>CEQB01012599.1_pt1 | contig 27744 bp, 37 predicted proteins | sample 530581 | NCBI WGS metagenome assembly CEQB01 (sample SAMEA2620588, study PRJEB7988) | marine metagenome | biome: marine biome (ENVO:00000447); feature: deep chlorophyll maximum layer (ENVO:xxxxxxxx); material: "saline water (ENVO:00002010), including plankton (ENVO:xxxxxxxx)" | depth 75 m
CTATCAATATCAATACCATTGTATTCAATATCAGAGAATGCTAACACCGCTCGATTTTCAAGTTCTACTACCTTGTTTAGTTTAAATTCATCTATCTTAGGTAGTTGTAGATTACGTAGTTTACATAAATACTCTACATCTTTAGCACCGTATTGTATTTGATCATCACGATAGGCCTGACCTTGTAGACCTATAAACTGATTTCTGGTTTCTTTGTTAAGTTCTACATTTAAGTATCTCTTACAAAGGTCTTTCAATCCATAGCCTATGTGACGACCACAAGATAACACACGTTCCACCAAAAACGTATCATATACGTTATCACACTCTATGTTTGCCCATTTCTTAATAAATTTATAGTCAAACTTAGCATTGTGAAATATTTTAATAATCTTTTTACTTTCTAGTATTTGTCTAAGAGGTTCTATACTGATATGTCTAGTATCAATTACATACTGGTTGTTCTCATCACCTATCTGAAACATAATCATTTTCTTACAGGTAAAGTCAAAGCCTTCTGTTTCTGTGTCAACACCGAGGACTTCCTGTCTTCCGCAATAAGCTACAGCTTGATTGATAGTAGCTAGTTCATATAAATCACTATTAAAGTCGTCTCCTAGAGCAGTACTATTTGTTATCAGCTTTATCATTTGGCATAATTTTTCTTAAAGAATCGTGAAATGTTTCATCAAATTCTAATAAATATTTTGCATATGTAAGGCTAATATTTTTACCTTGAAACGATACAGTTTCTTCATTATTCTTCTCAGCTATGAAATATGCACGTCGTAAATCTTCCATATAGCCTTGTTGTATAGCCATATATACTTCTTTCATTTTACCCATTGTAATAATCTTTAATGTTGACATTTTGTTCTTCCATAATTACACGTTCGTTAGATTTTTCGTAAGGAAAAGTCATCCCAAACATCAGTTGAAAGGAAATATCAGAGTTAATAATTTTTGGTATTTCTAACCATTTTTCTGTTGTAACATATTCACCAGCTTCATCGTATATATGTCTGGTTCTCAGTATGTTCTGGTGGTGTCCGTTATTATTTGCCATCTTGTTTTTGGAGTTTTAAAGCATAAAAAAGGTAGAGGATTGCTCCCCTACCTTCAAATTAATTAATTTTAATTACTAGTCGAATATTATGGCCTTAATAACTATAACAATAATTAGTATAATAGCTATGTATAAGGCCATAAATTTGGTTTCTTGAAATGAGGTTATAAAATTTCTTATTACAATTTGATAACAAATATACAATAAAAATCTATACCTCCAAACTTATTCTTCTAATAATTTTTTCAGATCTTCCCATGACATGTGTCTAGGAGCATTACGAAGTTTATTTAAGACTGAATCTTCTTTTAATTCTGTCCCATATTCTTCTACAAATGCAGTAAAATCTGATTTGACAAAAGTATGTTCTGGTTTATTGTTAGTTAAGACACATTCTGTATTACTAAATACATAATCTCCTTTACTTTTAACAAAGTCTCCATTTCTACCTTTACGTTTTGCATACTTCTCAGGATGCAGTACATGTTCTAGTCTAGTTGGTGTAGTAGTTTCTGTAACTTGTACTCTTAATCTAACACCTTTGTATGTAGGATTTAAATAATTAAGTTCTACATAATCCTCAAGGTCATCATTAAGTTCCCAGTTAAGTTGTTCTACATCAATACCAAGACCAACAAGTATATCATAGGGTTCAGCAGGAAACTTAGCACATCTAATACCAGGAGTGTATTTAGAATCAGATTGATTCATAACTACAATAGCTCTAGTATTATTTATAACTCTCTCTCCAACCTCTATCATAATCTTTCCTTCATTTGTCCGAGTCATGGATGTAAGGATAGTATCTCCTATGCGTAAGTCCTGTTTATCTATAACTTCATAGTCCATCAACATAATCGTTTTCTATTTGCCCTTGTAGCTCTTCATTGAACGGAACGGAGTCATCGTTCACTGACTCAACCACAAAGATGTTCTTAATTGCAGATGTACACTCCGACATAAAGTGAAGCGCATCTATTTTGTCTGTAAATGTAATGTCTTTTACATCACATAAAGCGTTTTCGTCGCATGCATGATCTCCGTACATGTCACACTCGTATCTTATAACATATAATCTCATTGGTCTCTTTTTTGTACGGATTTAACGTAATCTAACCAATCAAGCTTATCTGTGTAATAAGCATTTTTAAATATGGCATTGTATAAGCCATACTTGATAACTACTCTAATGAATTGTTTCATGATAATAAATGAATTAAGTGAATAAAAATGATGAGACATTTCAGCTGTCTCTTTGCTGTAAATTTTGTTAGATAATTAACTTATGCTATCCAGAGCGTTCCTCTCTTGCCTGATCAACAACTGGCCCTCCTAATGTCTACCCCCTCTCGAGGAACATCGCAGCCATGGCATAAGTTATTATCTTACTTAATGTGTTCATATAATACTTTTCAAAGATGCATAATCTAAGCGCTTAGTTATACACACAGAGCAGGACCAGTTTGTTTCTGGAATTATTGGTTAATACTAATTCGATTACTCCTGAATAATCTAAAAGTGAGCTCCACTTTTTATTAAGGACTACCTCTCGTATGCAAGTCTTCTTAGACCAGCAACAGTAGTACCAACTTGTTGTGCTTTCAAAAGAGTGTACTTTTCAGTCACAATGTCTGAGTACATATCTACAAATTGTTTAACACTTTTAATTCCGGTTAACTCTTCACACAAACTATTAAGTTTATCAATAGTTTCTTTGTGCTCTAATTGTAACTTGTGTAACTCTTCAAGTCTTTGTTTTTCTTCGTCCATCTTTTTCCTGTAACTTTTTTTCTAATACTTTAATTGTATTTACACAATGATAGATTGTCTCTATCAAATGTTGTTTGTCCATTCTGACTAATAGATCTCCAAAAGGAGAGTAAAAAGAGGAAGAGTAATAACTCTCCCACTCTCTTGTTTCTCCTAACCATTTACCTATAATCTCTTTGTACTCTATTGACCTGTGAAAGTCAGACGCATACTTTTTATCTTTCATCATCTTCTATACGTTTTTTAAAATCAAAAAGATCTAATCTTTCATACCTAGCACCAGAAGATAATCTCTCATCAGCATCTAAATACTGTAGTACATTTTTGTAGAACTGTGTCTCTTTATCTTCTCCTATTCGTAGAATATTAAGAGCTCTTTCTATACTATCGTTAAGAAAGGCAGCATAAGTTTCATTTATGTCATTGTCTCTTAGCTTACCCTCATAAGTAACTATGAGCATTTGTAAGGCATTCATCATAAGGTTGTGATCATCATCACCTAAGTAGTCCTTTGCCTTTTTGTTGGATAAATTTTCCATAATGTTATATAATTTAATGATAATAATTGATTACAATATCAAAGTAGTGTGAAATGTAGGGTGTGAGGCCTACAACACGTACACACAAGTTGACATAATCCCTGATCCTGAAATAAAAAAAGAAAAAAGGGGGGACATAAGTCCCCCTTTTATTAAGCCCTAGAAATGATGTTACGCATTTTTCCGTTAATCACTTTTGCTTCAACTTCTACTTGTTGATTGGTTAAACTGATACCTTGTAGAATATCGTTTTCCCATTCTTCAAGATTCAATGTTCCCTCTTGTATTAAAGTTTTATCTCCAAAGTTTACATTGAATTTACCTAAGTTTAGAATAAATTCTCCTTTGTCTGTTTTAACACAGATAGTTTTAAAAGGTCGTACTCCACCTACCAAAGTAGCATTGTATGTTCCCTCGTCTAGTTTTGATTCACTAGAACCTCCAGCAATTACTGAAGCGTTTGGATTTAGTTCTTGCATTTGCATAGCTTTTTTGTAAGCTACCATTTCTGCTGTTTCTGTTAATGTTGCCATAACGATTTAATAAATTAAGTTAATAAAATTTGTGTGTACTTGGGCAAAATGGGGTGTACCCCATGCACCAAGACCCACAGGGGCTACATTATGGGGAGGTCTGCGCACTCAAAAATTTTCCAAAAATTTTTTTTATTTTATTTTTTATATATATTTGCACATGACCTTCAAAGAAATATTGAGAAACTGTAAACGAAAATTAATAGATGGCGACAAGAAATACATTTACAAGAGTAGACACACCGAAGAAAAAAAGACCAGGGATACATGCAAAAAGCAAAACAAGTAAGCTTACAAGTTCTAAGAACTACCGCAAAAAGTACAAAGGTCAAGGAAGATAAGAATAATTTGTGTATATTTGCACAAGCAGAGGCATTCCTTAATAGGAATATCACCCCTGAGGACCGAAAGGGCAGTAGGGGGTCAGACGTGGGATTTATACCTAGTAACATAATAGTAATATGGCCCTAGGCAAATACGCTAGAAAAAACGCTGTGACAGCGAATCATCAGTAGGAAATTTTCTCCCATAGCCTCGAAAAGGAAAGATATAGAACCTAGTTGGGATAGAATACATATTAGGTAAGTGTGGTGAATTAACACCGTGATAATTATCCCTTGGTCTTCTCAAAGAAGAAAGCACTGCTAGGTTTGAAATTCTAACCATAATTACAAAACTCCTAGGGGGAACCTATATCTAGACTGCACATATAATTATAATTATGGGAAAATCAAAACCAAATAATCCTAGCTTGTGGTCACGAGCAAAAGCTGCGGCCAGAAAGAAGTTTAAGGTGTATCCATCTGCATATGCTAATGCGTGGGCATCTAAATGGTACAAATCAAAAGGTGGCACATGGCGAGGAGCTGACAATAGAGTAAAGAAATCTATGAAAGGTGGATTTACTATGGAGAAAGGACCTGCTAAATTAGACTAATCATGGCAAAAGGCGGATTAGGTAAATGGTTTGGTGAGAAATGGGTAGACGTAAAGACAGGTAAACCTTGTGGTAGATCTGGTAAGAAAGATAAACGTCGTGGATACCCGGCATGTAGACCATCAAAAGTAGCAGGTAGTATATCTAAAAGAGAAGCAGCTAAGAAAACAGGACCAGGAAGAGTAAACTGGTCAACCACTGCATCTGGTAGAAAGCGTAAAACAAGCAGAGCTATGCAGGGTGGATATAAGACTTTACCAAAACTTTATTAATTTTTTCTTGGAACTATAAATTATTTTGTTATAACTTTGCATTATTAAATTTAAAATGATGGCAAAGAAAACAGAATTTAGACCGTACGGTAACTGGTTAGTTCTACCAGACCCTACTACAACAGAAACAGAATCAGGGTTAATCTTAGATGACTCAACTGCAAAGAAGATGGCAACTAATGTACTAGAAGTATTAGCTGCAGGTCCTCAATGCATCATGGCAGAGGTAGGAGACACAGTTCTTGTGAATCCTTTATCAGAAGCTATGCGTATGAGTATTAATGATAAGCCTTGTGTATTAATTAATGAGCATAATATATTAGGGAAGTTTGATAAGAACTAAATTTTTAACTCACGAATTTGATGAGCTCTTTGAATTATACAGAGAGTTTGAAGATAAACTTACTATGTGGTCAGAAAACAACATAAACTCTACATGGGATATAGAGGTACTTATAGGAGAATACGAATATATAATTATAGTAACTGTAGACAATGAAAATAACGATTAACGCAGATACAACTACAAAACAGATAAGCATTTGGAATGGTATATTTGATCTAACTAAAAAAGAGATACAAGTTATATCTAATCTTATAGATGCAGAAGCCGTAACTAGAACAGGTAATATAGCAGATGTAAAAAACAAAAGAGCAGCTGCTAGAAATATGGGTATATCTGATTACAATACTTTAAATAACTATATAAAAAGATTGAAAGATAAAAAAGCCTTGATAGTTAAAAATAATAATTATACCTTACATCCACTATTAAATGCAGATACTACATATGTTGAGATACTTATCAAAAACGGAGGAGATAAAACCAATAATAACCCTATGGACGAATGAGTATAATGTAGATTTTGACATAGTTCAAGATCCACATGGTATATGCTTAGAAATAACAGTAAACGATGGAAGACAACAAACTACCTACTGCATTACAGATGATGAAGAACTTCAGCAAGGAGCTCGTTACTTTTGTGCAGAAGGGAATGCCTAATGTAAGTGAAGAAGATTATCAAGAAAGATTAGACGATTGTTTTAATTGTGAGCATTTTCTAGAAAACTTAAATAGGTGTGGTAAGTGTGGCTGTTTGGTTGAATATAAAGCTAGATGGAAAACAACTAAATGTCCTATAGGTGTTTGGAAACAACAGATAGTTGGAGAGGGTGGTACATCCCTTGAAGGCAAGATTAAACGCAATGAAGAAAACAAAGAAGGAGATAATACAGAGACTAGCGACAAAGTATAATTTACCTCTTAGTACAATAGAGAATATAGTTATGCACCAGTTTAAATTTGTGGCTAAGATTATGGAAGAGGGCAAGTTTGAATCTATAAGAATACCATACTTTGGAAAGTTTTCTTCAAACAAGAAACGACGAGATTATATAACTGCATTAAAAAATGGATCTAATAACGATAGACAATAACGTAGCTATACCTAATGCATATACTCTTACAGTAGAAGCATTCAAAGCTATAGTAGATAGAGATAAGACTGCAAATAAGAAAAAAGCAACTCAAGAGCTAGCCTATGTCTATTTTAAATGTGATCACCGATCTCCTTTTGCAGTATATGGAGAAGAAGAAAGGGGATCTGAAGTCAAACTAAATGTATTTGGTTTGGATAGCAAGTGGGAAGAAGATGAAAAAGTAAAAGCCGCTTGCGATAAGTACAGAGAGTTAAACGAGACCTCAGCAGTTAGGCTACTGAAGTCTGCTAGAAACTCTGTGCTTAAATTACAGAAATATTTTGATACCGTAGATTTAACAATGATGGATGATAATGGTAGACCAATATTTCACGCAAAAGATCTAGTAGCCAACTTATCCAAGATGGGGGATGTAGTAGATGGCTTATCAAAACTAGAAGAACAAGTAAAGAAAGAAGAACAAGCTAACAATCCTAACAGAGGTGGGGTTGTAGTTAACAAATATAGTTCGTAGATTTGAAGTATGGATTTTCTAAAAGACATAGAGGACTATCATACTGCAATGCAAAATGCTTATCTATTTGTTACAAAAAAGATAACAGTAGATGATGTCTACAGCGATTTGGAATCTGGGGAAGTTACAGAATTTTATTTACCATTTGATCCATTAGTAAATGATGGAAGAGATATTGGTACTCTAGATTTACTCATTGAGCATTTTACAGAACTAGAAGAGTATGAAAAATGTCAGGAGTTAGTAAAAATAAAAGATTTATAGATACACATCTATTTAGTCCAGCAGCTAGCCACTTTCTAGAATATGGCTACTATACAAACGCTTTGCCTGGAACTAAGTCATACTATGATTATTGGGATTTAGAAAAACAAAGATGTCTGTACGGATATGAGGTTGATAGTGTAAGCATTACTGGCTTTCACTATTTTTATTTAAACTACTGTCGTATGGAAAGAGCAGTAGAAGAAATACAACCTGATGGCAGCACGTTAAACAGGCGTGAGAACAGCTTCCCATCTTTCTATGATGGAGATCACGAATACTTTCATGCAGTAGATCAAGCAAGAAAAGAAGATAAACATTTAGCAGTACTAAAAGCTAGACGTAAAGGATTCTCATACAAGGCTGCAGCTATGTTAGTAAGAAACTATTATTTTCAAAGAGGTAGTAGAGGTTATGTATTTGCTAGTCAGAAAGAATATCTGATCGGTGATGGCCTGTTATCAAAGGCCTGGGACATCATATCATTTGTAGATGATAATACAGCATGGACACAACCACGTCTTAGAGACCGTGAGATGCACAAACAGTCAGGCTATAAAAAGAATATAAACGGTGCACTAGTTGAGCTTGGTATGAAGGCTCAGATAATAGGCGTATCATTGAAAGACGATCCCGACAAGGTTCGTGGTAAGGCGGGTGATCTAGTTTTCTTTGAGGAAGCTGGGTCATTCCCTGGCCTTTTGAAAGCTTGGGAGGTAGCTATGCCAACAATGCGTCAAGGTAGCAAGACCTTGGGTACAATGATAGCATTTGGTACAGGTGGTGCTGAAGGTTCTGACTTTCATGCATTGGAAGAGTTATTCTATAGTCCAGATGCATACGATTGTTTAGCGTTTGAGAATATATGGGATGATGGTGCACAGGGTAGTACATGTGGTTACTTTGTACCTATATATCAGAACTTAGAAGGATTTATAGATAAGGATGGTAACTCTGATATACAGTCTGCAAAAGCATACGAAATGGATCAGAGGGAGAAGAAAAAATTAGCAGCTGATACAAAAACATTTGATCAATATATAGCTGAACATCCTATGAATCCAGGTGAGGCAACTCTACAGATTACAGCAAATCTGTTTGATGTATCATCACTGCAAGCTCAGTATAATACAGTAAAAGTTAACAACCTGACTTCCAAGGCAATACCAGGAAGACTGCATTATGGTAAGGGGGAGACTATAAAATTTACACCGGACTACACACTAAAACCTATATTTAAGTTCCCACATAACAAGACTGATAACAACGCAGGTTGTGTAACTATGTGGGAAGCTCCATATAAAGATAAGAAAGGAGTAGTGCCTCATAATTTATATATTATTGGGCATGACCCTTATGGACAAAACAGGTCAGCAGATTCTACATCACTTGGATCTGCATATGTACTTAAGAGAGTAAATAATCTATCACAACCAGATGATATACTTGTAGCTAGTTATGTAGGTAGACCTGAAACTCAAGATGAATTTAATCGTAACTTATTTATGTTGGCTGATTATTACAATGCCAGGATAGGATTTGAGAATGATCGTGGTGAAGTTATAGCATACGCAAAACGACATAGAAAGTTACACAGATTGCAGCCAGAGTTTGAAATGCTAGATAAAAAAGAGTTACAATCTAGACGTGTAAGACGTAGTTATGGCATGCATATGACCCAAGCTAGAAAGCAGCAAGGTGAGATATATATAAGAGACTGGCTAAATTCAGCACGAGGGGTTGAAAGTGAAGGCAAAGAATCGTTAAATTTGCATAAGATCTATGACCCAGCACTGTTGCAAGAATTAATTAAATTTAATCATAAAGGTAACTTTGACCGAGTTATGTCTCTTATGATAGCAATGTACCATTCCAGAGAGTTGTACAATGCTGAAGTAAAGAATATATATGAAGATAGATCTACGGATGATTTCTTCAATAGACAAATGTTTTAATATATGTACGCAGCAAATCATAGTATACCCAAACAAAAACTTGCAGATTCTAAAAAGAATGACAAGTGGGGAAAAGAATGCGTAGAAGCTTTTATAGGCTTATCAAATACAAATGGATATGGTAACCGCAAGAGTAAACTACAGCAACTGTATGACTATTATAATGGTCACGTAGAGGAAGAAGATTATAAATACGTAACAAAACCTTACGGTAAAAGCCGTAGTAACTTTCCTTCCAAAATACGTAATTATCCTATTATCAAACCCATCATAGATCTTTTATTAGGAGAAAAATCTAAACGACCTCTTAATTACAGTGTTGTAGTTAAAAATGCGGATACCGTGTCTATTAAAGAGGAGGCTAAGAAAGCTACTCTAATGCAGGTTATGCAACAAAAATTTATCAACCGTCTTAATCAGATGGGAATGCAAACTGGTATGCCCACAGAAGAGGTACAGATGCCAAAGCAAGTAGCAGAATTATTTGAAAAGAGTTATGTAGATGCTAGAGCAATCATGGGTCAGCAGGCTGTAAACTATATTATGCAAGAACAAGAGATGTATGATAAGTTTCAGAAAGCTTGGTTTCATTTCTTAGTATCAGGTGAGTGCTACACACATAGAGGGGTAAGACATAATGAACCATTTTACGAGGTACTAAATCCTGTAGATATTGACTATGATAAAGATCCTGACTGTGAGTTTGTGGAAGATGGAGACTGGGCATTGATTCGTAAATATGCACATGCATCTACAATCGTAGATATGTTTAGAGAAGAACTTACAGATGCTCAGATAGACAGATTAGAGAGACCTGAAGAGTTTTCTAATGATGCACACTTAAGTCAAGGTTATTCTATGCATAATGTAGAAATGTACAGAAGCAGACTTATTGAGGTAAATACTGTTTACTGGAAGTCAATGAAACAGGTTGGATTCTTAACATACCCAAATCCTATTACAGGAGAAATGGAAGAGCAGGTAGTAGAAGGAAAAACAAAACTTACAGATGAACTAAAAGAGGCAGGTGCTAAGATTTCATATGAATGGGTAACAGAAGTGTGGCAAGGTACAAAGATTGCTGATGATATGTACGTAGATGTTCGTCCAGTAGAAAATCAAAGATTTACACTTGACAACCCATCAAACGGTAAGCTACCAATCAATGGTAGAAAGTATTCTGAAATAAACTCAGAGAATATATCACTTGTAGGATTAGGTATTCCTTACCAAATAAATTACAATATCTACAAGTACAGATTAGAAATTGCTATTGCAAAATCAAAAGATATTATTGCACAGTTTGACATCAACATGATTCCTAAAAAGTGGGACATGGATAAGTTTATGTACTATGTTGATGCAACTGGTATTGCATGGGTAGACTATAACAAAGAAGGTATGCAGCTGAATCCTCAACATCAAGCTGTAATGGACATGTCTATCAAAACTATAGAACAGTATGTTGTATTACTAGAATCTATCATACAAGAATGGGAAAGAATCTCAGGAGTAAATAGACAAAGACAGGGTAGTATTGGAACATATGCAGGTAAAGGAACAAGTCAGCAAGCTATTGTACAATCTTCACACATTACAGAAGATATGTTCCGTAAATTTGCTAGACTAGAGCAAAGAGATATACAAGCTATTTTAGATTATTCTAAAGATGCTTGGAATGGTAGTAAGAGTGCAATGTTTTATATGCCTGACGGAACATCTGAGTTCTTTAGCATTGATGGTACTGACTACTCTGAAACTAACTATGGTATATTTGCTAGTAACTCAGCTTCTGATATTGAGAAGAAAATGAAGGTAGAGCAACTAGCACAAGCTATGATACAGAATGGTACACCAGCATCTATTGTAGCAGAAGCTATAGATCAAGAAAGCTTTACAGCTATCAAAGATAAGATTAGAGCTGCTGAGAAAGCACAGCAAGAATTGCAACAAGCACAGCAGCAAGCTCAGATGGAGATGCAAGAAAAACAAATCCAAGCAGCTAATCAACAAAAAGCAATGGAGATGGACAACTCTGAGAAGAACAGACAGACTCAGATTGAAGTTGCACTAATCAATGCAGAAGCAAATCAAGAACTAAAACGTCAAGAGTTAGAACTTAAAGCTCAAGAGCTAAAAGATAAAGCTGACAATATGGATGACAAGATTAGACTTGAAGAGAAAAGAATAAATTCACAAGAACGAGTAGCAAAGGATAGCAAACGAAATGCCTCTAAATAACAGGGAAAAATTAGAAATTATAACTAGGGCTAAGAAGGATGGGTATAAAGGTGATTACCTAGAACTATTCAGAATGGCTGAACAGCAGATGCGTCAAGATATGCCTGAACCTCAGTTTAGGGGTGGTGGTTTTGCTAATGATATAAATAAACCAAAGAAGTCTACATACGTAGATGCTAGATCTGGTTATGGTTTTCCTACTACTTATGAACATGGTGGTCCTCATACACCTGCTACAGTTGTTCCAACTTTTCCTGATGTAGACATAACAGCACTTACGGATGAAACTTATGCGTCCTTAACCCCAGCACAGCAACAGTTATATGATGCTTATATAACTCCAGCGGGTGTTTCACAGTCTATTCCTATTACGGTTGGGGAAGAAAATCAAGTTACAAAAGACATACATTTCATAGATGCTTTAAATTTAGCTGGTAATAATCCTGCTACTGATATAATAAATCAGCCAATCCTGAACATGACTGAGAAAGAAAAGATTATATTTAGACAAAAAGGACAGTTTAGAGCTCATGCTAATTCTGGCTTGCTTGGTAGAGATATTTATATTCCATCTCGAGATGCTTATATGCATGGTCCAAACTTTATGAGAAACAGGAGAACACTTCAGATACCGGAGGGTACTTATTTTCATCCTGAAACAAACCCAGGAACAGAAATTGATCTAAATTTAACAGACCCTAAAGATTATGAAAAATATCAGGCTGGTGTAAAAGCAGGTATATATATTCCCGATCCTTACGGAAGAGAGAGTGAGTTTGGTCCTGGAAGGACTATTCATCCATCAATGTACCAAAAACCACAATCACAATATCTGGAAAAAGCTTTTCAGGAGTACGCTCATGTTGACCCTACTCTTACCGGCCCCTTCTCTATGCATGGTCCTGGTGGACGGATTATTACAGACATTGATAGATTACGTAGAACTGTTGAGGAAGGAGAGTATCCTGATGCTTCTAACTATCAGTCTCCTTATGATCTGGAATATCATACCCATACTGCACCAGACAGTAATGTAAATATACTAGCTAACCAATATAGTATGGATAAGTATGATATGATTAATACAAAGCCTACATTAAATTTACCCAAAAAACCAAACCCGCTTCCCTTGATTCAGCAAAAACACGGCGGCTTCGCTGCATTCTTTGCTAGTGATTATGATAAGTATGTACAGAAGAAAGAGGATGGAGGTAAAAAGGTTGAGTATACAAAACCTAAACGTGAGTCTGGTGTGTTTGTTAGTCCATTTGTACAATCATTTAAAACTTCAGACTTACAAAAGCAGCAGGATATTCAAAATATGGATTATGATTTTGATGCATTTGCAGCAGGTATTGCAGATGTAGAATCTGTAGGAGGAGCACTTATGATTAATGATCAATCTAGTGCTACTGGTTTGTATCAAAGAAGGTTTAGTGAGATAAAAGATATATACCCTGGAACACGTGAAGAGTTCTCTAAAGATATAGCCGCACAAAAAAGATTTTTTAAAGAAAGGTTTGATAAAGACATAATGAAAGATGGTATAGAATTATTTAAAGAATATGATCCTCAGATGAATCTTTCTAGATACGGCTTAGATCCTGTAAAAATATCTGCTCTGTCTAATATGTTAGGAAGACAGGGTACAAGAAAATATTTAGGAAACGTGTTAAGAGATGGTAAATCTCTGGAAGAAGTATTCCCTACTAAATATGGACCTAATAGACAGTTAGGGCGGGATGGTAAACCTTTAGAAAATAAAACACCAGAAGAATACATAGAACAATTCTATAAGGTGTATTCAGAAAGAGCTAAGTAATATGAAGTGTTATATTATAAAAGATATAGTAAAAGATATATACTAGATAAAAACTATAATAATTAATATTAAATTTGCACAATATGGACAATAAAGAGAAACTAAACTTAGACGACATTTCTTTCGATGATTTCATTGATGGAGGTGTAGCAACAGCGGGTGAAGAAGCAGTAGCCAGTGAGCTTGCGGTAGAAGAAACAAAAGAAGAACCAACTAATGAACTTGATGAAGATGCAGCAGTCAAAGAATCAGGAGAAGAAGTTGAAGACATCGACACAGACGACGAGGAAGAAGAGGAAGTTGAAGAAACTTCAAATGACTCAGCAGCAGATGATGGCGTGGAGGCTACGGAGTCTGCAGAAGATGGAGAAATAGATAACACCGTAATTGGTGAAGTTCTTACAAATCTTGGATATGAATTGGAAGGAGACTATGCAGACACTGTAGAAGGTCTTACTCAAATGACACAGGATGTAGCACAAACAATGGCTGAAGATCAGTTGGATAATTTGTTTGAGCAGTTTCCTGAGATACAACAACATTTAGAGTTTGTCCTAAACGGTGGTGATTCTTCAGAGTTTTACAGTCAAGGCAATAGGCTAAATACAGTAGCAAATGTTAATCTTACAGAGAATAATGTAAATGCTCAACAAGCTGTACTTGTAGAATACTTCCGAGTAAAAGGACACGATGATTCTTTTATTGCAGAATTATTAGAAGATTATGCATCTACTGATAAATTATATGATAAGTCTGTAAAAGCAAAAGAAGCATTATTAAAATACGAACAAGCACAGAGAGCTCATCAAATGGAAGCACAGAAACAAGCTTCAGCCCAGCAAAGACAGGAGGCACAAAATTTTTGGAGCAATGTAAGTGAAACTATTGAGGAGTCTAGAGAGTTCTCAGGAATAGTAGTACAACAAAAAGATAAGAAAAAGTTCTTTGACTATATATCTCAGCCAGTTGACAAACAAGGCAACACACAACGTGATCTAGATCATGAGGGTGCTGAGATGGATGTTAGGTTAGCAATTGACTATCTAATGTTCAAAGGCTTTAAATTAGAAGATATGATCAAGGCAAAAGCTAAAACAGAAACAGCTAAAACCTTGAGAAAGCAGATCAAAAGAAGTACGAGATCTGTAAAAGGTGCAAAAGGTAAAGGAGGATCTAAATCATTTGATGTAGATAATCTAGACCTTAGCTTAACAAGTCTATAGGAAGGAACCTATAGCATTAAATTTAAATTGAAATGCGAGTATTAAAAACTTATTACAATGATTCGCAAATGACTGACACTAATTCGTTAGTTAATGCGTTGATGGAAAAGCCAACTGAGCTTTCTCCTATCATTACTCATCTCGCAGGACGTGAGGATAGAAAATTTCCTTTGACTATGTTGACAGAAGGTGTAGGTAACACTGTATCTATTGATCGCTTTGAATACGAGTATCGTGTTAAATCACACACTCAACATATTCGTCCTGTATTAGGCAGCCTTGGTGCAGATCAAGGACAAGGTGGAGCAATCTTCACCGTAACATTCCCAGACAAATGGTTTGTTTTCCCATATACATTAGTTTCTCAATCAGGAGTACTATGTAGAATTATGGCTGAACCACGCGCGGTGAATGGTGCTTATGAGTACGACTTAAAATTAGTTAATCCAAGTACAACTTTAGTTGTTCCTCAAGCAGACGTTACTAACGGTGCTATGTGGGGTCAATTGTACGCTAACGTAGGAGTTGACTTCTCAAGAGGTAACGCTTCTAACTGGTCTGCGCCAGGTTTAATCCGTAACAAAATTGGTACGGTACGTAAATCTTACCACATGTCTGGTAACGCAAAAGACTATGTTGCTGAGTTTGAATTACCAACTAAAGAAGGTTCAACTACTAAATTATGGATGGACTATGAAGAATATCAGCACATGTTACACTTTAAACAAGAGTGTGAGTTGATGTATATGTATGGTGAGAAGACTTATGATGATAATGGTGTAACTACTATGACAGACGAAAACGGACAACCTGTTATCGCTGGTCCTGGTTTATTACAACAAATCATTAACAAGGATACTTACTCTACTTTAACTGAAAACAAGTTGAAGAATATTATTGGTGACTTATTCTACGGAATGACTGATGCTTCTCAAAAGCAAATTACTCTTTACACTGGAACAGGTGGTATGAGAGAATTTGATGAGGCGTTAAAGAATCATTTCGGAGCAACTGCTAACTCATTTAAGGTTGGTGGCGAGAATAGATTCATCACAGGTACTGGTCGTTCATTAGGATTGACTGGTTACTTTACAACATACGAGCACGTGGATGGACACGTAGTAAATGTAGTTAAACATGATATGTTTGACCACGGCCCAGTTGCACAAGCTCGTTCAAAACACCCTGTTACAGGATATTCACTAGAATCTTACCGTATGGTATTTGTTGATAACTCTAACTATGATGGCCAAGCCAACATTCAGATGATCAACAAGAAAGGTCGTGAGTATTTAAGATGGGCAGTAGCTGGATCTGTAGTACCTAAAGGGTTTGCAGAATCAGATTTACGTGCATCTGATGTAGACGGGGCGTCTGTACACATGTTGAAAACTGGTGGTATTGTATTGAAGAGATTTGATACTTCACTAGACATTGAGTGTGTACGTTCGTAAGAGGCGTTAATCGCAGTCTATATATCTGGTTTCTCGAGATGAGGGGGGTGTCAAAGCCCCCCGTAATCTCATAACTATAAGAAAGTAGGGTTGAGTATTCTTACAGACCCGAATGGAAATTTAATTTAAAGAACTTAAAAATGATAAAAAAAGTAATTTTAAGGCGTAAAGAGACTAAGAGTTTCTTGCCTAAAGAGATTCAATTAGAATCAAGAATGTACCTTAGTAGTGTTTATAAAGATAGACAACCTCTAAGGGCTTTTAGCGCAGACGAGTGCAAAAAGCATTTAAATGGCCTACTTGATGTAGGTGCTGATCATGTAGATTGGCCTAAGCATGAAAAGAAATATTGGGCAGAACTATCTATCAATGTTCCTTTTGCAGGAGTAGAGTTAGATATTTCAACAGACGAGGATGGAAGACCAGTTAATCAGGAAGACTGGATTCGTTACAAGTGGGCACAAAGACACCCACATGTAGCAAACAGTAAGAAAGAAATGGATTCTCAGTTTGGTAAAAGATTTTACATCCTTGACCCAGGGCAAGAAGTTAGAACTAAGAATAATAAAATTCAAGTTTTAAAAGATGCCGACAAAGAATTTATTAAAGCTTCAGGAAGCGTAGATAAAATGAAACATATTGTAAAACTTATGTCAAATACTACAAATCCTGATACTCTAACAAAAGAAGAATTAGAGAACTTGCTTTATGAATTAAAGAACGCTGAGCCTGCTAAATTCTTAAAATTTGCAACTGACAAAGATTTAGAATTAAAAGCTCAGATAGAAGAAATGGTTAGTCTGGAGATATTGCGTAAGATTGGTAATCAAATAATTTATATTGATGAGATCTTAGGAGATACAATGAAGGACGCTGTTATACAGTTGAATGATAAAAAGAACTCAGGAAAACTGATGGAACTTAGAGCAAAACTAAAAGAAGCTAAAAGTTAATGAACATAAATGAAATGCATATAGCGGTGAACCAGGGAGTGGACAAGATCCACTCTCTGCAAGCCGATGTATTATTAAGCGAGGAGATAGATCTAGAGCTTAATAAAAATATCATGAGATTTATAAACCAAAGGTTTAATCCTATGGGTAATAAGTATCGTCAAGGTTTTGAGCAAAGTCAAAAAAGAATTGATGATCTTAGAACTCTTTTAACGGAATCAAACCTGACTGTAACTTTCAAAGAAAATTTACTTAATGGTAAAATATTTGTAGATGTAGCAGAATTACCAGATGATTATTTATATCTAATTAGACAAAGTTCTAAAGTAAATATAAATAATTGTAAACCTATTAATTTTGGGTTTAGTGATGCTGGGGCAACAGTGTTTAATGCAACAATACCAGAATCTGCTTTTAATACTATTGCAGGTGATGGTATTAACCTGTATGATTCTTTATTGTTTTTTTCTGACCCGGCTGTTAACTCTAGTATTAGTTTATATAGTGGTGCTGTTAATGATGAAAATCTTAGTGATTTTATTATGCATATTATTCCACAGAGTGTTACTGCAGGGTTTTCTATGGGAGGTATTGGTAATAATCTGTTAATAACAATTGATGGGTTTCCAGGATTTGTTGATGGACAAAGTCAAGTTCAATTAACTGTAAATGGTGTAACATCTGTATATGATTTTACAGCTAGTAGTGTAGGAACACATAGAATTCCTACAAGTGTTTTTACTAGAGAAATGCATCCTAACAAGTTTATACAACATGATGATATTTTCAAACTGTTAACAGACCCATTTAACAAAACAAAACATACAGCTCCTTTATCAACGATACAAGGAGATAATATAGAAATATATACTGATGATACATTTCTCATAGAGGAAGTAAAATTATTATATTTAAGGCAACCTGCAAAGGTTGATAATACTTCTACAGTTCCTGTAAACTGTGATCTTCCAGACCACACTCATCAGGAAATTGTAGATATGACTGTATCAACGATCTTAGGTAATATTTCAGATCCAAGATATAGTATCTCTGTAACAGAAAAAATGCAGAGCGAATAATTATTTATTAACGTGATATTTATATCACACAAATTTTAGAAAAATGAGCGGAATTTATAGAGCTACATTTGTAACAGAGGCTGACTTATCAGCAGATGGATCTGATTTTGATGGAATCGCATCAGGAGAGGTAGGAATTTTTAACGTAGATACAGGAGCTTATTTAAGTGCAAATGAAGCATTCTTGTCAACAGAGTTTGCAGATGACACTAGTGGCGCTGGAGCAACAGACCAACAGTTAGATACTAGAATCATACCTAGACGTTTTCAAATTGTACAAGGTCGTGATGTTGGTAACCCTTGGTGTTCACCAATCATCCAAAAAGAAGATGTATTGAGAATTGACTGTAGTCCAAAATCATCTGCAGCAGCAGCTACATCATCAATTGATTTAAGTGGTGCTTCAATTGCAGTAGGCGAAACTTATTCAATTAAGTTTGTAATTACATCTATTGACTTTCACTATGAAAACTTTGTTAATCCAAATGATTCAAAGAATGTATCATATGTGGGACAAGTATTACAGTATGAGCGTACAGCTACTTCAGCAACATTAGATACTGAATTAGCTGCTATGGTAGTTGAGTTTAATGCTAAAGATGGCTTCCCATTCACAGCTGGTTATACTTCTGGTACTGATGTATTATTATTTACTTGTGACAACGAGTTTGTTAGCTTTGAGGCTAAGTATGATTTTAGCAGTATTACTACAGCACCTACAGTAACTACAGTAACTGATACTAAGCATGTAGTAGGTTTTGGTGATGGTAGAATAGTTAGAGGTATGGAAAAACAAACACAAGCTTTGTTTGGATACCAAAACAGAATTTACTTACCACAAAGTCCAACATTATATTCAGTAGCATCTAATGACTACGATATGATCTCTCTTACTTTTGATCAAGGGAGAAAAGGACATGCTAATCCATGGTTATTCACAGGAGAAAATGTTGTAAACATTGCTATTAAGGATGGTACTACACACACTGCCTTTGATAACGCATTTGGCGCTAACATTGACGGTGGAGCAGCTACTCTTTACTCTAAGTACGGAGCAGCATAATCATTAACTTTATTCATCCCCTGAAATATGGGGATGAATTTTTTTTATTTAAAACATGTCACAAAATAATATTTCAGTAACAATAAGTAAAGACTGTGAGGTTATTACATTAAAAGTTTTACCTATAGATCCAGGAGGAGGAGTTTTAACTTTAACAGGAGCTCACAATGGAGCTGCTTTAAATTTTACACCAAATACTTTTCCAAATCCTATAGCAGGACAAATGATAAGTTTAACATTTACTGCAGATCAATTGAATAGTGCAGGCTCAGAGCTTTCAGGTATATATATATTTACAGCTCACCAAGGAACTTTTAAAGTTTCAGGAGGTGTAGTAGCAGCTTGTAGTTTACAGTGTTGTATTGCTAATGAAATAAATGAATACATGGCATGTCCTTGTGATCCAACAAAATCTCCTAAACTAGAAAAAGCTACAAAAGTATTTTTATTAGCAGAGGGAGCTCAAGCTGATTTATCAGCTACTATACCAAACCCAGATAATGCGATAGCAAAATTTAATAAAGCAGTATCACTGTGTAATTCATCTTGCGGCTGTGGCTGCTAAAATAAAAGCATATGCCTAAGTATTCTATATCTGCTTCTATAATATCTCCAAGAAAACAAGCTGCAACTTTAATAATGGGTGTAGGGGGTGGAGATTATTACTTTCCTGCTACCATTTATGGAACTAGTGATTTTGGTGTAATAATTTCTGACTTACTAGTAATTGATGATTTAGGTACACCTACATCACCACCTACTGATCAAGCGCTTTCATCAATAGATGCGGTAAAGATTGAAGGAAATAACTATTCTAGTGGTGGTTTTCTAACCAGTACTTCAGGACAGTGGCAAGCAGAAGTTTATCAAGTTCCTCAAAATGCAGCTTCAGGTTCCGGAGGTTCAAGAGTTCTCCTAAAAGGAGCCATGTTTGACGCCTGTTGGGATGCAAACCAAGCAGGAACAGGATCTTCTACAGGGTTTGAGCCTATAAGAATAGAAATACAATGGTCCATACCAGATCCAACAGATCCAACCCAATTTCTTCAAGCTCCTAATAATATACAACTATTTCATCCAGGAGGTGCTATTTATCCAGGACCTATTGTTGGTCAAATTGTAGGTTGTGGTGGTTTTAGAGATCCTGTTTCAAACCAATTAGTGGATGCAAATTATGCACTAGATCTTAAAGAGTTAGGTACTAATGCAGCAGAATATTCAGACCCAGGTAATGGTGTTGATGTTTATGCAATGGATATACCTAATGTAGCATACTTTACGGATGGTACTATAGGGGATGTATTTGTACAAGAGTTCGGAGCTATTGCTCCTAATCAATATAATGGTCAGGGAAATAGTATAAAGATAGGAGATTTTACTATGAGTGGGAATGGGTATGATACACATTTTCTAGTATCAGATCCAGATAATCCTAATACTAGTATCTTAGGTGTTTCTCAAACTCCAGGAGGAACTAATCTTCAAGATTTTTTAAAGAGACCTTTGAGTACTGACGAGTGGGGAATTTTTGTTATTAATGATATAGGAAACTCTCAATTAGGTGGTGGCACAAGTCCTGCAAAAATAACAACTGCAAATGACTGGAATAATGCTGCAGAATGGTGTTCTATGTCATACTTCTCAGTTAGTGACTTTTGTCAGTTTCAGGTAACTAATCAATATATTCCAGGATGTACAGATCCTCTAGCATGTAATTATGACGCAGCTGCTGAAATAAATGATGGTACATGTACATACGATAATTATTGTGTGATTGCTGGTTCAGATAATAATGATACTTCAAATCCTACATATTTTACAATAGACGCAACTACTGGAACTATTACAATGGATCGACAAGATCTTATTATAGATTTTGGTAATGATCAGACTGTAAATTCATGTGGCCAAACTTTTTCACCTGCTACAAATCCATTTGGTTCAGATTTTGCAGATGGAAATAGTTCTACTACAAGTATTGATAGAATATCATTTGCCATGGATATTAATGATGGTAATGGTATGCAGATTATTGATGAGCATATAGGTTTTAATGGTGGTGGAACCCCTGTCGTCTCTGATGCACTTCGACCTGATTTTGTGGGAGCGGATAACGATGGAGATGGAGTGCCAGATAGCGCAAGCTCTCTTGGTGCTTTCACAAATTTAGGGCAGGTATTACCAGCAGGACAAACAATCACTTGTAAGTTTATAGTTTTTGGTAATGGTGAATATCCTGGAGGGTGTTCAGTTCAAAGTACAACATATTCTATAACTACTCCAAATATTTCAATAGTAGGATGTACAGATTCTACAGCATATAATTACAATGCAAATGCTACTGTAGATGATGGAACATGTAGTATTTGTAACAGTGGTGCTGATTTTGCTCCCAACTTAAACATAGATAATCAAGCTGCACCAGCTTCACAATCAGGAGCTGCTGATGGTGCTACAACTTTTAACATAAATGCAGTAGGTAGCGCATTTGCGGGGGGAGTTCAGACTGGTAATTTAATAGCAATTTTTGCTGGAAATCTAAGCGAAGCAGATATTGTAGCACATGCTCAAGGAACAAACTCTAGTATAGCGCCAATCATGTCTCAGTCTTGGGTAGGTAATCAACAAAATCCAGGTAGTCCCTCAGTAACATTTATAGGGTTAACGGGTAATGTTACATATAATTACTTAGTATATAATCCTAGCCTTATAGTAAATGATCCTGCAAATAATTTAAATGGTAACTGTTACAACTTTGGGTTTTTTACACAAAGCTATTATGCTTGTACAAATCCTAGTAATGATCCTTATATTACAAATGGTGTACCCGCTACTAGTTTAACTGTAGATGATCCTTCTTTATGTACTTTAGTTTCGACATGTGCAGCACTAAACCAAACTTTAGGTGCAAGCTATCAGGTTCTATCTACTAATCCATGTGATCCTCCTCTCATAAGTATAACATATAGTAATGCTGTATTCTATAATGGTAGTATGTTAACTAGTATGCTTATTCAGGAGCCTACTGGGTCATCACACGACTTAACGGCGCAACTTCAAGCAGGATCTAGTACCCTTAATTATAATTTAAATGCTAGTGATATTCCAGGAGATTATATAATTAGTATGGAAACCCAACTTCCTGGTTCATTAACTCTATGCTTGTTAGAAGAAACGGTAAATGTTCCTCAATCAGCATTTGAAGTTTGTGGGTGTACAGATCAGGGGGCAGATAACTATAATCCTAATTCTACTCAAGATGATGGATCATGTGAATATTCTGGGTGTACAGATCCAACAGCAACAAACTTTAATCCACAAGCAACAATTGATAACGGAACATGTATATTCCCAGTATTTGGATGTACTGATCCAAATGCTACCAATTACAATCCAGCCGCAGATACAGATGACGGTTCGTGTAATTATATTTTAATAGAAGTAGGATGTACCGATCCCCAGGCATCAAACTTTTCTCCAACTGCCACTCAAGATAGTGGTAACTGTATATATCCTGGATGTACTGATCTTAATGCAGCAAATCCTACATATTATACTGATCCAAATGATCCTAGTCAACAAATTTTAGCAAATCAAAGTGATGGATCATGTATATATACTATAATTGATATACCAGGATGTACTGATGTTGCTGCTGATAATTACAGTATAGCGGCAACTGTAGATGATGGTTCTTGTACATATGGAGGAAACAATGGTACGACAGGGCCAACAGGTCCAACAACAGCAATAACAGCTTTAGCAGATGGTCCTGCAGGGTATGGTGCTTTTTTACATCATATGACTGATTGTCTTTCTAAAGCATTAACAAGGTATCATAATAAAATGATTGCAGGTGTTACCTGTGATGATGATACTCTTGTGCACCTCGCATTAGCTAGTAAACTTCTAAAAAACATGCAAATAGATTGTTTATTTGATGTTGAAAGTGATGTAGCTATGGGAAAATTAAATAATTTGATTAAATTTGTACTTTCGTATTGTGATGATTGTGAGTATGATTTAGCTGAGAGCGGTGCAATAGTAGCATTTGAAGAAGATCAAATTATAGACCTAGACACAGAGTCTATATTAATAGATACGAATAATAATGGTGTAAATACCGCAAATCAAAGTAGTTTTATATTTGATAACGGAACAACCAACATAACAATTTTATAAAATGGCAAAAGTAGAAAGCTTCCCAGTAATAACCCCAACTAGTATTACCACAGATCATATGATGTATGTGGTTAATCAAACTTTAGATACTGACCACAAACTGCAAGTAAAAGGACTTCTTCCTGTTATTGCAGATGTTGGTAGTGCGGGGCAGGCAATACATAATAATTTAACAAACGCAGTGCAGTTTAATTTAAGAAAACTTGCAAGCGCTGATTCAAAACTAACTGTTACAACACACTCTGATGGTCATTTGTTGTTGACTGTAGTAGAAGCACAGATTAATTTAGCTAACTGTAATAACAGTTCTGGATTTTTAACTACAGTAAACTTAGCATCTAATGTGGGGTCAACTATACTACCTGTTGCAAACGGGGGTACAGGAGCGTCAACTCTTACTGCTAATGGAGCGTTGATTGGTAATGGAACGGGGGCAGTTACAGCTGTAGATATGTCTACTAAAGGGCATTTACTAGTTGGAGATGGATCAGGAAACCCTCAAACTTTAGCTGTTGGAACAGATGGATATATTTTAAAAGCTGATTCTGGAGCAGCAACAGGTTTATCATATTTACAAACCTTACCAGTTGCTAATGGTGGTACTGGTGCTACTTCTCTTACAGCAAACGGAGTGCTTATAGGAAATGGTACTGGAGCGGTAACTACTGTAGATCTATCAACTAAAGGTACTCTACTTGTTGGTGATGGTAGTGGTAATCCTCAAGGACTAGCTGTAGGTGCAAATGGATATTGGTTAGTTGCAGACACTAGTGCAGCTACTGGACTTTCTTATGCTGAAAGGGCATTAGTTAATTTAACTGAATTTAGAATGCCATCATCAACATTTCTAGACATGAACCAGAATAATATTGATATGGGTACTGGGTGGATAAATGGTGATGGAAGTAGTAATGAGGGTCTTAATTTCGATACTACTGGTAAAGCATTCTTTGGACAATCGAGTGCTACAGCATATTTTACTAGCACTCTTAACTTAGATAGTGGTGGTATTAATATGAACGGTAATAGTACTATTGGTATGACTTCTGCTGCTACAGGAACTACATTAACTATCAACTCAGGTGCGGGTAGTAGTGGTAATGGAGGTATTCTAACTTTAGAAGCTGGATCAAGTAGTGGTGGTAATGGTGATGGTGGAGATTTAATACTTACCGCAGGAGATAAGAATGGTTCTGGAGATGAAGGAGATGTTTTAGTAAAAACTTATATAAGTGGATCTGCAGCAACAGCTCTTACAATAAATGGAACAAATAGACATGTAACTGTAGAACAGGCTAATTTAGTAATGGCTAATGGAGCGGCAAGTTTAACATTTACAGGATCTACTAATGTTACTCAAGCTACAAATCATAGTACTGCAGTAACAAATAACTCGGCTGTAGGTGTAATTACATTGGCAGGTGTAGCATTAGCAAGTGGAGCAGAGGCTACCTTTACAGTAAACAACTCAGTTTGTAAAACTGATTCAATAATATTGGTAACTGTAGAAAGCCCTGCTATAGCAAGTAGTACAGATGATTCTGTAATAATAGCACAAACAGGATCAATAGGTGCAGGATCATTTAGAATAGCATTAAAAAATGTTGGTGATGCTGATACAGATACAAATGCAAGAAAAATACATTACATGGTAATGAATAAAACTTTATAATAATTTTAAATAAAAACCGATATGACTAAAATTAAAGCAACTAACAAAGATTTGTTAGATTTATTACACAGCTTATACGCTGTACAGGATTTGAAAGGATTGCAATTTGCAATAGGAGTAAGTAAAAACATTGATAGACTAAAAGCAGATCTAGAATATGTTAATGAAGCTTCTATTCCTACGGATGATTTTCAAAAACTAATAACTGAAGTTCAAATGATTGAAAACTCAAACCCTTCAGAGGAGGCGGGAAAATTAATTGCAGAACTAGAAGATAAAAACCAGAAACTAATAGACGAAAGAAAATCGCAACTAAAAGAGTTAGATGAGCTTTTAAAAGAAGAGGCAGAGATTGAATTGGTTCAAATACCAGAAAAAGCTTTACCTTCTGATATTTCAGCCAAACAGCTCGGAGGAATAATGAAACTAATTAAATAATTAAATAATACTATGGCAACATTAAGCAAAAAAATAACATTAACAGTTGCATCAGGAGCTTTAACAAGTGGTAGCATAAATATATCAGAAGGTAAAAATCTTACGGTATCTAATTATAAAGCTGGTGTTATTGCAGTAACTGGCACTAGTAAAGCTGGTACAAATGAAATTGTATATGAAGCAAATGATTTTACAGCTCCTGCATATTTGTATTTAAAAAATACAGATACTACAGCTACAGATTATATTTACATATATGATGATACTTCTTCAGGAGATCCTGGAGTACTAAAGCTAGCGGGTGGAGACTTTGCGTTTTTACCATTAATTGCAGATAACACTTTAAGAACATATGCAACTACGGCTAATACTGTATTAGAATATGCGTTATTTGGAACTGATCAATAATATTAAAATAAATTAAAATGGATATTCGTAATACTACAGAAAAGCTAATAGATAAAACTAACAGAAATTTGGAACACCAGTTAGGTGACGTGGTTGTTGTACATATTAATGATACAGTGCAACATGCTGGTCCGTTTTTTGCACTAACAGCGCTTGAGGCAGCTGTTGTTGATGTTAGTGAATGTACAACAAACATTATAGAAAACGGTGGCAGTGGAAACATTCAAAACATAGCTACTAATTTTACAATTCCTATAGGTGTAACTATTTATGGAAACTTTAGAAGTATAGAGTTAGATAGTGGAGTTGTATTAGCTTATGCTAAGGCCGGAAGAACTAATGTAGAAGTTGATGCATCATAATGAGATTATTAATTGTTGTTATACTTTTAACAGCTACTACTGCAAGTGCGCAGTTTAAAAAAGCTGTAAAGTTTTCTACATTTTATGTAGCGGCTAATGGCGGGACATCTCTGGCTGACCAGGATGTTTTTGCTGTTAATAATAGTTTGTTATCTAAAGATGTAGTAGAAACTCCGTATGACTATTCTCTTACTGCTGGTATTAGAAAGATACAAAGATTTCAATACGAAGGCAGTACGCCATTCAAAGATGGTACAGAGTCAGCATACGGGGATGAAGCAACAGTTGGTAGAAATGCATTTGAATATCTGTTTGAAATAGACTATAGAAGACAAGAAGGTGTAGAATATATTGATCAAAATCATTTTTTACGATATGTTAGAGACAGGTGGCTTGCTAAGGTTGCCTATGTAAAAGATGGTTTTGCTGATATAGAATATTACCAGGCTTCTCAAAGAATTAGAATAAATGGTAAAAAGAAACTTTCTTTTAATGTAGGAGCATTACAAAGGCTTGCTGAGCCTTATGGATATAATCCATTAGAAGAATGGGTGTTACAAACAGGGCATATACACTATACACAGCTTGCAATAGAAGAGGGGTATAGTGTAGATGTATATAACAACGAATATAAAGACCCTAGTGGTAATGTAGTAGCTACAAGCGCTGATGTTTGGAATCAAGTTATAATACCTGAGGTTATCTCTAACTATGTAGAAAAGAAGAAAAATGAGTTGCCTAATGTTACACAACATTCTTTAGTAGTAGGATTTGACTTCTACTATTATAAAAAAGATTTTTGGGTACATAGTTGGGGTAACTTTTTACCATACCATTATGATCAAGGAGATCAGTATTCTTACCACAATTTTGTAGGAGGACAGTGGTACGACTACTCAGGTGGATTAATATTTGGTCATAAGATTACAAAGAAAATTGGATATTTTATAGAAGGTAAATATAATAAATATTGGAACAGAGAATGGTACGACTTTAAATTTGGAATAAACTATATAATACTATAATAATGGCAAAAGAATTAAACGAAGATACTAGTTTTAAAATAAGCATAAAAACATTAGCTGGCATAGCTGCTCTTATTTTTACACTAGTAGGTATGTGGTTTACACTACAAGCTGACATATCAGAAGCAAAAGAACTTCCAAAGCCTGAGGTATCAAAAATGGAATTTGATATGAAGGATATAAACATTCGTAATACAATAATAGAAACACGTGATGATGTTAAAAAATTAGAAGAGCGAATGATTAGAATGGAAGATAAGATTGATGAATTAAGATAAATGAAAAAACTAAATTTAATATGGAAAACATTTGCGACATACTTGCTAGTATTGCCATTATTGCTGGTTTGTGTTACGTGCTCAGCTCAGGTGACCGCGATGCAGTTTAACGCTAGTTGGAATGAACAAAATAACGTAGAGTGGTTTAAAAAACTAGGAGACTGTGATAAAGAATCACATATGATAGACAACAATGATTTACAAAAGAAATATCAAATAGCTGTAGTACCAACTATTATAATATTTGATGA
>CEQB01008968.1_pt1 | contig 27734 bp, 28 predicted proteins | sample 530581 | NCBI WGS metagenome assembly CEQB01 (sample SAMEA2620588, study PRJEB7988) | marine metagenome | biome: marine biome (ENVO:00000447); feature: deep chlorophyll maximum layer (ENVO:xxxxxxxx); material: "saline water (ENVO:00002010), including plankton (ENVO:xxxxxxxx)" | depth 75 m
GTACCGAATTCACTGAAGCTAAGTGCGTCATCAAACTCATCAGAAACTCCTGACGGAGACATGGTCTTCACATCTTTGGAAAGCCGCTCACCAATTCGACCATCGACAATGTCAACGTTTCTCATTTGCTGTGAAATCAAACCACGAATGTCTGCTTCTGATTTATCTGCCTTCGCCAAAGACTCTTGGGCTTGAGTCAGAAGATCCATGGCTTCTTGATCTTGTCCCGCACGGAACGAGTCTTCGGCGCGAACCATCAAAGTTTGTGCCTCGGTAAGTTGAAGGGCTGCATCCTCCATCTTCGGCAACACTGTGGGTAGTGTGCCCTTGAGCATACGTTTCGCAACCATTGACTTGGCTAAATTACGGGACGTATCTACAGCTTTGGCTAAACCTAGCGTAGGGTCGGGCATCAGAATATCAATGACCAGACCAAACGTTCCGTACGCCGCAGCTTTGAGGTCGCTGTTTTTGGCTCCTTCAGTAGACAAAAGCGCCTTCATAAAGGTTCGACGATCGTTCAAGCCTTCAATCGTTCCCTCTTTTACAGCCTCGAAGAGAGTCTCGTCTTCAGGACCTTTTGAGATTCGCTCCGTGACACCGGCTCCAATCGCCAAAAACGAATCCATAAGGTTGAACGTCATGTCCAAACCGGACTCGGCCCGATACACTGGGGTGCTTCCATCCTTACCCAGACCAATCAACTGAACTCGTTGAGACAACAGGGCATCCCCAAACCGCGTAAAGAACGGATCATCCTTTGATGCACGCTCAAGACCAAGCGCCCCCTCGGGATCGATAAACGAGTAGTCCAAAAAGGCCCCGGTACCGAGTTTGCCTGTAGTTACGTACAGAGCAGCATGTTTGAGATTCCGCTTGAAGATTTCTTTTTTGAGAATGCTTTCTGGTGAACCTTCTTTCTTTGAAGCCTCAACAAATTCAGATACCGTCTGGCCCCGTCGTTTGGCTAATCGTTCAATGTCATACTGAGCACCTTGATCCACCAGCCTTTTGACGCCATCAGACTCAGACATTTGATGTTGAATCTCAGACGACTTGGTTTCTATGTCAGCAATCAATTTGCGAATGAATCGAGCGCGGTCTTTTTGGTCAGGATCGGTAACAGCGTCAGGATTCGTCAACTGCTCTCGCATTGCCAGTGCTTTGTCGAACCCTTCTGAGCCCTCTTTGAGGACGGCATCCATAGCGTTGCCAGTCTCAAAGTCCTCATCAACAACAACTTTGGGCACATCACTTTCTTTGAACGCAAGTTTACGGGCCAGTTCCAGTTGCTTCTTTCTTTCCGCAGCAGATACTCGATTTTTCTCGCCGTAAATCGTTTTACTCTGATCATAGACACGCTTGGCCGCTGTCAGAAACTTCTGACGCTCACGAATCTTTTCTTCTGACTGATCCTTGGGCCGCTCAAAGTTGACCATGAACTCTCGAACAAGTTTATTCTCATCCGCATCTTTGTCTCGAAAACCTTCAAGTTCGGGACGCTCTTTGATCGCCTTGATGATGTGGTCCAACTGGACCTTGGGGTCTTTCAACTGCTCTACGGAGTATCCCTTACCCTCTCCAACCTTTCGATTGAACTGCCACACACCGTAGGACTCTTCATCGTCATTGACCCGCTGAGCGTTAAAGTCGAGCTTGCTTTCAGCAAACCCGTTTGCGAGCACAGCACGGGCTTGTTTCTCTGACAGTCCAGCATCCAGAAACTTCTTGTACGTAATCGCAGCAACGGCTGTTTGGCGTTTCGTAGGATCTTTGATTTGACTGAACACTAAGCCTTCGAGCGGATCTGTTTGTTGAGCCTCTTCGTCGGACACATCAAGTCGCTTCTCGCCCTTCAACAGTCGATTCACCGCTTTCTTTCGGATGTCAACGCCACGTTTTTTGACGGCATTAAGCTTGACTCCTGCCTGCCTCTTGTCCAGCCCCAAACGGGCCACCATCCCTCCTTGCTCCAACGAAGCAAGAACCTTGTCCGAGTCTTCACCCTTACGACCTACACGGTCAACCAACTCACCAAGATCTAAACCTTGCGCTGCCGCAACTTCAACGAACTGATCGTCGGAAAGACCTAATTTTTTACTGTGGCGTGAAATTATACTCGGTAGAGATACTATGTCCTCATCGGTATCAGCGTCGGGATCCAAAGCAATTTCACGCTTTAGTTTAATGGTACCAACAAGCTTATCGATTTGAAGATCCTGACTACCAAAGTTTAAATCTTCATCTTCAAAATTAAACGTTGACTCTACCTCTGGCGAGTCTTTAGTCTGTTCAGTTTGCTCCGACATTACTTACTTGATTCCTTGTTTTTTTCGGCGTCTCTTTTTTTAATTGCTTCTTTGTAAGCCTTTTTTTCTTCGGGAGTCATGTTTGTAACAAGAGATTTTAACTGAGACCTGAATCTAGATTGAGCCGCTCCAAGTTGTTTTTGTTTTTCTTGAAAGGCAGCAACGGATTTTTCTCTTCGATTTATTTCCGTTTGAAGTTTATTGTACAGTCGAACCAATGAAGCCATAGGGTTTTCGCTGATTTCTCTGCCAAAGAAGTCTGTTCTTGTCGGCGCAACAATGCCCGACCCTGCAAGAGCTTTCTTTTCGTTTTGTATGATTGCCCGAACAATTCGTTCTTCGTCTTCTGTAAATTTCGGCCCTAAATTTTGCTTACCCGGTACGAAAGAGTACATCTTAGTCTTCGGGTCTTTTTTAAGGGCTGAACCAGACTGCCTAAGTAGATAATCTAATTTTAGTAATCGATTTTTCTTGCCTTCGATTACAGATTCATTTTCTCTAGCTTGAGTGTCTTCAGCGTCTTCAGCAGCATCAATTTTACGTTGGATATTCCTAAGACCTTCATCAATTTTAAGAGCGTCTAAACCTGCACCCGCAAAAGTAAATCCTCGCTTCACTTTCGCGTCGCCACTGTCCTGAATCTCCAGACTCGTGATCCCACGCCCAATATCATCAGAGTCAATGTCTCTCAGAGCGGCGGCGCCCCGCAGCACGTCGCCTGTCAGATAGTCAGCGGAAACACCTAATTGAACTAGATCTTTCGCTCCTAAACGCTTGGCACCTCTAGCTTTGCGGAGAGCTTCAAATCGTCCTTTAGGCCCTGTTGCAGACTTAACTGCTTCATCAAACTCAATATCTGCCGTGTCTCGAACACCTGTGTCCTCGGCGGAACCAGTGTCATCGGCAGCGGAAGGAGCAGAGCCGGGAGTAGCGGGGTCGGGAGTAGCGGGGTCGGGAGTAGTGGAGCCGGAGCCTGCAGCGTCAGCGGCAGAGGTGGCTTGTCGTGTGGCTTTGAAGGAGAGTTTCAGCATTGTGGTGCCTCACGGAACGATGTTTTCAGTAGGGGCAAACGGTGATGCTGGTGGGCCAGCCTCGTCAACAACGTCATCTTGTTTTTTCTTGAACATGACTCCGATTTTCCCGAGCGCGCCACGAAGACCGTCACGTCGAAGTGCCTGTTTCTGTTTTTTAGGGTCGGTAGCTGATGCCGCTACAGGAGGGGCGCTTCCAATAGGAGGTGTTCCGCCCGGAGCAACATCTACACCCACCTCCACTGGTGGAGGAGGAGTAGTAGGTGTGGCTGGTGCTTTGGGCTTTTGTGCTTTGGCTGCTTCCTCTGCTGCTTTGTCAGCTACTTGAGTCGTCTGCCCTGTGACCCCTTCGAACGCCTGCTCAAACTGGCTCTCATCTTCGTCAGGCTTTATATCTTCTTCTTCTTTGATGGTCGAACCCAAACTTGCCTTCGCTTTACGTTCGGCGTCAAGCTTGGCTTCTTCTGCTTCAGTCGGATCTTCAGGCAGTTGCTCAGGCAACTCAGCCTCTTGCCCATCTGGATCGATGTCTGCGAATGTCACGCCCCCAATGACCTTGCGGCCCTTGACTTGCATGCCTCCAAACGGATCTGGTCGATCCTCTGTAGACTTAAAGCCGAGGTCCTCTGGCGTGATCGCGTCACGACGCGCTTGATACGCATCGTTCATCTTCGTGTCGTCACCCTCTTCGAACCGCTTCTCTTTGGGAAAGTTCTCAATGTCCAAGTCTTTGTCGAACTCACCCTTGAGCATCGACTCAAAGTCTTCTCTCGACAACGCTGATAAAGAGCCACCTTCTCCAGCAACCCCCACTCGACGAACGGGCTTTGATTGTGCGATTGCTATCTTTTCTGCATTTTTGTCGGGATCCAAAAGCACCAGACCGTTTGGAGTGTATTCGTAGAACTTGCCTGTAGACTCGTCATTAAAGAAGTACTGTTGCGGGTCACCGTTCTCGTCCATGATGACGTGAACTCCAACGCTTTGATCCCGCACCTGCACGTCCGCAAGACGATCAAACTCTTCTTGCTTGATGTAGTTGCCTTCTGAATCAACGACGTACTTCCCATCTTTCGTAAACGCGGCACCAACCAATTCTTCTGGGTCACCAGTCATCGCGCCAAGCGTCGCCTCAGTGTAGTCCTCTCTCCGGCGCCGAGCCCTGCGAAGCCCCAACTTCGCCAACTTGTCGAGCTTCTCTTCGTCGCGGTCAAGGATGGTCACCTGCTCCAGTTCGCGAGACGGGATCATCAAAATCTTGCCCTCTTCGTCCACCATACGCAGAGTCCCCGGAGGATCCGCTGCATGATAGTTCATCCGCTCACCGGACACGCGGTTGCCATTCTTCAACTTAACAGTGATGATCTCTCCTGAGAAGACGCTCCGGTAGCCGTACTTTCTCGGCCCGCGTTCCCTCTGCTTGAAGAACGCTTGATACGCAACAGTGTCGTCTCCTCCCGGAATGTAGCCAGCCAAATCAAACTGACCATCTTCTCCGACGGCTAAATTAGTCAAATTGTCATAGCCGTGATCTGCGGCCCATTGCCTGAATCGATCATCCGCAACCGCAAAAGCAATATCATTGATCGCTTGTGTTCCTTCAGGAGTGCCTTCGAGACTACGAATTTTGGATTCGATTTGCTCAGCCTCTGTTTGAAGCTGGTCGGTGTCTGCCAGTTTATCCGTCGCTTCTTCAATGGTTGCAATGTTAACGTCCAAAAAGGAGCTAAGCGGACCAAAGTTTCGTTCAACTTGTGCCCTTGCGTCTTGAATCTGTTTATCCGTAGGGTTGTCACCCAACTTCTCAAGCGCACTTCTACTGTCTTGAATTACTTTGCGCGCGTCTCGGATTCCGTCTTGCTGTTCCTTATTGAATCGATTGTAATCGTCGGTAAAAGTAGCAATCTGAGCCAGTTGATTGGAGTCTAAGTTTGCAGAATTCCTCAAGGCTTCTATGTTTGGCTCAATTTCAAGCGTGTCGGGGTTGATGTTAAAATACGTAAACCCTGTCTCGTTCATCGCTCTTGCATAGTCTCTGAACGTCGCCGGAAAGTTCGCACTCGTCCGATCATTAAACGGTTGCTCGCCCGCACCGATTGGCGCGGTAAGCAAGCTTGTGATTCTCGACGGAGGTAAGTCAGCACTGATTCGAGACCTTTCTGAAGCGAGCTTGTTGAGAAACCGTTGATCTCCAAACTCTGCCAGCTTCTGACCTTTTTCGAAACTCTTCTCAGCGTTATCAAGCTCTTTCGTGAGCTTTGCAACGTTGGTCGAGTAGTTGCGTTGGCTCAGACCGGCAAATGTCCCCAACATCCGCCTCTTGTCTTTTTCAAAGTCCTGCCGCGCTTTGAATATCTTGAAGTTTGAAGTGGTTTGCAATTTTGCAATGTCTCGGAGAACAATTTGTTTGTCCCGACGATACCCACGAATCAGCTTTTCGCGCTCCAGATACGACATCACATCGCTAGAGTCCAAAGACTTTGCGTCAATGTTTGAGCTTTCTGCAATGATGCTTAACAATCCGTCCCACGAATCAGCCATGACTTACCTCTTATACGTCTTACTTTGGTTTATTGGGCGACCCGAATGTTTCCTTAGCCTTGGTTGAGCCCACACCAACACCAGCACCACTGACACCCTTTTGGCGCATTTTCAAAAGCTCTTTTTGGCGCTCAAACTTTTGTTGTCCGAGTGCTTGAGTCAACGCACCTTTAGCACCAAAACTCGCAGCATCTGAAAGACCGGCAGATAGCTCTTTTCTTGCTCCAAGTTGCATCTGAATATCCTGAAGGTCTCGACCATACTGACCTTCAGCCGCAGCCGCCAAACCTTCTTGACGTTGTGTCCTCAAATCGCCTGCAAGAGTCTGAACGTCTTTGCGCCCAGCAGCAGTGCTATCCTGAACAGCCTTGTTGAGTGCTGCAATCTGCTGATTGTAGTCAGCCGTCGATATGGTACCCGCAGCTTTTTGACGCTTAAGATTTTCTCGTTGAGTCTTGAATGCGCTGATACCAGCCATCTGGTTTTGAAGATTCAATTCATTCATCTGAGCAGCAGTTAGACCCAAACTCTTGTCGGCAAAAGCGTCTGAGATGTTTTGGTCTAGTGCGGCTGCGGCCTCTTGAGACCTCTTACGAGCGCGCCTATTTGCAATCCCTTTCGCGATTGCATCGATCCCTTTAGCCGCCAGACCAACGGCTAATGCTGTAGTTGCTACTGCCATGTTTATCTCCGCGTCAAGTATAACGAATTTAAAGGAAGTTCAGTACTCTCGTGTTCCGAATACCAAAACTCAACTTACCCACAAGGTTGAAGTAGCCCGCCATCTTAAATTTACCTCTGCGAAATGCGCCGACGTTCTGAAGATAGACGGCCTCTCCTTGAGGCAAAAGAGCCGCACATTGAATCGATATTTCATTGAACCCTTTAGTCAGTGCCGCTACGTGATGCATGTCAACATGATGAGCACTGTGCGCCTCGGTCTGGACATACCGAGGGTTACCTCCTCGATCGGGAGTGCTTTTGCCGTCTCCACCATCATCCTCTTCAGGGTATAAAGAAATGCCCGGACCAACTGCGGTGCTTTTATCTGAAGCTGCAGGAGACACAGGGTGAAACATGTTTTGTCCGAGGACTCTTTCACTCGCAGGAACAACGTCACCGTTAACAACGCATCGAAACTTCATGGTGCTATTGACGCCTTCATAGTACTCACGACCAGAACCGTCTCGGTACACACCTCTCCAGTTGTTGTAACTAAAAAAGAATGACCACTGAAGAATCGACACGGACGTTGCGTACGGTTGATACCAACGAAGAGTACATCCCGGAACATTGACAAACCGCTCTTCGGAAAACGTATCGTTTTCAGAATTTAATGTGTTGTTTGCGATACCCGTTCCGTAAATGGTTGATGTGTCCAGCATCGAGTCGGTTCGACTAAGCATGGCTTGCTCATGCTGAATATGCTCCGCACGCAACAGAAAATCTTTAGACAGATTTTGAGTTGTCAAAAGCCCATTAGCGTTTGACATCAAACCTTTGTCAGACCCAAGCTCGCTTGAATAGATTGAGGCAACAACGGGGTCATTTACATCACTAATCTCAGTTGACCTGAGCAATGGTTGGCCTTCCGTAGGTATTGGAGGCAATACAATTTTAGGCACTACAACCTCACTTAGCTATTTTGATGACGCTCAATCTTGAGTTTCCGTAATGAACCCTCGCACCTCGAAGAATCTTACGGCCTTCAGCTTCAGGAACAACCCACTGATTGCGATCGGCGTCAGCGGTGGGTCCTACTTTAGTGCCTTCCGTCCAGTACGAGGGAATCTCAGAACAAGTAAACCCCGCAATCTCTGTAATGTTTATTGGTCCGGTTGCGTTTGTCGCTTCGATTACTTTGAAAATCGGCACATTGATGCCCAAGTTGTTTGGCAATGTGTGCGCACCTCTACCATCAATTTCAGTTTGGGCCGTCCCTTTCGAGTTGAGGATTGAACCCGGCTTAGTAAATTTATCTTCTGCGTAAATGCTTGGGCTTATGCTACCTGAAGTAGAACCGTTACGAACGGCACAAAAACCAAAACCTCGATTGGTCCAATTAAATGAGTTTACCACTGCTGGGACAGACTCACTTGCGATTGTCCAATTGTCCCCAACTTTGTATCCAATCGAAAACAATGCAAACAAATCAAGGTATCTCTCGGCTTGAAAGTAAGATCCATAAAAACCGACTTGGAGGGTCCCAAGTTTGGACCCAAAATACTTCTTAATTTCCTCTGCTTCAGGTCTCAGCAAAGGTTCTATGCCTCGAAGCTCAACATCCATAAACAGAATCAACTTCTCGCCGGGATCAATACTCAAACCGCCTTCCGGTAGCAGAAACGACACATCTGATGTGTCACTGACCGAAGTCGTCCCAATTGCCAAAGGTTTGGATACTCCAAGAAGATCCTGAGACCGAAGCCTAAACCAGCCCGGAGTGTCCTCAACAAAACTACCTCCGGTATCCCAACCATCCGATGCACTTAAAACTTCATTGTTCAACAAAGCACCATTTTCAAATCCCGGAAACCGCGCCCTTGGCTTAGCCACATTATTTTTTGAGCCGAAAAATCCTGAACCCAACTCAACTTCGAATGGGGGCTCAATAGACGTAGTGGCTTGACTCAAAACTTTACTGGGTAAATGAGTGTTTGGAATTGATCTGCTAAAGACATCCGACTCTTCAATCTTGTTTGCTCGATCCGCCAAAATCTTTCTCGAATCAGACAAATTTTCGTCTCGAATCACATCTTCAACTTCAAAGTTAGGCACTGTTATGCTTTCTGTTTTGCCCTCTTGTCGAGGCGCTACTTGAGGCAAGTCGAAAGCCACAAGTCTGCGAGAGAACACACCAACAAAATCTCCAGCCTGAAACTTCAATCGTTTGCGCGACAACCTACGAACAACAAGTTCAACGGTGTGCTCTCCCGGCGAAACAGGGACAAGCGCACCAACCCGAACAGGCATAACTTCGGGGCCACAAGAAACCGCACGGCTGTACGAAAGCTTCTGGCCTGACCTACCAAGTTTTGAATCTTCGAAGTCAGATGTTGTTCCGCCACTTCTTTGACCAGCCGTAAACGGCTCGTCACTATTCAAATTAGGGCTCTCAGCAGCTTGAAGGCCATGAGCAGACTCTTCGAACGACAATCGTTTGCCCGTGATGCTTTCATCAACAATCTTTCCGTCGACTCGAAGAGCAAACTGAATCAACGTAGGGTAAAACCCTTGGGACAAATGATGGTATCCGCCAAGGTTTGGATTGAACCTTTCGTTTTTTGGGCTGATCTCATTCAAAGCAAAAGCAAATTCAGTGTCCCCGTCGTAGGTTCTTAAATTTGATTCTCTGTTTTTAGTCGACTTTGACGGAAGAACTCGCCATGACTTTTGAGGACCAAAAAAGTTCATGACATCCAGAAGATGCAACCGATATGGCCCTCCGAAATCAGTCCATTTTTTCCCGTCGGGTGGAAACTTTAGATCTTCAGACCCGCCAATGTTGTTTGTTTCACTGATGTAAGGTGGCTTCCACTCGTAGAATCCTTGCCAGACATATTGGACATACGCACAAATCCAAATCTTAGACTGTCCAGTGGTAAATTTTAGTTGTTGAGGTCCAGTTAAGTCCGCATTCTTAACCACTGCCCACTCACCGGTGTTCGGTACAACAAATGGTGGGCACTCTCTCTTCAAGTTCCCGTTGTCAATCGGAGTATACGGTGCATCCCGAAGAGTAACTCCATCAAGCTTTACAAAGTTGGGCGGCTTACGAATTCGACCACTACCTGACTTGTCTCGATGAAACTTGTATTGACTCTCAATACTTGAAGTGTGGATGTTGTAATAAGCTCCGTCAGCAACAGACGGAAACCCTGACGTAGGCTCAGGCTTCAAATTAAGTTTAAGATTTTTACCGTCAAAGTTATGTCGATCAAGATTACCGCTCAACAACTCCTGAACAGGTTGAGTGTCCTCATTCATTTCATGCGTATCGAGAATGTCTCTCGTACGTAAAAATCGTTTCGGGAAAATGTGAGGCATTACTTATCCTGACGAAACGGAACTCGCCCTCGCGGCGAGCCCTTAGTTGCAATACTCATCTCGAAAGAAAACGCAGCAATCCTCATCCGACCAAGCTCCCACTTAGACTCCTCTTGACTAAATTCAAGATATTTACGCTTTCCGACTAACGAATCTCGAAAGAGAGACACCCAAGATGAAACTTCACGAGTTGCATAACTTGTTGTCTTAGGAGGACTTGGTGAAGGGCTTCCTACAATTTCAATCTCAAAAGCCCAAGAAGTTGCATTTTGGATGTCAACAGGGACCTGACGCCAAAAGATTCTAGGGTTGTGAACTTTTGACTCACCAACAATTGCTGTTGCGGCTGAATCTGTAATCACAGAAGACTCGTCATCGGGACCGTGAAGCAGTAGATCATCAATCTCCACATAAGGTTTCCACGAACCGTTACGATAAAATCGAACAGTCGCATTACCGACCCAAGCATCCAACAATCCCACATAAAAACTTCGAACATTAGTTGGAATCAATCCAAACTCAGACGCAGAAATCCAAGATGATCGATAGCGAATTCGACGAGGTGGACCAAAATAATCTGTCGACTGACGATTCAGCACAAAGATTCTACTGAGATCAAATTCTTTATCAAAAGGAATTCTATTCATGTCCTCAGTAGGACTTGAAATCTCAAAATCTTCTTCTCGAATATCCGTTCCAATGGCCAAAGAATATCGAGTAAAGTCTGATGTGGAGCACATATCAGCAATGTCGATGCCCAAAGTTTGTCGGCGCCAAAACTCACCATCAAAACAGAACATCAGCAGGTTTCGATTGTTACCCGCTGGAGCTAACGCGCATCGATACTCTCCAGTTTCCGCATCAATGTTAGACGTTGCAAGGTTCATACGAGCATGATTTAGGTCGTCTCGAAACACTTGATCCAATGACATACTGATTCTCGCAACCTCACCAGAACCAGCCATGCCGTAAAATCCATCCTCGCTCAACCAAATCAACGTACCGTTCTTTAAAGCTGATATTGATCGAGGAGCGACACAACCAACACCACGAAGGAGTGGTCGGGGGGCCGTGAAGTTGTCATCAATGGCGTAGACATTGTTTTTGGTGAAAGCGAGCAAGACGCCTTGGTGAGAGGCCACGGCGGTGATTTCTGCCCCACTGCTGTCGGGGAATATGAAGTCGTCGCGTTTGAAGGTGCCGGGGAATCCGGGCTCGGAGCGTCGCAAGATTCCGGGGTCGCCGGGGGTGTTGGCGATAATCAAGCGGCCTTGGTGGGCGCATGCAACCCGGAAGACAGGGACGCTGACTACTTGGTCCCATTCTTCTCCGAGATCCGTGTCTGCCGCATTGTCGTCATGAATAAACGGCAACGATCCCGGAATGCGAGTCAAAAACCGAGGCGTCGAATCTCGATGTTGTGTGTCTTGAGTTCGAAAGACTCTTGTCGCAACCGCATGACTTGGTGCGCTTCCCGTCGAACGAATCAAAAAACGCCGAGTCAAGTCGTCAATTTCGCTGCCCTCTGGCGGCTCAACCCGGTCAAGAGATGTAAAACTTCCGTCGTCATCGGGGTCAGGCGCGGTATAACGACCATCCTTTACGACAAAACCCGCGTCGGTTTCCTCAAAACTTTTAAACGGTTTGGCTTGGTTCGACCGTATGACGGCAGACTCACTTGCCAAAGAAAACTCAGACAAGTTGCCGTATACGTCTTCGTATTGAACGTAGTAGTACCAAGACCCCGCAAGCAAAGAGCCATCGCGACCTGTCAGCACATCGCCGGGTGTTCCGATCCGGCCCGGATATGAGTACCCCATAGAGTTGGGATAAAACAACGGGACCTCGTCGTAGTCAGGCTGACTTGGACTGGAGACCACAGGAGTTGTCGCCCTCTTTGAGAATCCTAAGTCAACCACATTGCCGTCGAAGGAAATGACTTTAGCCCTGTCAACACCGTTTGTGAATACTATCCTGTCATTGATCACAACATACTGATCGGGATAGTCGGGGTTGTTGGCCGTGCTGATGTTCGACAGGATTACTTCATCTGCATCGGACGCGCCGCCGTTAAACTTGTACAGCTTTGATCCGAACCGATACAGCAAAGTGTCTGCGCCACCGTTCTTCAATCGCGCAAAAAACACGCTGTGAGGCTTTCCCGTCTTGAACCCATAGATCGGCGCGTCTCCGCCAATCTCAGACCCCAGAGTCTTCTCAACAGACTTTGTAACCTCGGTGCTTTGAAACGCGCCTGAAGATGTAGCAAACGCTTGGGGTTTGATCTTTAGAATAGAAGGGCCGACAATACTCGAAAGAACATTGTCCGGCCCAACTTCAAGGTTTTCGACCAACCAAGCAAGTGATTTTGATGGGTAGACCAGTCGCCCCTCACCGGGAGCAATGATCACAGTATCGGTTACTTGTTCTGCTGGTCCACCCACTCGATCACCTCAAATTAAAGGGTAATCTCATATTGCTTTTCTTTCCAAGCAGCAGACAACTTATTGTAGATGTCTTGGTCCTTTCGAAGAGCCGGTTGAGATTTTAAGACGCGAGCGCGCCAAGTCATGTACTTTTCGTTGTTCCATGGTGCTGGAACTTCGACAATGGTTTCTTCGTGAATCTTTTGTGCTTCAACAGGATCTTCGATCTCAACATCTTTGCTGTCATCTCGAAGAAGCGACTTAGGCGGAACCCAGCCAACCTTATCAGCGTCAAACACCCAACCCACAGGCATCCAATTGTGAACTGACCGATGCTCAACATGTCCGCTGACGTGCTCGATTCCATTCTTGGTCATGAGCGTTGCCGACCATGACGGTGAGTCTGGGCTGCTGCTCAAGATGCTTACCACCATGGCTTCTTCATACTGGTTGATAAGCGTTCGACGAAACATGACATCGCCGACTTTGACTCTCGGAATGGCGGTTAGCGTTGGATAAATCTTCACGGACATAGATACCTCTTAGTGTTTACTCTGTAGAACTGAACGTACCGTAACGGTGCCGGAAAGGATAACCCAAAATCGGAACCGGTTCGACAATCCTACCACTATTTCCGTATCGATCTCGGAAGACACGAACTAAATCTTGGTATCGATTCAAGTGAGCTTGTGCGCTGTTTTGATCATTTCCATCCGTCAGACTCACGTAGTACAAAGCAAGCTCGATCAAAGTGGGCACTGCTTCAGGATGAATCGGTGCTGTGTCTTGATCTGTAATGAACTTCTTTGGCAGACGTGACACACGAAAGTCAATCTCATACCGCTGGTCTTGATGAGGGAATACCTTCCACGCAAAGTACCCCGTACTGTGCTTCAAGGGTCGCTGATAGTCGTATAGCTCTGTGCCTGTCCAAACGATTCGACCGCCCGTAATCGCGGAGCTACTGAGCTTCGTAATCGAATCTGGTGTAGTGACTCCATCTTCGTGAAGCGTCGCAACAAGGTCGAAAGTAGGCTCAACCTCGCAAAGCATATAGAATCGATTGCTGGTTTCCGTTGCGTTGAACGCGCCCTTATCTTTCTCGTTAGCGTCCAAGTGCGCCACGTAGTATCGAATCCGCAAACCTGTTCGGCCAAACCGAGCGTAGGTAGAGTCGGCAAACCCTAACATGGCGTCAATGTTGGTTGCCGAGATTACAAGAGCCCCGCCTCCTTTCGATGGAGACTTTTGCTGAAACTCAGTAATCGGCGACGGAGCACTCTCAAACTGAGGATCGTGAATCCCTGAGAACTGATTGACTTCAGACGGAACAGAGTTCTTGTTGTAGGCCCACGTCAGACCAAATGAACTATCTTGCGCTGTGTCGCCTCCCGGAGTCACCAACGGAGACTTCTGCCACTCCTCATCCTTGCGGCCCCACACATACGTGTAGCAAATCGCCCACTTTCCGCGACGGAGACCTAAGTCCTCCTTCCACGTAAACTTATCTTCGAGAACAGAATTCTTAGAGTTCTCCGCCGTCACCACCTGCGGTGCCTCTGTCGGTGCGGGCAACTGAAAATGACGGCCCCGCCAGCATCGATACGGTCTTCCCGCTGACTCACCTTGAAAGTCAAGCATATCTTGTCGATATGCCCCAGCCGTATCAATCTTCCAGACTTGCTGGCGAGTGCCGTCAAAAATCCTACCGGGCTCAAAAAGCTCCGTGACATCATCCGTTAAGAAAAACTCAGGCTGATAAATCCTAAACTTCAAACCGCCACTACTTGAAGTTAAACTCAGCAACTCATTAAACGGACGGTCAATTGTAACCACGTACTGACTGACATTAGTGCTCGTGACTGGATCGGTATCTGATTTGATAAACCACTCCAGACATTGTCGGCGATGTATCCGTCCAGCCGAGTCTGTAAGCTCAATGTGCATCAGACCATCCCACTCACCCGTGACTTCAGGTCTCCACGAAGTGGTACTGGTTGGACCTGCAATACCTTCACGAGTCGTCGCGTCAACAAAATACAACAGACGTTTGTCGTTTTTGTACGTGCCTACCAATGCCGCAACATCAGTGGCGTCACTCTTTACTTCTGGAAGCAGCACAATGTGTTCTTCATCAGGAACGATTGCCTGCGGAACATCATTTGCCATTCGATCCAGAGCGACGTTCAAAGACTGACGGACTTTTTCGTCTTGAGTCTTACCGCTTGAATCCCAAGATCTCATTGCGTACAACTGCTGACGCAACATCTTCAAAGATACGTTCACAAAGCCTCCAAAAGACGAGAGGGGCGTAACCCGAAAGCTACGCCCCTCAAGTGTATCACGAAGTCAATGACTACGGGATGTCGACCTTAACGGTAAACAAAGCGCCTGCAGAACCATCATCCTCAAGAGCAACGCCGATAATTGCAGCTTCCTCTCCAGAGCCCATGGTATCAACCTGACCTGAAGTGTGAGAAACAATTAACTCGCCTTGGTTGACGCTGCCGTCACCCTTGGCCTCGCAAATGCCTGACTTAATGATCCAACCGTACTTACCGGCTGCAATCGCGCCTCCGGCTACCCCAAGGATCAAACCGGCAGACGTTGCTGCTGCAGCAGACACAATTCCGTTGAACGCAGCGTAGTCGCCTGTATCAATCGAAATAAGGTCTCCCTGAGCGAAAGCAGTTGATGCTTCGTCGTTAAAAACGAAGACCCAAGTCCGATCACCAGAATGAGTGGAATTTGAAGCAACAACCTCGTCCGCAGGTTGAGTCCGAAGAGTACCCAAAGGGTAAACTTCATTATCGTAAACTGCGGCAAATGGGCTTACGGCATCAGATCCGTCAACAACACTTGCACCAGTAGTAAAAGAACCAGCCATGATTTACCTCCTTAAGCCGCGCCGCCAGACACACAACCCTGAGCCGGAAGCTTAGTGCAGATCATGTTGCCTTGCATTGCGAAGATTGCGGTTACCACGTCCTGATCGCCAACCCGCTCCTTGAACTCCGAGATGTTCGGGGCTTCAAGCATTGGGAACTCGATGTAGTCCGTGTTGAGCATGTAAGTGACGCCATCAGCGGCATCGCTACTGAAGTCCCCGCGATCCAAGTCAATCGACGAGGTGACAGTTGCAAGACCAAGGTTCAAGCCCAAGGTGTTGCCTTTGTCAATCTTGTCGTCAACAAGGGTAACGCGAACGTTGTTACGACGATCATCTTCGAAGTTCGTGTAAGTGTCATCATCCATGTAGATCATGTCTGGACCCTTACCGATGCCACCAGCGTAGTGAGCGCACTGACGATACGTCTTACGAAGTTGCGTAATACCGTTGGTAGCAAACGCCGAAATGTCGTTGTATTGGTTGAAGTGGAAGTAGGTGTTGCTCTTTGTGACATTTTGAACGGAATCACTTTGAGACTCGATAGCCACAAAGTCCAAAAGACCGTTAGTGACGCCAGTTCCAATTCCATCGTTGACTTGACCGTTAAGCGAAAGGAATCCCTTCAACTCCGAAGTCTGAAAAGCAAGTCCACGGCTGACACCAGTCAGAAGGAACTTGTTCAGGTCAGCCTTTGCGGCTTCCATCGAGGTTTGTGGGTACTCTTCGATCAAGCGAATGATTGCCAACTTGCCAGAGTTCTGAGCGAGTTCACGCTTGGGAATGTTCACAGCCATTACCAAACGATGAGGCTCAACCTCAAACTTACGGATTTGTTGACGACGTGTCATGTTCAGTAGCTCGTCACCGACGTAGACACCAACACCACGAGCAGGGGCACCACCGGAAAAGGAACGTTCAATCTTTGTTCCGCCTTCCATGGGCATGCGAGCTTTAGTGTTAAGTGCTTCGAACAGTTCATTGCTACGAACAAAAGAGTTAACCAGAGGTCCGCGGAGGTCCGCAAACGTAGTATTCAGCAGTTCAGTACTGATAGACATTTTGTTCTCACAGATTGTGTTTGAAGGAAAAAACTACGATCCGCCTGCCCGGTGCGTTATCGTCGGACTCCATGAGCTACCCGACCGCGAATTGGGTGCGTGGTTAAGGTATACAACATGTGGCTCTAGTGAGCAATAAACAAACCTGATTTTGTATTTCGATTACGTGATATGGTTACCGCATGGCTAAGGCGAAGAAAAAACAAGACAATTCTCACAGTGGTGCAGACTTTGCAGATGCACCGGGATTGCATCAGGGAAAAATACGTGCGTTGTTCTCAACGCCTGATGCCTTTGTATCTATGTGTCAGATTGTCCGAGAGGATGAGTCTACAGGCTACATGGAGCCTACGCATACGCAAAAGAAACTTCTAAAAGCGTATGACGAAAACAGATGGATAATGGTCAACAAGTTTCGTCAGGCCAAGATTACAACTGTGTCTGTGATGCTTTTACTCAGAGACTGTATGTACTTAAGTGGCGTAAAAGGTTTGCTTATTGCAGAGCGCCAAGACACTGCCGAAGATATTTTTGAGCGAATTTTGTTTGCGTACAACCGATTGCCCGACGACGTAAAGATGCCTCTTGCTCCCGGACGAAAAGCTGGCGCAACTCAAATGCAGTTTATTCATGGTGGTGGAATTAAAGTTCTTACTGCTGGCGGTCGATCACCAGCAATTGGTCGATCGATTGACCGTCTTGTCATTACTGAGTTTGGTGAAGCTCAATGGCAACGAAAAGCAGCAATCAACATTTTCCCTACCGTAAACAAAAGACCAAACGCAAAAGTCATACTGGAATCCACTCCCGGCAGAGCGGGGTCTCACCACGAACAGATGTGGCGTTCGGCGTTGCAGGGAACCAGTAGGTTTTATCCGTTGTTTTTGGAGTGGTGGGAAGACGATAGCTGTCGGGAAGTGGTCGAGAACTTTCAGCTTACGGCGACCGAAAGAGATTACTTGCAGCGTCATCCGGGAATGAATTTGGCGAACATCGCGTTTCGGAGGCGGGGGCTCAACACGGAGTTTGTGGGGGACACACGTTTGTTCTCATGCAAGTACCCCTCTGATTCGTACGACGGTTGGTTGGGAACAACCAATCCCGTCATGCCAGCAGAAGTTTTGAAGCCGTGGCTCGCACAAGCCAAGCCTGATCCCGAGTTGTGCCCCTCGATGTGTCACGAGTTTGAAGGACCACAACCCGGAAAGCAGTACTTGATTACGGCAGACCCAGCAGGTTTTGGTAGTACTGGTGACAAGTCGGCACTCACTGTGTGGGATGCGATCGACTGGAAAGAGGTGGCGTTCTGGGAAGACCGCGAGCCGCCAGATCGATTCGCTCAAAGACTTCGCACCATACAAGACCGCTACAACCAAGCTCTGTTGGCAGTCGAGTCAAACGCAACTGCGTGCATTGCGATTCTAAAAGACCAGAATGTTCGCAATCTTTTGTGGACCAGTCGAAACCATCCCGGTTGGTACGCGACACAAAAGAAAATCCAAGAGTCTGAAGCACGATTGGTTCAGATGCTCCGACAAGGTGACCTCAAGATACAAAGTCGAGGAACGCTGCATCAACTTCTCAACTATGACGGCTCAACGAAGAAGCGAGTAAAGGGCGAAGACGGAATTCTGCACCACTTTGACCGCGCACGAACAGCCGTCATGGCAGCCGACATTCTCTCGAAAAGACGGTTTCACGCGCCCGCCCGAGAGGAACCTAGCACATATTCGGCTGGACAAGTTACAATCAGGCAGCTTGACGATCATCGTCGCAGCAAAAAGCAACAAGCAAAGTCACCCTTTAGACCCGCATCCGTAAGTTGGAGATAACCATGCCCGGAACCAAGAAAAAAGTATCCAAGCGCGCTCAAGAGAAAAGCTACTCTCCCGTGAGTACGTTTAAACCAAACGAGAAGCTTCCTGACGATGCCTCTACAATGGACAAGGCAAAAGCCGAAGCTAAGAAGAAAGATGTCGAAGAAAAATCTGCTCTTTTAAAAGCTCTCAAAGAAGCTAACGAGTCTGAGTGATGGCTGATGCCCCAGAACAGCCCGATGATGACGTTTTGAACCTTACAGGTCTTGCGCTTGAGGGTGATCAGCTTGCACAGTTTCAGCAGGCATATAATGAGTCTAAGTTGATTCGTGGGATGTTTAATCCTGACGGCTCGATCAAAGAACAGAGACCGCGACCGGAGCAATAATCATGGCATCAAAACTCTCAAAGCTGATCGACCGGCACCTGACGTACTACAAGCGATCAGAGAAGCGTCAGTTTGACAAAGCTCGACGATTCTACCGAGGCGATTTCTTTACGAGTTCTGATAGCGACCTGAGCAACACACGACTGGATTCGTACCTTTGCTCTAAGAACATGATCTACGCGATTGCTGACACTGCGGTCAGTGCTCTGCTTGGACCCAACCCATCTGTTGCTGCTGTCGCACGTACACCTCAATCTCAAGAGTCTGCTACCTCTGTGTCCGGCCTGCTTGAGTATGTCTTCCAAACCAATCGGTTTCGTCGAAAAGCAGCAACAGCATTGATCGACGCAGTTCTCTGTAAGCGTGGCATTTTCAAAACTGGATGGGACGCACAACGAGACATCCCCGTCATTCGTGCGGTCAATCCATCATCCGTGTTTTTTGACCTGACGGTTCGGGATCAAGACGACATTCGATACTGGATTGAAGCCACCGTTATCTCTTTTGACGAGTTCAAGAACCGTGTGCGTGCAGGTTTGTACAAAGCAGAACTTGTGACCGATGTCCAACCCGATCGGTACCCGAAGTGGCTGCAAGATCAGAATCAAAGCAGCGACACACAACAACTGCGTGATGCATTCAAGTGGGTCACCATCTACGAGTACTACGATCGTGAACGCGGAATCGTACAACACTATGTGAAGCAAGCTGACGCCGTAGTGTTCGAAGACAAAATTGACTACATCCCATACTCGATGTTCAGCCTCAACCAATCTGGCATTGACTGCCTTGGTTTGAGTGAAGTTCAATTGGTATTGAAACAGCAAGAAACCATCAACGACTTGCTGACTCACATGAAACAAATCACCTATCTTCAGATTCCGAGGATCCTGTACGATTCAGGACGAGTCACAGAAGAGGACCTGAACAAAGCTGTCGAAGCCAGTGCTGGCGCGTTCATCGGAATCAATCCGTCAAACAGTGAGACACTTCGAAGCTTGGCTACATTGTTCTACGAAATGCCCATCCCAGATGCCCCAACGGGTGTTAAAGAGTTCATCGCTCGACAGGAAGACGATGCTGCTTTTATTTCAGCACTTGCTGAGGCCGCCCGAGGACAGGTTGTCGGTGCTCGGACAGCCACGGAGATGGCAATCATCGACGCCCAAATGCGAACACGACTTGCAACACGAGAAGGGCACCTCAATGATGCCATCGAAGACGTTGCACGAAAAGCTTTTTACCTTACTAAAAAGTATATGCGGAAGCCTCGCCTCATCCGTATCGCAGGGGACAAGCGGTGGTCTGAGCTAGGTCACAAAGATCTGCGAAACATTGAGGTTGATTTTGAGATGGTCTCGTACAACCCGATTCGAAAGAACCCGGCTGTGATGATCGAGAGCCTGATTCAGATGATTCCGTTCCTGACACAAAACGAAAACGTAGACATCCGCAAGTTGACCGAAGAAGTGGTCGGTGGAATGGGCTTGTCACGACGTATCGTAATCCCAGAGGCCGAACTAGAGGCGATGAAGCAAGAGGCGATGGCTCAACAGCAAGCCGCTATGCAAGCTGAGGCTCAAGCGAAACTTGGGGGTGCTGCTGCCGGTAAGCCTGCAATCGAGGCTCAAGAGCAAGCTACCGAAGAGGCCGAAGCGCAACAAGTAATCGACAGCTTGTCTGAAGAGGAACTTCTTCAACTGGAACAAGAGCTTGCTGCTTCAGGACAACTACCCCCGACGGGTGAAGCTTGAGAGGTGATGTATGGCTTTGTCTAAACGAGACAAAATGCGAAAAGCCAGACTTCTAAAGAAGCACGGCTTGAAGGGCGCAAACAACGCGAAAAGAACACCTAAACATCCTAAGAAGAGCCATATCGTGCTTGCTCAAGAGGGAAGCCAGATAAAACTCATTCGATTTGGTCAGCAAGGTAAACGAGTCGGATCAGTTTCAGGAACTGCAGGCGCACCCAAGAAAGGTGAGTCCGCAAGAATGAAAGCCAAAAGAAAATCATTCAAAGCAAGACACTCGAAGAACATTGCTCGCGGTAAGATGAGCGCAGCTTACTGGGCAGACAAGGTGAAATGGTAATGGCAAAGAAAAAAACCAAGAGCCGCGTAAACGAAGCAGGTAACTACACCAAGCCGGGAATGCGCAAGCGGCTGTTCAACCGCATCAAAGCCGGAGGAAAGGGTGGTCGGCCCGGACAGTGGTCTGCTCGAAAAGCTCAAATGCTTGCTGCCGCATACAAGCGTAAGGGCGGGGGCTATAAGTAATGGCACTCAAAGCCTCTCAGAAGTCCCTTAAAACGTGGACGAAGCAAGACTGGACAACACCTTCAGGCAAGCCCAGTGTTCAAGGACCAAAAGCTTCGGGTGAAGTCTACGCACCAAGAGCAAAAATCAATCGACTGAAAGCAAGCAAATCAGGTCGAGCAAAGATTGCTGCAGCCACAAGAAAGAAAAGAAAGGCTACCCGTAAGGGTAAGCAGTTCGCGAAACATGGACTGCACAAAAAAGGCGGAAAGAAGAAATGAGCTACGGAAAGAAAACAGCGGTTAATCGCAAAGTAAAGAAACTCAAGAAAGAAGGAAAGCCTCGGAAACAAGCTGTTGCAATTGCTCTCACCATGAAACGTAAAGGCAAGCTGGGACCCCGAGGCGGATACAAGAAATGAGCTACATAATCAATAACTTACAATGCACAGGCTGCGACTTCTTCGAAGAAGAAGCAATGTATCGTCGATCAGAAGGACCACCCAAGTGTCCCGAATGCGGAAGCGCGCGGGAGATGAGCTTTCGAGGGTTTCGTTACGCTATCCACGGCCAAGGCCCCGGATCTTTTGCGGCTGTCGACTTTGGTGTTCTGGGCAAAGCAGAGACTAAAGAAGACTACGACCGGTGCATCGAAACAATTCAAAAACGTTTTCCCGGAAAGCGCGTCAACATTCAAGAAGAGACACAAGCTCAAAAAGCTGAACGCTTGGATACAATTCGACACAATAGTTGGAAACGTAAGAAGGCTAAAAGCCTTAACGACAAAATACTCAAAGAAGTGTCTACCGAAAGAAAGGCCCTCAAAGCCGAAGGACGTAAACTCGAAGGTAGTGCGGCTCAACTCGTGGGAGGTAAGTGATGCCCGACCCAAGTATTCGAAGCAGACTGTCTGACCTTGAACTTGTTGAACTCGCTGAGTTCAAAGCAGACAAGAAAAGTAGATCTCTAAGAACTGTAAAAGACGACACAATCCGAGATAGCAAGGTTATCGAAGACCGAAGGACTGGTGAACGCTTCACCGTACCAAACAAATTTATTCGTTCAATCGGAATCAACGCCGCGTTCGAATTGATGAACCCTGACATTTTCGAGAGTAAGTCTCGAACAAAATAATAACCGTAGTGGTAAAATTACCGTAACGCAATAGGATACGATCATGGCTGAGATGAAAGAAGAAATGAAAGAAGAGATGAAGACTGAAGACAAGAATCTTCCAAGCATGGAAGAAATGAAGGCTGCTTTTGAAGGTGGTGCCGAAATGTCTGAAGACGAAGACGCAGAAATGGACGACGCAGCGGCTGAAATGGAAAAGCCTGCAGAAGAAGCTATGGCCGAAGAAGCGGCTGAAGATCTCAGCCCATTGATTGAAACTCTTGGCGTCACCGAAGAGAGGGCAAAGATGCTTTTCGATGCCGCACAACAACTTGGTAAGACTCAGGGCAAAACCGCCCAAGAACTTGCCGATATGATTTCAACCGACTTTGATGTGCTCATGCAGCTTGAAATGGTGGCAGCCCGTGGTGACGGTGGCGCTATGGAACCGCCTGCTGCAGGGGCGATGCCAGAGATGGCACAACCAGAAATGATGATGCCGCCAGAAGGGATGTAAGCATGTGGGAAGAGGATAACGAAGCTGTTGACGGTGGGCAGGCTGAAGTGGCGGATGAAGCCGTCGCAGAGGAACCTGCTGAGGCTCCGGTAGAATCTGAACCAACTGTTGAAGCCAGCGCAGACGAGGGAGCGGACGAAGAGGTAGAGTCCGCTCCTGAAGTCTTTGACTGGAATGGAGAGCTTGAAAGTCTCCGAACAGAGCAGTGGTACAACGAACTCAATGAACCCTTGCGCGGAGCCATCGACCGTGGTTTCGAAACCAAGTACAACAACTGGGCGCGCGGATACCAAAAGAAGTTTGACGAACTTGCGAGTCAAAAACGCGAAGCAAACAAGCTGATGGAGGCTGCTCGACAAGAACAGAAGCGTGCAATGCAATGGATGCACGGAGACGTTGATCCACTTCTCGACAAACAAAAAGAAATCGACAACCTCAAGCTCAGCCACGAAGTCGCACTGCAGACTCTTCGCGAGCAAGCAGAAGCCGCACACGAAAAGTCAAAGACGACTTTCGGCGACCAGTACGAGGAAGCCATCAAAGAACGAGACGCTGCGATTCAACAAACCGTCGAGATGCAAAATCAACTCGACGAGTTCGACAAAGCCATCACGGAACAAGAAGTCGACAAGCTTGAACAGTACTTGGTCGCAAACGCCAACGACATCTACGAAAATGACGAGGCATTTGACGAGTTCCTCGAACAGTGGAAGAACGGTAAGACGGTCGATAACGCCGTTCGAGTCGCCCGAGCACTGTATGACACCCAGCCAAAAGCTGAACCAGAACCCGAGCCAGAGCCTGAGCCCGAACCAGTTCCTGAAGGCATGAAGCTCATGAACATGAAGCCGGACACCGCTGCAGCTACAGAAGGTGGTGAGCCTCGTACGTTCGAAGAGATGATGTTCGCACGAAAGATGGAAGCTCAACGAGAAGCAGAAATCCTTCGAAAAGGGTAAATAAGAGACCCCCGACGGCCTGAGCTATAAGAAAGTATAACATGCCTACCCTTCCTCTTGTCGCTGAGAGCGTGCGGCAGTAGCGGCGGGGATTGTTGCGCCTACTCCGATGCCCTTCAGAATCGATGGGTCGGTCGGGTCGAAGGTTCCTTTGTTATAAGGTGACTTCACATTGGTTGGATCGAAAACCAGAACGTGCATGTCTTCTGGAGTATCAACAAAGTTTGATGCCCTGTAACGTATGAAATCATTCCTTCTTGAAAATATGGATGAGTCGTGACCCATATCTTGAAGGGCCTCGTTTATAATTTTCTTACCACGAACATTGATAGCTCGATCTTCTGCCGGAAGTGAGGTCAACAAATCCCAGTATGAGTTGATTCCATCAGGAGAACGAGGAGAAACTTCTATTCCAGCATCGGACAACTTCCTCAGTATGGGATCGAGACGATCCTTCCCGATAGGGTCCAACAAAAACGCAGGATTGCGAATGCTGCTAAATAAAGGAATAACATTAGCGCCACGCCTTATTGTCCGTTTTTCTTTATCTACAATGTAATCATTTACGTGCTTGCTCGATAATGATGTGTAAATTCCGGGCCCCATCAATCCCTCTTTAGAGGGCTCGAATGCGTCAAAGCTCTTGGTTGTTGAGTGGTACAACGGTATCGGCTCACCAGAATTTTTGGCAATAACGCCCCGACCAAACCAAGATTTAAAGTTAGGCGTGTTTATTTTTGACCCGCTTATTTTGGGTTCATCAACCGCAACGTCCTTCGGTGGCTCCCCCGAAGGGTCACTTACTTTTTTTTTACCTTGAGTAGCTTGAGTCATACCCGAACCGGTGGGCCGGAAACCAAACTGACCCTTTGCGTCTTTTGCAACCATCTGCCCCGCAGCTTTTTGTTCATCTATTAGCTTACGCGCCGCGTTCTGTTGTTCCTTTGGCACGCCCTGAATAAACTCCATCTCAAGCTCATTGTACTGAGTAGGTCTCTTCGCCGCCTCAGCAGCAGCGCGCTTGGCCCGATCAGCCTCTAGCGCCTCTTGTTGTCCGGCCAGTTTCTTCACTCTGCGACTGCGAAGCTTTCTTGCTGCGTTCGGGTCTCGGCTTGCTGCGCTGACCATACTCTTGTATTGACGCTCACTCACAAAGAAGCTCGGCACATCGGCCTCTGTTGGAAGCGGAGATGGATTGCCCTTCTTGTCTTTACGGCCACGCTTACGCCACTCCTGACGAAGCTTCGACAACTCCCCCGCAGCCCCCGGACGAGCAAACATCTTTTTACCGCCAATGATTGCCGTACGTGGTCCAACAGGAGCCTCACCAGAACCATACTCCTGTGCCGGATCCTTCCTTGAACCCCTCAAACGCTTAGCTTCATCAAGATCTCTTGCCCTTCCTCCGGGAGTAAACGTGCCCGCACCGCCCGCAAACTCGCCAACACTTGCCTTTCCGTACAAATCCATATCGGTAGGATCGGTCTGACGTGTCGACATCGCGGCCCGTTTTGATGCTTCGTCTGAAGCTTGACGCTCCCGAGACAAAGTTTTTTGAATCTGCTGTGGCGTAAGTCTTGTCTTTGCACCGCGAGCAGCCGCAGCAGCTTCATTTCTAGCCGACATACCCTCATACGCTGCTTGCTTACCTGCGTCGTCCATCAAAGGCTTCAACTCGGTGGCTGCATCTTCTGGTGACAACTCACCTGCCTTCACACGATCAACATATGTCTGATACAACTCACGAGCTTCGCGAGTTGCAGGCGCATCTGGATTCTCTCGAAGCCTCTTGAGCGCACGGGCAAATCCCGCAATAGGAATAATCGGAAGTGCCGCAGCAGCAAGGCCCATGGCAGCCTCAGTCCCTGCTCCTTCCTCCCCCATCAGAAACCGCGCTCCAGCGCCTCCCGAGTACAAAAGATCCCCTACAAATCCGGTCACTTGACCTGAGACCGTAGGAGCCAAACCAGCAAGGCTAAGCTCTTCACCCAAGTCCTGAACGCGCTGCGCTGTGTCTCTACGCTTCATACCGGTTGCAATTTCTTGAGCCTCTGCTTCCTCTGACTCTGTCAGGGCACGATCTTCTGCCTTGAACTCTTCAGGAATCAAGCTCGGCATCGAAGTCGACTTTCGTTTTTCGAGCATCAATCGCTCGAACTCGTTCGGGTCCGTAGACATAGCGTCTTCAAAAGACATGCGACCTTTTACATCTGACATATCAAACCATCTTCTTAGCTACTTGAGATTGTTTCATTGCCTCGGCTATCTTGCCTCGTCGAGTTTTGTCGGTAGGACTTTTCTTCGAGGCTTTGGGACCCTTGATCACGCCCTTGCCCATCAAAATGTCTTTCTGTGTGACTTTGCCGTCGCCGCTTAAATCAGGGAACTTTGCCATCGTAAACTCCTACACCGAATCCAGTGTAACATGGTCAGTCCGATTTAAGCCCATAATTGTCTTTTGCCCAGCCTGAGCCCTTGAGCGTAAAGCTGGTTGCTGCAATCTGCTTCTTCATCTCACACAAGCAGTGCTCGCAAGAAGGTGTGGGGCCGTCAAACGGCATGAGCTTTTCAATTCTCTTTCCGCAGTCTTCGCACTTAAATACATACAGAGGCATCAATCCTCCTTCACGCCGACAAGAATCTCTGTCTCAACATCGTTTAGCGTCCGTGGGACCCCCACAGGATCGAGGTTGAATGATGCGATGAAGGGTGTGTGGGGCCCCGCGTAGCAACCCTCAACATTGTAGCAGAAGTAGTCCTCCGCATCTTCGGGAGTCAACCCTTTGCTCATCAAGATCTGAATGCATCGTTCTCGATCGTACAATGCCAATGGCTCAGTTCCGCATCGAGCCAATATCCCAACCAGCGCGTCATCAAATCCCTCGTACATGATTGCTTCAGGATTTAACTCTTCCAACGTTGCCATCACATCTGCGGGCGTAGAAATCTCTATACTCATTACGAACCCCAACCGTGCGGAACAATGTGACCCGGACCATACGGAGTCTCCTGCACCTTTATAGTCTTACCCGATGGATCTTGACCGTCGTATGCTTCAACATCTTGCAATGATGGGTCCGGCGACCAGTAGAACACCATGGTCTCATCGCCCGCCTTGCCCCAGTACCGACGCCATCCCTGACGATCGTAGTACGAATGTACGTCAAACTGAGCCTCTGGAACCCGCTCCTTGATCCCCCACTGATGCCAACCATCTGGAATGCGTATCATTCCTGCGTTGTCGCGCGGCGCTTCGGGCTCCGCTGGAGCCTCTGTGGTTTGTGGTGGCGTTGATTTTGTGGTTTGTGGGGATGTCGGCGGTTTCGTGGACGCAGGTGGTGGAGGGCGGAGGTCTTTCAGTCCGCGAACGAGGGCCATGCGGGCAACCATCTCGCGCGTGACCTCAACGCCAAACTCTCGCGCAGCCGCAGACTCGGAGATGACCGGGATGACCTCGTCCAGACGATCCAACACGTAGTCGTCTACCGGTACCTTGATGTGCAACGCTTCCTTCTTTGGCATGAGTCCTCCTGTGGGGGAACTGTATCACTGCGTACTTTTCTTAGCAAGATGGTAATACCACTGTGGTAAAGTGTTTTGGAAAATGTGTCCGGTTCGGAAAAGGGCTCCACAAAAAAAGGGACCCATGGTCGGCAGTCGGGGTGGCCCCCCCCTCTACAGCAAAGAAAGAAACAGTCCGGGTCCGGCAAAACTAACTACTTCCAACTACTTACAACGGCGAAAAGACTAACTAAATCCAAGTACAAACGTCCACACTTCTACGTACGGGCAGGGCGGTGTTGTGGCAACGACCTGCGATTGGTGGTGGCTTGATTGTTGGTGTGACCGGACTCGCCCTCACTCCATTGGTTGTCGCACAGTACTCCTTCCATGCAAGGGCCTTTCGGGTTTCCACTCGTTCCTCGCGGACCCTCCTAAACCATTTGTTCCAAATGGCTCAAGTCCCTTGCACTCCACTCCTCCAGTGCGTCATCCATTCCGTGATCGGGACGAGCCCGGTCACACACAACAATCAATCCAAACAAATCTTGGAGCTTACTATGTCTTGCTCACAACTACTCGAAACCTTCGAGAAAATCAGCACCACGAACAGCATCGAAAAGCTACGTGAGATGCAGACAGAAATCGAACTTGAGGCTCACGACCAACTGTACCACCTCGACCTCGACACCAAAATCCACGGGATGGACGGCTTCGAAGACTACTACGCATTCAACGACGTTCTGTGGGCTTTGAGTAAAGCAATCGGCCTGCGCATCAAGTCACGCGAAGAACTTTGGGTCGGCGTCGAAGGTATCGCTACCATCGTTTGATTCCATTCGGTGATCATCCGGCTCCGGTCGGATGGTCACAGTGTGCAATC
>CEQB01005592.1_pt1 | contig 27584 bp, 38 predicted proteins | sample 530581 | NCBI WGS metagenome assembly CEQB01 (sample SAMEA2620588, study PRJEB7988) | marine metagenome | biome: marine biome (ENVO:00000447); feature: deep chlorophyll maximum layer (ENVO:xxxxxxxx); material: "saline water (ENVO:00002010), including plankton (ENVO:xxxxxxxx)" | depth 75 m
TTTAAGCGAATCCATAAACTTAATCCACTCAACAGAACCCTTCCCATTATCTGCTTCAATACCCATAACAGGAATAAAGTGTTTATCTTCTTCCATCTTTTCTTTAACTGCTCTCCAAAAAGTTCTCATAGATTCCATGTTTCTAGTCTGAACTGCAAGCAATCCTTTAGGCATACGACTCTTGGTATAAGATGTATTAACATAATTCTCCATAGCAATTAAAGTAGTAATGTGATTAAATAATGTCATTACAGGTGATTGACCATATAATCTAGATGGAGAATATTTACTAAAGTGTAAAACTTCACCCTCGATAAAATATTGTTCTTCACCATGCGCTCTATTAACATAATGAACAGGATAAAGAGTTTCACTAGTTTCAGGATGACATTCATGTGGGTTTTCAGAAATAAACCCTCTATCATTTAGAGCAGTAAAACCTTTTGTTCCTTTGTCTCCGACTTCATCAGAATAAATAGCCATTGTAACAGGGTCGCCTCTATAAATTTCTTTAATTCTATGCATGGCTATTTCGCCATTACCATCTAAATAATACTCCTTAACTAATACTAAATAAGCATCATCAATAATATTTAAATCATCTTCTAATTCTTTAAGAACATCAATGAATAATTGTTTAGAACTATTTACATAGCCACTAATAAAATTCTTAGCATATTCTAATTCTTTTTTACTAGGCTTAGTTAAATCTTTAGATAAACACTGTGAGCATTGTTCAACAGGTTTTTCATGTTCGTGACCACAAGTTTTACATTTATTATCAAAAGTTTTTTTCCACTCATAACCTCTTCTAAAGACTTCATTTTTTAGTTGAGTAGTACAAGTTCTAGTAATGACAGACTGTTTAGCAATATCATAAAGTAATGCTGTTGATAAAAATAACCCCTGCTCTCGCTCTTGTATTCCCATTTGAAATACTTTTCTATCTGCGGGTTTAGGAGTTTTCCTTCTCAATAGACTTCTAATAGAAAATCTTCTTTTTTCACTCATTTATGAATCCTCCTTAATAATTTATGACTTTTCCATAACTCTTCTGTTATTTCTTCGGCTTCAACTTCAACAACAAAATCAACAAGGTCATTTAGTGCTACCCAAAAATTATACCAAAAAATGGCAATCAAAATAATTAATGACGCTAACACAATTCCTAACATAATTACCAATCCCTACAAGCCATGCATCTTGGTGAATTATTACCGCTCTTACAAGTAGAGCATTTATGTCTTGCTCTAAAAGAACTTCTTCTTTTACCACTTCTTTTACCAGAAACCGTCACACCTTTTTGGCCCCAATGAACACGCTTATGTCCACCTTTTCCATCCGAAACACATTTCATCCACTTTTTACCTTTAGAAGTAGATGAAGTTTTTTTAGTTGCTCTAGTGCATCTACCTGCTTTTAATGTATCAAACCACATAATTATTCCTCCTTAACAATTGCTTCTAAATCATCCATAACTCCCATTTTACAATTATCATGTAACTTAGCAACAGTTTCAAAATCAATATTATATTTAGTAAAATCATAACCCACATGGTCTTTATGATTTTCATATTTCATAAGTTTAAAAATTTCATCACAACGAGTTTTATACCAATCAGCCTTTTTATGTGATTTTTTCATACGAATTAATTCTAAAAGCAAATCAGCATTTTTACCTTTCATTCTAAAATGAGGGCGGCATTTAGTAAGTAGTTCCGTAACATCAGACTGTGAATAAAAATTTAAACGATTAACAGGTCTAGTATTTTGTGGAGATTTTTGGTCAAGATGTAATTTACCAATACCTAATTCTTTTTGAATTTGGACCATAAATGCTTTACCTCTATCACCCGTTGCTACCAACCCTACTCTTGGGTTATAATTTTTATCAATTGTAATATAACCATCAGAGTCAATAAAGGATGCCGTATAAGCATAAAGGTCTTTTTTAATATCATCTGTTAATTTATAGTAAGCACCATTAACATTTGTTACCCCAAGTTTATTAATTGACTTTGAAATAATTTGAGGAGATGCTCTTTTAAATAATTTAGACGGCATTCTTTCATGTAATTCTCTAGCAGAAATCCCCGGATTATCACATATTGATTTTAAAATGAAATCTTGCATTTGTTCTTTAATATCCTTGCGAACAGATTGATGATTTATTTGTTTTAGAAACTTTCTAAATTCTGATTTCGCGTGTCTCATTTGTTTAGATAAAGTAGCATATTCAGCCGAATACCCACAATTTTTTTGTTCTAATTCGGCTTCCCAGAATTTGCAAAGAATATCTACTAATTCCATTCTTTGTTCATATTTCTTAATTGAATGAATTTTCTTTAAATCCTTTTCATTATAATTCATTTTACGAAGAGGGGCTTCATATTTAGATAACCAATAAATACTCTTAATGCAATTATCTAAATGGTTTGAATATGCCTTAATTAAAGAATCAATACTATTAGTTAATTTGATTTTATTTTCTCCCTTAAGAGTTCTTCTATATTTTCTAAGACTCTTAATTACTGAAGGTATATCTTTTTCACCAACCATGTATTCTTTTGGAAAAGTTTCTACCATTTTTTTAGTATCTGATAAAGACATACTATACTTAGATGACATTAATTTAATTGTGTCATATTCATCCGCAATAGGAGAAGAACGTAATGAGTTTCTAATTTCATCATTTAATCTTTCTCTAATTTGCATTTCTTGAGTTTCATTTTCTTCTAAATCAGAAGCAGCATTAAGTTGAGCATTTGCTCTTTCTCTTAATTCTTTTGAATCAGGCTGTTCTTTAGAAATTAAGTCCAAGTATTCCACCTCCCATATAATTCATTTCTGGTTCATTACTACCGAAAACATCCAAATCATCTAATAATACAAAATTGTCAATTGATTGGTGAGTTGCTGCATTTGCGAGGGCAAGCCCCATAACTAAATCGTCGTGCGCCCCTACGCCTTCAAACCTTCCGCTATCGGTTATGGCAAACATTGATAATTCCTCTAAAATTGTATCTGTAACCCTTCTTGACTCTTCATTACCTCTAGGGAAAACTATCTTATGATTCTCAATATTCATCTGTAAACTCAAAATAATCTCTTCTTTCTTTTTTCGAGTAGTAGTAAAGTCATGCACATTAAGGTCTGTTTCATTACGTAGTTCTTGAGTAAAAGATTTAGCAAAAGTATTTGTTTCTAAAAAGATAGATTCCGGTCTAAATAATTGCCCTACTAATTTAAGTTTATTGATATTTTCTCTAAATTCAACATTCTTTGAACGGTCAACAAACACCACTCTTTTATTTTTATTCTCATCTACTTCTAAAACTATAATAACATTGTAGTCACCATCAGTTGAAATAGCGGGGTCTACACCGACAAAGTATTTATATCCCTGTTCCTTTCTTTCTCTCATTCTAAGAATTTCTTTTTTACCTAATTCTTTACAAGCAGTTAAATGTTCAGGATTAAATAAAGAGGTTCCCGTTGAAATTGGAATACACATATATTCTCTTGTAAACTTAAGTGAGCCAACTTCAGCCTTTCTTTGCATTAGTGCATCATAATCCCATCTTTCTGGCCAAAGGGGTTCATTCAATTGATTAAGACAAGGGTATTTTCTAACTGTATAAGCATCATTCTCTTCGAGTTCTGAGAAAATATCAGTATATGTAAATGGTGTACCAATCATTCTTAATGATGCAGTATGGTGAAGAGTCGGAATCATGTCACCAAAGAACCAATCTGTAACTTTCTTAATAGCAGCCAAACTAAACTCTTTTAGAGGGTCGTCAATAATAATTTGTTGAGGGTGCAAACCACGAATCTGAGAACCAACTGAACGTTCAAGAATTGAATTGCCATTAGTGAGAGTAATGTTACCAACTGCCCATCCTCTACTCGGTCTAAAATGTTTTAATGCTGGTTTGTTAAACAGTCTATCAATATCTCTCATGTGAACCATAGTCTGCTTATGGTTAGATGAAATGTATAGCATTTGATATGGTGGAGGCTGAAAGCAAAGATTCCAAACAACCCAAGAATGCATAAATACAGATTTTCCGTGGTCACGACTACAAATAATTACAGTTCTAGTTGTATCATGCATTAACTCTAACCATTCTTCATGGAAAGCAGTAAAATCATACCCTAAAACATTTTGAAAAAAATATGGAAATGATGTTTTGGAAATCTCCATATCCATTTCGGATGCAAAATCTAGAGTATCAATTTCCATATCATTTACCTCCGGGCGGTTTTTGTTCTAAAGAGTAAATAAACTTTCTGTGCTTTTGTCCATATCGAGCAAGCATTTGTTTTGCTGATTGTGGAAATTTATCTTTATTCCAATCTTTTAATTCTTTTCTTGCAAGCAATTCTAATCTAGTTAACTTATTTTTTTGTCTATGAGTTTTTGCCCAACGATTAACATAATTGATAAGTCTAGCAATTTTAGCGGGCATTTCTTTATGTGTTAATTCTTGACTAAGGCCTAGAATATAAGCGAACTTATTAAAATCTTGCTTTATTGTGTCTGGATGTTCAAGAAATTCTTTTAATGCAACATAAGGATTTTCAGGAAACATTCCCATATAAGCCACATATTCTTTCTTTCTATTAGGATGCCAATAAAACTCTTCATCGGCTGCGTCGTGGGCTGCATGAGTTGATTCGTGCATAATCACTCTTTTAACATATTCCATTAATTCCTTTTCAGTTGGTTCTCTACCCAATTTAGTTTTTACAAAATCATAAATCTTTTTATGATTAATTTGGATATTACTAAATTCTGGCATATTACCCCAAGATTCATAATGACCTAATCCTTTAGGTTCATCACTAAAGTCAATATCAACCTTAAGAATATCCCACCACATAATTATATCCCCTTATATCGAAGCCCCTGCTCTACTTTCTACTAGGAAAATCTCATCTGATTCTATACCGTATTTTTTACCATCTATTGCGGGAGTTTCTTTATCTAATATAACCTGCTCAAAGTCAACGTATCTTTCTTCAGGCTTCCAATCCATATCAAGTTCTATCAATTCTCTCTTCTTTTCTTCAGGTGTTTGGTTCTCTAAAAACTCTAATGGGTCACGGATATATTTTACACTACCAAATGAACTTAATATTTTACCGTTGTAATTTTCTTTGAACCATTCTATTAATGTTTTAAGATTTTTAGCATAAATAGTTTTATTTGCGCCAACCACAACACCTGTTTTATACCCATCGTAATCGGGATAACCGTAATCAAATTGACTAGAATCAAATGTAACATATTGTCCAGCAGGAACATATGTAAATTTCATTCCATATTCTTCTTCTTTTATTTTAATAACTTTATGATTAGGTATAAGAATTCGTTTTTTGGGTTCAGGGTCTTGTCCCCCTCTTCTTCTTTTCAAAATATCAAACCACATTATTCATCACCATATGTATATTCATACCAATCCCAATGAACCATATCAAGTAATTCTTCAAAATCTGCCGCTATCTTATCCCATTCAACATCTGCTAAAGCATGAGTTTGAGTAAACTCTTCAAGCATTAATTGGTAAGTCAAGCCCATATGAGGCGAATTTAGAATATTATGTAAATTCTTGGCTAACCACATTTCAGTTTGTTCAGGTGTTATGTTTTTTTCATTAGGATGTGGGTATTCCGGCGAGTCAGGGTCTAAAGCAATTGATAAAAGATGTTTTGCCATCTCCCCATCTTCAACAAATATCTTACTATACATAGCCTGAGTAGCAGCGTTGCCTGTTTTTAATATATTAAACCACATATTATTCACCAACAGGTTCGTAATCAATCAATAATGCTCTCCAAGTTTTCTCAAAACTATCACTATATTTCTTTACTGCCCATGCTGCATTAGGGTCATTTTCATATCTATTTTTAAACCATTGAATGGTTTTTTCTGGTATACCCGGAAATTGTTCTAAAGCCTTTTCTGAAGGATTAATAATCCAATTAAATCTACCTCTTTGCATATTTAAATATTTTCCGAGTGGAGTCGCTTTTGGCTTCAATCCTGCAATTTTAGGAACAACTATATTAGCATCTCTAGTATCTGCTAATCTAGAATAAACACCTCTAACCCCATTTGTTGTTCGATATTTAGGTATAACATAAGCATCACCAAAGAAAGCATAATCTCCTGCTAATTGATACCCAATAAAACCGACAGGTTTTCCTTTATCTTCAACATTAAAGTTATCATCATTATGAATTGCAACAATATATCTATTAATAGGATACATTTCAGATAATTCTGGATTTCTGGGGTCTAATTTTTTACCCCAAGATTCCTGCCAACGAGAAGCGATAGTACTTTTATCAGAATTTTGAAATCGAATCTCTAATTCGTGCATTTGATTTTCTTCAGTCATCTACACAACCCCTTAATCTTATAAATGATTTCTCCGCTAAGACCATAATTAGAAGAAAGATTTTGCATAGAGTCATGAGATTTAACTATTGAATCAATTTCAATTGTAGTAACTTCGACCTTATCTTCTTTATGAATTCTATTTATTAGATAATCCATATCAGAAATATCATCAGTAAATAACTCACCATAATAAATTTTTAATCCAGCCGATTTTCTGATAACATCATAAGCATTCATAATAGCATCATTGATTTCATCAGACTTTCTAACAGAAGGACTACTGACCTCTAAAAATTTATTAACAAGTTCTTGTAATTTTTTACCACTAATCTCTCTAAACTTTTGTTCCTTTCTTAAAATTTGATTCATTTGTTCAGAAGAGAGTAATGTACGAAGTCTAGTAATAGGTTTCCTAGAATCTAATTTATCATACTCACTTAAGTTCTTACCCATAAAATTAATGGTACTAAGGTCAACATCAGGATAATTTCTTGTAGCAATAGTTGAAGCATAGTCAGCCGCCCAATTTCTATTATCTTCTTCAAATTTTTCAGGTAATAATTCATCTAATATTTCAACAATATCTTCTAACGCTTGAATAAATATCGGCCAACTTTCTTCTCCACCCTTTCTAATAGTTTCAAAGAAATTAATAAGTTCTTGCAAATCAGTAATAGTAATATTTTCAGCATATCCATCCAAGATTTCTTGTTCTGCCTTAACCTCATCAGTTTGTGAAAAATTCATTTTAAGATTTCTAAAATCATAATTTCTAACATCTTCTGCAAAATCAGGTTTCTCATCTTCAGCAAACATATTAGAAGTTAATGGACCGAAATAATATTTATCCATAGATTCTATCAAATTTTTAATAGCAGTATTAAATGTTTCTTCATCAAACTTTCTCTTAATTGATGGTCTAAATGGTTGCGCTCTATCCATTCTCATTCCTGTTTTTGGAGGCGTTTTCTTACCTGCTTGTAATGGTGGTGCGCCGCTTCCACTCATAACATCACTAACACTTTGAGAAACCATAAATTGACCCTTACTTTCAATTAAAACATCATTAAGGAAAGCAAAGAAATCTTCAGCACTTTGATTTAAATTAGCATAATCCTGTTGTTTTATGGTTCCATCTTCACCTTCCATTAATTCAACTAACCAATCAGTGTAAGGAAGATAAACCGAATCATATTCGCTTTCAGCAGATGTTTCCATAATTTGTTCCCAAATATTCATTGCGTTTTTATATTCAGAATCTGTTGATTTTTCATAAGCATATTGTAAAAATTCTTTCATGTATTCTTTGAAGAAATCTGACTCATCAAATGCAATAGGGATAGATATGTCATCAAATAATTGAGCCTCAATAATGTAATATAAAATAGGGTCAACCTTTTTATTTTTAGTTAACAAATCAGTTTCTTCTAACGCAAGTTCACTCATTTGGCCTCTAACTTTACCTAATTTTTCTTTCCAATCTCTAGCAGTTCTTCCAAAAATATCTTCCATATCTGAACTAGAAATTGCTTTTGGTGCATCCCGTATAACAACAGATTCTCCAACAACAGGCTCATTAATTCTTTGTCCCTGTTCAGTATTAGGTCCGGGCCTTTGTAATTGAGTTAAATAATTTTTTGCTTCGTTTCTTGCACCTTCTTCATATTCTTTAAGATTCATACCAAGAGGTAATTTACCACCTAACATTTCCATTACTTTTAATAGACGCAATTGTTCTTTTTCTAATTTAATTCTAGGTGATTTAACATTAATTACATATTTAGGCAATTCTGGAATAGTTAACCCATGTTCCTCATTTGACCAAAAATCAGTATTTTTTAATTCTTTTGTAAATTGTTTCCAAGAGGTTTCTAACGCAGACCATTCATCATTAACCTTATCCCAAAAAGTGTAGATAGTATCTCTATCTTTAGATAATGTTATATCAACATCATTAATTTCATCTAGCATACCATCAATAGTTAGTGTAACTTTCTTTAATTTAGAAGGGTCAGGCATATTTGCTACATCTGCTGATAATTTAATCATTACTTGTTGTAATTGGGAAACACCTTCCATGCCCTGCTTTGATAACAATTGCTCAACAATTTCTAATTGTCCTAATAATTCTTCTAAATCGTCATCATCCTTAATGTATGTAAAATTGGGAGTAACCTTATTGACATTAAAGTTAGAAATTAAATTATTGTATTTCAAGTTACCTGAACCATATTTAATGTTCTTAAAATACTGTTTATCAATTTTATCAATTTGAGCAGGAGGGAAATACTGTGGCCCAGCGTCAGCAGACTTATCTCCTTCAGAAATAATTTCATCTAAATATTCATCAAAATCTAAACCTTCTGCTTCAATTGCATCTTCATAATCATCTTGGAAATCATCAGACCAACGAGATACTTTATTTTGTATTTTGGCTTGTTTATAAGCCTCTATAAATTCTTGTTTTCTTTCTTCAAAACTCATATTCATTCCTCCGTTAAGAACCCTTCCTTGACTAAATCATCTAATAATTCAGGATATGTAGAATTTATTGCATCCATTTGATTATTTTTAATTTTCTCTAATCTTTTTTTAACAAGCCCTTTTATTCCATCTCTAATATTTTCCAAAGCCGTTTGCAAAGTTTTAGAAAAATCATCAACATCACTATCTAATTCTCCATCTAAAATATTTCTTAGTCTTTCTTTTTCTGGAATCTTTTCTTGATACTTATCATTTAATGTATGAAGAAGTGGTCTTAAAACTTTTTGGTCAGCAACTTCTTTTTCAACCTTTCCTAAAAAATCTATCACAGATATAAAATTAGAATTAGATAATTTTAGTTTTTCTTCCGGAGAAGAAGTAATTATTCCATTTGGACCTGTTAAATCTGAGGATGTATAATACACATCGAATAAAGTGTATGCTATTGTTTTTTCTAGAGGAGAACCACTTTTAAGTTTATTTGCATCCTTAAATGTGCCTTCTTCTATATTACCAACAAGACCTTGAAGGTGAAACTCTTTAGTTAAATGCCTATTATCAGGATTACGTCTAAAGGTTCTAAACCTACTTCTTAACGCCCTCCAATTACTAGGTGGATTATCTAAATATAGATAGTTATGTAACTCTCTAACTATTTCCGAATATTTATCCGAACCTTCAGGTAATTTATACAACCCAACGACCTGTTTTGCACCGCCCTCTTTGGTCTGTGTGGGGGATTTTTCGCCACCGACCACCCCGAAACCACTGTTCTGACGGCCCTGTTTTTTTGAAATGAAATCAGAACGTTCTTCAGGAGAATAAGCGCGTAAAAACGCATCTACAAGTTTTTTATTATCGCCTTGAGGGTTCGCTTCTTGAAGTGCCGAGGCCAATAGGTCAATAAAATCAACGAAATCTTTAGTAACTGAATTTCTAATTCTAGAAATCTTATCCTTCATACTTTGAACATATTTATCTCTAGACTCATTATAGATATTTTTATCTGGACTATTTAATTGAGCATTAAGAATAGTTTTATATTGTTTTTCATCTAAGTTATCTCTACCAAGTATTGTTAGAATACCGTCATCATCTTTATTACCGGTATTATATTTATTCCAAGATTGATTAACATAATCTTCTTTTACTGCATCTTCTCGTATAACAATACTAGATAATTCTGAAAACCATTCATTAGCAAGAGTATTTTCTACTTCAGTATTTTGTTTCATAATTCCTTCTAGTAGAGGATTTAGCCACATCCTTTGATTTTTTTCCTGTTTACCTTTTAAGAATTTATTTAGACCTAATCCCACCTTTAAATATCCTCTAATGGGATTGCCTCTAATTTTCTTTTTAGTTGCAAATTTTCTAAGATAAGTTAATGCTTCTCGTGGTGTAATATCATTAACTTGGTATTTTTTGATTTCTACATCTTGCTTAAGATGACCAAAGAAAGCCTTAAGTTTTGGAGTATCTTCTGGAACATATTGAATAAGAGTTTGTACTGTTTCATCACCAAGAGAACTTATTAGTAATACTTTATCTCTTCTTTTTGGTTGTAAACTTTTATAATTTTTAGCCATTAAAGTTTCAATTTCATCCCAATCTGGAGTTTGATTTGCCTTCAATGTTTCTGCCGCATCTTTGAGTAAATCTACTAATTGAGCATGGGCTAATTTTTGAGTTTGTGGTGGAGAACTCCTACCACCATGAGTTGAATCATGTTCTTTGAACTTCTCCATCAATGGTTGTAATTTAACATAATTCTCTTTAACTAAATTTCTATTTTCTTTAAATTCGGCCCTATCAGTTTTTCTCTCAGAAAATGGAATTAAATCTTTTGCCGCAGAATTTTCATTCCATTCAAAGAATTTTTTATAAGTAATAGTTGGCTGCATAAATCCAGCAAAAGCATACTTATCAAATGTTTTTTCAAACAATTGTAGTTGTAAATCAAATGATATATCTGTAAGAAGTTTCCTCCACTTAGAATTATTTCTTCCGGGCAATTGTAATTTAGTAACAGATTTTTCTGACTTAAGCATCTTGTTTTCTTTAGTCATCTCGTCTAACCAATCTCTTGCATACTTAACAAAAAAATCTACTTCCTTTTCAGGATGCATTTTAATTAATTCTAGAATATAACTATTAATAAGATTATACCAATTAGGGTTTATTTTTTTAGCCTTACGCCAAATTTCAGGGGCGGCATCATAAACCTCTTTCAATTTAGAAAGATTAGTTTTTTCTACCTTTAGAATATTTGCCCAATTCATGACTGTTCCTCCGGTTCAGGCTCATCAGGTTTCATTTCTTCTTCCTTTTCTTCTTCCGCAAAAGTTTCTTTAGGCGGTTGAGTTGTTTCATCACTAATTGTTAATTCTTCTTCAGGTTCTTTTTCTTCAGGTTCTTCTGCCTGTTGTTCTTTTTCTTCAGGTGTTGGGTCAGGTGTTGGGTCAACTGCTCTTTCATGTGCATTTGATACCCAATCGCGTTCTGCTGCATTATATTTCCATTGACCATCAGGAGATAATTCGCCGTCTTTAGGGGCAGGTTTACCCATACTTCCTTCTTTCCAATCTCCCCCTTCTTGTGTTTCTGATTCAGGGACTTCTCGCAACGGTGTCCTTTCTCGTAATCCATATTTCTGCTTAAATTCGCCTAATTTTCTTTTATGCCAAGGTGTAGTTTGTCGCATTACTTGTTTTTTATTTCTTTGCAACATCTCTCTCCAATCATATAAATCTCTAGTTGGCATTTTAAATTCTGCCTCATTTTCTGGAAGTGCTTCGCCTTCTGCCCCAAATTTCTTTTCCCAATTAATAGGGATTTTTCTATCTAAACTTCTTATTGTTTTTCTCCAACCTTGAGGTCTTTCACTTTCAGCAACATCCATAATTTTCTTTTTTTGTTCAACTGCGTCAATAATCTTTTTCTTCTTTCTTTCTCTACCTCTTTGGATAGCACTGTCTTGGTCAGCAACATTACCCATCATACGCATTTCTTGCTCAAATCTTTTTTGATGCCATTTATCAGAACCGGGAGTATATTTAGAAGTTTTTAGTTGTTCTTTCCATCTACCAAGTTTTTCTTTACCAGCACCATATAATTCTTTACCCTTTTCTTTACCGGTATCATATAATTCTTTACCTGCATCAAAAACCATTTGAGCAGCATCACCTTGAACATTTCTCATTTGCGTTCTTGCTGCTGGGCCTAATCTTTCTTCTCTTTCTCTACGTTGTGCTTCCAACATATCTCTACGTTCATTTTCATCAGTAGCCTCATCAAACGCTTGATTAAACTCATCTCTTCTTAATTTATCTTGCCACCTATCATAAGCCTGTTTATGATGTTCTTTACCCCTTTGTTCTTTAGCAGGTTTATCTACCATTTCTCCTCTTAGGGCTTCTAATAATCTATTTCTATTTTGTTCTTGAGAAGAAGTTCTTTTATCAGAAACATCCCTAAATGCTTCTGTTAATCTTTCTAAATTTTTAGGTTGTGATGCTATTGTTTTTTCACGTAATTGTTGCAATCTTGATTTAGGAACAGGTTTATCTAATAACCTTTCTACTGCTGTTTTACCCCTTGGTTTATCAACTAAAGCAGATAAAGCAGGTGTTTTTTCCTTTCTCCATTCTTCGGGAGATAATGATGCTAATCTCTCTTTTTCTGCAATTTCTTCATCTTCTCTTTGAATATCTTCTTCAATTTCTGTAAGCCACTCATCGCCTACTTTATTTCTTCTTTTAGTATCTGCACCACGACGGGCGGCTTCTGAGCGTTTATCGGCTAATGCCTCTTGTTCGCCCTCTTCTACTAATCTACGTTGTTCTAGAATATCTTCTCCGCGAAGACGATTTCTTTCCTCTTCTTTTTCTCTTCTTCTTGCAGACTCTATTCCTCTTTGTTCTAATTTGGCTTGTTCCGCACGTTCACCTTCAAGGAATTTTTCTCTATTTGCTGCATCTAATTCTAATCCACTTAATTGTTGTTCTCCTCTTGAACGTGGACCAAAACCTAATGCTCTTATAGCCCTTTGTGACCAAGTTTCTTTAGGAAGTTCTCCTTCCCCTGACCTTGCTCTTTCCATTCTTTCTTTTCTTTCAGCAGCAACTCTTTCTTTTTCTGCTTCTCTAGCCATATAGTCACTAAATTCATCTTCAGTCATATCTGAATCAGATGCTTCTTGAATTCTTCTCATTGTATCTTGATGAGCCCTTCGGCTTTTTTCGATGTTTAATGTATCTTTCCAAGTCATTGCTCATCACCCCAATACCATTCATAAATTTTATCTATTATATCTTTATGTTCGTTCTTATGGTCGCGCCAAATTTTCTTTTTATTTAAGTTTTTATATCCTTCAAGTTGAGCGTTCCAATAGTCCCAATTGAACATTATAATCCTTTTCCCCATACTGTATATCTTGGCAAATACTGTGCGTATTTAGATAACCATGTTGCTAATTTATCAATCACTTTCTTCGCCTAACCAATTAAGTAAAATTTTCTTATTTGCTTCTTTGTCTGCAAATCTACCGTGTAAGGAAGGGGCTAAATCATATTCCCTAAGCATCATTTGAATTTGTTTAAGCACCATTCTAGCGGTTTCAGGGTCTTCTGCTGACATATATGTTTTTATCATATTCAAAAGAACAGGTCGCATTCTTTCTTTCATAGCCGCCTGAACTTCTTTTTCTGCTTCTCTTACATCTTTTGGTGCAAATCTTCTTGCATCAGATATAGCATCCTTTGTGCTAATTTTTAATATATCTTCCCAACTCATTGTAATTCCTCCTTAATTTCATCTATCCGTCTTTTTAATTCAGACATTTCTCTTTCTCTAGATGCCCCATACCTTTTGTAATCAACATTATTCTTACGTTTAGTATGTGAATGAACATTTTTAATCCTATCATATTCTTTTTGAAGACGTTTTAACTCTCTCATTAACGGGTCACGTTTAGTAGATTCTATTAGTTCTCTAGCCCTAACGTCAACATCACTTTTAAGTGTCTCTGCGGTTTCTAAACTTTTATCCGGTTCAATTCTTTCAAACTTTGTCCATAAACTGGGATTAGTTCTTCCATCAAACGGGTCATCATATAAATTAGAAAACCAATATGTTCCATTTATTTTATGAAATAAGTAAACAGTTTTACCTGAAGAATTTGCTAATTTTTGTGCTTCTGCTCTAGTAGAATCTAAATCGCTACTTTCTTTTCTAAGAATATCTTCCCAACTCATTGTAACTTCCTTTCCATTTCTTTCTTAACATCTAACCAGACATTAGGGTGTTGTTGAGCCAAGACTTCTTTAACAATTTGCATCTGTGCAATAACAATAGTATCCTGTCTTTTGTGAATAAGTTTACCTTTGAATTCCATAAGGTATTTTAGGCTCTCTCTAACTTCTCTCGCTAACTTAGTTAATGAGTCAATCTGTTTAGCGTCTAAAACTTCCTCTTGGAAAATCTCATCTAATTTAATATCTAATTTCTGAATGTTCTTTGAAAGTAATTCAATTTCATCTAACTCTTTCTTAGCAATAATAGTGGCTGCTGATTTCTGAACAACAGGTTGAAGGTGACTTTTCATGTGAACTGCAATTTGTTCTCTTGTTGTCCCTAATGTTTCTGCAAGAGCCTTTGAAGATAAAGTCCCATCTTTAACTCCTTTTTCAAAAATATCTCTCATAGGGTGAGTGCAAACTTTACATCGAGGATTAGCCTTTTCTTCATATTCTCCAATATGATTCCTTAAATGTCTACTTGATACACCTGAAGGCCAACCCATTTTTTTATCTAATTCATCAGGTGTAATAGATAAAGAATTTAACGAATTTTCTAATTCTTCTCTGTCATCATGTTGACAAAGGCGACAATGCTTACGGGTTTTCTTACTCATTCGTGGTCCACCTTTACAATAAATTTAGCAATCTTCATTAATTTGTTCCAACCCTCTTCATCATCATTATCAAAATGTTCAAGCAATAAACTAATATGACCACGCAATTCTTTATTTGCTTTACAATAATCCATTTTACTCATAAGTAATCTCTCCATAAATGTTGTGACCATGATTTTTTAACATTACCTCCACCTTCAGGCGGTTCATCAGGTAATGCCCATCTTGGAATAGTTAGCCCTTCTTGCTTTGCTCGTTTTAATTCAGCATTAAATAATTCCTTTCTTTTTTCTTGGACTCTAGCAGCATCGAACAAAAATATACCTGTCTTCCCATCGTGCTTGAAAGTATCTAAAGTATAACGACCTAAATCCATTTGAGAAATAATAGTTCTAATTAATGAATTAGAAATCCCTTGAATATAAAATGATTCTAATTGTCCTGCCAAATCTGCATTACCTGAAGCACGTAAAACCAAGTCACTTAGTTTTTCATCATTAGGGTCAATAATAAATTTAGTTTCCATTAACTTACGACGGTAAGCATTAAAGTTAATCTGCAATCTTTTGAATGGGGCATTAGCACTATGATAAACTGATTGGTCTTTAAGAATAACTTGCATTGTTTCAATTACTGCTGGAACTTGTTGTAATAATTCCCTTTGTCCTCTACCTTTAATCTGTAATTCTTCTAAAGGTTGTTCCTCAATCTCTTCTTCAAGTTTTCTCAATAAAGGTAATAGCCCTGTTGTAATAACATCACCGTCACCATCTGCAAAAAGGGCTTGCCAAAAAGGAGGCTTTGCTGTATTAGGACTTCTCTTAATCCAATCATCACCCATTTCAATATTAGGCTCATTTTTACCTTTAACTTCCTCTCTATACTTTACATAGGTAGGAGTTCTATAATGACCATAAACAGTTTCCCATTCATCTACACCATCAGCAGTTAAAGATTTAGGAACAGTAAATGGAATATTTCTAGGATTAGTTTTCTCATCTCTCTCAATCTCTTCTAAATCTTCAATGAAATCTTCTATCGCTAAAAGTTCCTTTGTCTTAAATGCATGAACATCCCCAATCATTTCCATTACTGAATCAATAATATCCATAGAACCCTGTCTTTCAGGTTGTCCGGCTCTTTGATAACCACTATCAATATGTCTAGTAATATGTTCTAACAAACTCCTACTACCATGTTTACCTGTAACACCAATAGAGTTCATAGTCTTACTTCTACAAGTATTATACCATGCAGTAATTTCTTTTTTAATTTTATTTAAAGAACTAGTAGTAATAACTTTTACTTTATCGCCACTATCTAATGTTTCTTCAGCAGCACCTTTCTTAGCCTTCTTAGTAGACTTTACAATAAAGTCCTCTAAAGCATAAGACTTTAGAACTTGTTGCCATGCCATAATAATCACTCAAATCCTTCATACATACTACAATAACCTTTTTCATTAACATCAACAAAATTTAATTGACATTCTCCATAGGCATTATGTTTACAGGTTCTTGCTTCACACTTTCTAACCTTACATTTATCTTTTCCACCAAAACCTGCTTTTTGGTTTTTGGGTGGTTTATCATAAGATGCTGCTTTATCTTCTCTACGTTGACGCATCTCACGTAAATCATATTCACGTTCAGATTTTGGGTGCAATTGTTCTTTCCAACTCATATTACACCACCTGTCCTAGTTACTTCATAAACCACTTTATTATCACCTTGTGATTTTAATTTAAAATGATATACTTCATAATAATCTCTACTCTCTTCTTCAATTTTAAATTCCTTAATAGGTTTACCTTTTTTCGCTCTCACAATTTTATCGGCTTTACCTTCTACGCCACTAAAAAGTCCCTCTTCAATTGGATTATTTCTATCATATACCCATTCTCCGATTGCACCTTTAGGGCCGGGTTTAAAATTAATTCTTGATTTTAATATGTCTTCCCAACTCATTTTAATCACCAATTCTATCATATAGTGGCTGAATATCTTCTTCAGCATGATTAAGACCTATTATTGGATAGTCTATTGTTTCCATTGGTAATGTAGCAAAATTTTCTAATTCCCTCATAATTTTTTTTATTTTATTCACATCATTAATTGGGTCTAATTTGTAAAGTGGATTTGTTATTTTATCAAATTGTTTCGCCCAATAAGCATCGCTACCATCTGAATACATTTCAAACGTTTGAATGCCATAACCTTCAAGTTCATTGTAGAGCCAATCCTTCCAAAGTTTTCTTATCATTTCCTCCAATGGAGGATATTCGGCATCTGTTTTCAATATATCCTTCCAACTCATTTCAATCCCTCCAAAAATCTAATTCTTTAGGAACAATCAACTGTTCGTTTTCTTCTTCCTTTTTAGTTTTCTTTTTCTTTTTTCCAACTACTTTATTGTTTATTAATCCGGGTGTTGAATTAGAAGCAGTTACAGGACCACCTTGTTTAAGAGCATCAAACCATGATTTTTCCATATTCTCCACATCATCTTTTCTTCTTCCTCTATGTCCTCTTACAGGTCCACGCTGTTTCATTCTAATAGCCGCCTTACGCCTTTTTTCTTGTTCATCCTTAGTTCTTACTCTTTCTTCTTGTTTATCCGTGTCTGCTAAAAACTGTTGATAATTTTGTTGAATGGATGATAAACGAGATTTTTCTTTTTCTTTTTGTTCTCTATAATATCTATCTCTTTTTTCTTGTTCTTCTCGCTTTTTACGTGCCAATCTTCTTTCAGATATTTCTGATAATTTTTTAGCATACTTGTCTAAATCTTGAGAAGAAGGTAAACTATCACTTAACATCTTTTCATATTTTTCAAGAGCAGGTTGCACTGATTCCATTATTGCTGGTTCAGCAACTCTTTGAATTAAAAGTGTATCAATTAATCTCCAAGGAGGGGTTTCATAAAGTTCCCAAAGATTTCTAACAGTAGAATCATCTAATGCTTCTTCATAAGCCTTTTTCCAAAAACCATTGAGAATTTCTAATCTTTTTTCTTCTTTAGTAGAGATAGCATTAACAATATCACTTCTATAATATCTACTCTCTAAAGGTAAAAATGAGCCTAACGCACCACCTGTTCTAGTGAGTATTATATTAATATTTGACTCATGTTGTTTTCTGTTATCATCAGCCATTTTTTGAGACTTAGAAAGAAAATCCTGCATAGCAATTTTAACCCTACCTTTGCTAGAACCAACAAAGCGAAGAATTCTTGGGGAAGACTTAAGTGCATAATCCTTTAATGATTTCATATCATTAATACCTTTTGCTTCTTTTTCTGCCTCATGCTTTGCTCGCTTCTCTGTATCTAAAGCACCAATATTTCCGGGATGAAGAGGTTCTCTTTCTGGATATTTTCTTCTTTGACCCTGCATTATTTCTCTACTTGGTTTAATAATATATTCAGTTGCATCAGGAAACTTATCACCTAATTGTGCTTCAATTTCAGATTTAACTTGAGCCTGTCTTTGTTTTCTAGGAACTTCAAATTTATAACCTGCGCGGATTAATTTCTGGTGTAAACTATCTTTACCTCTAGCGCGAGTAATAGGTCTATTTGTAACAAACTTAAAACCCCAATCAAGGTTCTTTTTAGCACCTCTCGGTGATTCAGTTAAAACCCCTTCTTCAGTAATTACTGCGGGGTCAACTTTTTGAATAGTGGGTCCACGAATAATACGAATATCTTCTTCACCTCTATCCCATGATTCTAGAATACTAATTAACACTTCTGGATTATATTCAAAATTAACTCTACGGCTCTTTTCGTCAAATTCAACAAGAGGTCTTTTAATAATATTTTCCCAACTCATTTCTTACCACCTTTTATTCTTAAGATTCTATTTTTAAATGTAAGGGTTAAAAAGTTCCATTTTCTTTCCGCTTCCTGCCCAATAACATTTGCTAAATTTCTTTGAATAGGTTTTAATTCAAATCTTAACAAATCTTCAACCATATCTTCAATGCGACCCATCATATCATAATTGTCTTTCAATTCTGCATATTTTAAATTCTTCTCACTAGAATAGGCAAACAACTCTTCCATAAATAACATTTCAGTATAATCGCCAACTAATCTTTTTAACTCTTTTTGGCTACTAACAAAATTGTTAACATCTACATCTTTAACTAATTTTTTTAATTCCTTCTCAAACTTATTATATCTAGGTTGCATTTCACTTGCCATAGCCTGATGAGTAACTTCATGTGTATCTATATCAATTAGTAATTCAATAAAATCATCAATATCATTTGCGGTAACACCATCTTCTATTACACTTTCCCATACATTATCTAAAAATACTACCGCCCTATCTGTTTTTTCATCATATACCCCTAAAGATACAATAGGTTCTTTTGCAGTAGTGTTTGGATTAGTATCATATATTCCATCTTTTCTATCTAATTCACGTAATGATGTAGAAAGTTCAGCCTTCAATATATCTGTCCACAAAATATCACCAAATTTTTGGGGGAAATTTTTTTAAACAGGATGTTTTCCTACTTTAATTATACACGACATATACATATCGGACAATTTTCTAAATTTTTCTAAACTAGGATGAGTATAATCTTCTGTCATATGGTCTTTGTATGCCGGAGGGTCATATTCACCTGTACGAGTATTAAAGGAATATTTATCATCCCATTCAATTAGGAAATCTTCAATATTACCCCATACTTTTTCAGCACCTTCAAGAGTTAAATCATGATTCGTATTAAACATTTTATTATATTCAGTAATAAGTTGTTTTTCACAAGGTCCGAATTCTTCATTTTTAAGTATATCCATCCAATTCATCTAAAATCACCTTTATTTCTCAAAATTTGGGCTGTAATTTATGAGGCACTAGCAAAAATTTTTTTAAGTTAATTATTCTATTTCCAGTATAAGAACTAATGTTTATAAGAACGTAGTTTAAAAGTAAAGATTATAATCATTATATTTGAAAGTAAACATTAGTTTAATCATATTTAATGTTGGAATACTTGTAATGGTATGCAAACCTTATGGCCGAAGTTTGTTTTAAAGTTAACTTAATAAGTGTTTAATATAAACAATACGTGTAATATAATATAAATGTATAATGCACATTTGCCATAAGTGATACGACTTACAGTATGCGATATTGACTACCCTTCATATAGTCTTGCATAATACAGACAATATTTTATGTGCAAAATAGCAAATAAGTCATTATTCCGCATTAATTTTAATTAAATAAAAAATCGGTGCAAAGCATATGGTTGTGTAAAACCTCATTTAATTTAATATACTGCTATCATATGGTAATGTATTAACTTTGGGAAATACAATATTGCCCCGAAGGGCGTTATTTACAAGGATATCTTAAATCCTCTATCCGACCTCTAAATCGTTTAGGGTCGAAATTATAGTTATCAGTACCAAACATATTAACAAAAAATGTTATTGTTCGGTCTGAAGCGTCACTAAACGCTAATGTTTCAGCAATTGCCTCATAATGCCGTCGTTGGAATTTACTCATTAGTATTCCTCCACGCATTCAATACAGGCAAATTCGCCATCCCAGAGATAACCACCTTCAAGGTGAACTTCTATCTCTTTTCCGCAATTAGCGCATTCACAGTCATAACTTGTTGTCATTCTTCTCCCTCCACTTCGTATTCAACTGTTGTTGGCTCATATAGTAATTTAGGCATACCTACCTTATCCATATAATTAACGATAGCGTCAACCTGTTGCATATATTTCCAAATTGAACTGCTATACGCCTTCAAATCTGCTTTCGTCATTTCGTGCATTTCCTCTACTGTTTTTATTTCATTCATATTTACGCCTCCTTAAATTCCCAATAAATCCATTCTTCGTTCTCAATCATCATTATCAATTTAGCCATTTCAAAAGCCCCACTGTTCAAAAGGATACATTTTCATTCCTCGGCAATAAGAGCATTATTCAAATAGGTTTAGGGTGCGTGTAACCAAAGTTTACCTTACCATATGGTATTACTTTGGAATACCTCACTAAGACATAATGTACAAATCCTCTTTATGCCCGACCGCAATCGGGTCGCTGTGCCTGAATAATTATTTAACCAATAATAAGGGATACCTGCCAGATTCTCTAGCGAGAACGCTTCAATGCTAAAATAGTGAGAAGCAAGATTATTTTATAATCGTCATTTAGCGATGACCAGCGCAAACAAAAAAGTAACGATTTTTGGGGTAGTAAAAGTAGCCGTCGATTTCATTGGCCAAGAATGGAATTGGGGTTCGGTGAAATTTAGGGGATATGCTACCAAGGCATAATGAACCTCAGCACTTATTTCCTGAGCATGAAGTAAAACTGTTCATTATATTCCACAGTGGGAAGAAAGAGAGTTAAAAGGCGATATTGTAATAATAGACGACGAAGATTTATGCCCTAGTAAATTGTTGGTAACAGAAGTAGATGATTAGATGGCCATTCATTGAAGACGCAATTGAAGACGCATACCTAGTATTCGGTATTAGCAAAAAAAGCAAACCTCTCGGACTTCCTTTTCTATTCTTAAGGCCCCATGCAGCCTTCTTGGGAAAGCCTCCCTTAATGTCTATTTAGCGATAGATGAGTAAAAGATGTGGCATTATGCATAATGGCCGTGTACGCACAGCGGGATATAAAAGGTGCAAGGCATTCATCAAATACAGGAGAAATAAAAATGTTTGGAAGAAAAACAATAGCAATAGGAAATGAGCCAAAAATGACCTTAAAGGTTGGACACGATAGATATAATAATTTGATAATTAAAGAATTAAGAGTCAGCGGTGACTCAATTGATGAAGTAATTAGTCAATTAAAACAGAGCCTAGAAGAATTTAATCAAATGAAGGGAGAAATTCTTTTAGCAGAATAACCCTTCGGGGAATTGTTAGATTACCAAAGTTAATCACAACCATATGGTATTACTTTGGAATATTTACGTAGCCTCAATAATACATATAGAACAAATGCTCTTAATGCAGGGCGGGTTAATACCGTTCTAATGGAGAAAATAAACAGGAGATGAAAAAAATGGCAGATTATAGCATGACAGACGAAAAATGGAATAAGAACAAGTCTAAGGTAACTACATACCTTGAAAACAATGACTTGGGAGATATGGAAGCAGTTATTCGGTGGAACCTAAATCAAGGTGATACTGATGTTGATAACCGGAAAAGATTCTGGACAAGCATTACCACACTTTTTGGTATGCTACCGGACAGCCCAATTACCCGTGGGCGCGAATCGTCACTACCGGAAGAAGTCCAACAGACAATCAATTCGATTGCTGTTCAATACGCAGAAGCGTTTTCTGCGCCTTTTGCGACGGACCCTCTTTTTGGTGAAATCGTTCGAAAGCATGGAAAGTCGGATTACGCGGCTTATGATGATTCAGACGAATATGCAGAGGTATTGAAGAATTCAATGCGAAACTCTTTAACGAGTTATTACCGAAACCACATTAAGGGCAACGATGGCCCACAGTGGGATGGTACAATGACTGACGGAATGGTAACAATTAACGTTATTTCGTCAGAATCTTCTTCACAGGAGGAAGAGGAGTAAGGGTGGTAAAATCCGCCCTGCACCCTTTAGAGGGTTATCGGCCTTAATCACAATAGGCCGGTAACTCTCAAATTGGGGCTACGCGTTATTCTCCAAAGTAGAACCATATGGTCATGCATTTATGCATATGACCTCAAAAATAGGGTATCTTAAAAATATGTACGAAAAACACGGCGAAAGAATTATAGAAGCATCTGTCTACATTCTATTTATTGCTGTATGTATTTATTACTTAGTAATAAATCCTGTTGAATGCACTAACCCAGATGGTTCAATGAATTCACTGTGTTATCCTCCATAATCACTTAATACCATATGGTAATGAAAACTTTGTAACAGCACCCTAAGACATTAGACATTTTTGCCCTTAATACCCAAAGGGGGTTAACAAAATATGGAGATTGAGAAGTTTAACGAGCAAGTAGGCCGAATTAGTGAGTGGTTGGATAACATTGAGGATGATTCAATGGCGATTGCCATGCTAAGGCAACAAATTGATATTGAACCAGCAGATAACGATAAAGCCCGAAAGAAGCACATGGCAGGTTTGAAGACTTTGCTACAAATGAGCGAAAGAACTGATTTGCCCTCAGTAACTCGTTCACGCGGTCCACACCGTGAAGAGGTTTATGCTGAATCTGCAAACATCACAGAAAAAGCAGAAGCACTCTTTGAAGCCGCAGGTGCATTTATGCATAAATGGGACACCAAGGAGGAATATAGCGAGTGGTTTGTCAAGAATATCGCAGAAAGCCACCACAGACACCAAACAAAGACAGAAAACACCTCAAAGGGGGCTTAATTGCCTCCTGACCCTTTTTAGGGTCAAAATATCTTTACCCCAAAGTTAGTAGATAAGACCATATGGTTGTAAATGAAATATATGATATTTCTCCGTCAGAAGGGCTTCTTTGCCCGTTTGAAATCTAACCAATATAAAAGGGGTACTGCGAGCCACAGAAAAATAATTGTCTGAAAATATGGGGGCTAAACTAAAGGTACGGCCCAATTGACATATACGATATAGGATAGTATATCTGATAAGTATAATGATATATGATATTAAGATACTATACCACCCGCACAACATTAGAGTGCTTCTACCGGAGTATTTACATGGGAGAGCCTTTTGTAAAATAAACAAAAGAATCTTTTAACCTAAAATGGCTGAGTGAAAAGATGAGATGAGAAGTTCAAATATGCCCTTCGCACGTTCAAACTACATATTATCTCCTACATTTTGTACACGATAACGATGAAGTTCATACGCATTATGATGAAGATATTACGAAGAATAGGCTAAAGGTTATTCTCTAATTATCATTATTATCAAATGATGTTTAAACTAAACCTTCATATACTCTACTATGGATGCAGACTTGCCCCGCAGGGGCCAATCAATACATAAGGATTAAAACAAGATATAGAATTAAATTGATTGTATTTTTGAAACAAAGGTGAAGAAAATGGAAGGTTGGACAGCAAGAACAGAAGAAGTAAGCGATTTTATTGCAACTGAAGGATTTGACGAGCAATTGCGACAAGTTATTCAGTTCCAATTAAATTTTGGAAATGAGAACCCCGCACAACAAGAGCGAGTTTGGGACAGTATTAAGTCTATGATTCGTGGATTGGATGGTTCTCCTGTAAGAAGAGGAAAGAAGAGCAATTTGCCTGCAAGTGTAAATGTAGCAGTTGACCAAGTTTGTGCTGAAGTGGCATCACTTCATGCAAACCTATTTGACAGCAATCCGCTACTACAAGCAGTATTGCTAAAACACGGAAAAGCCGGTGGCGGTTCATACGAAAGTGGGGCTTCATACGGTAAAGCAGTTAGCAAGAAAACTCGTACTCTTCTAAAGAAGATGTATGCAGAAGATTCATGGAACGGTGAATACAGTGGTTTAACCGCTACTGTCGCTATTTCCCATGATGAAGAAGAGTGAATTAAAAACTCATTCTAAAACTGATTGATTGATGACGTAACGGGGGATAGTAGGGGTTTGGCTTTCGGGTCATTATCCCTGCTATTCCCCTAATTTTTATTTAACATATCATTAAAATGATATTAATCTTTTTCTAAATGTTACAAAAGCAGATGGGGTCGCGCCCTATAACCTACGAGCCGATTCCCCATATTGAGCAAACAGTGATTATTTCCATTATTCTCAATGTTTTCATAGAGTGAAAAAAACAAATTGATGGGGATAAGGCATAGTATCTTATACATTTTGTTTATTATTTATTATTTTTATTATTATCAATACTACTACTACTTGAACACCCTCAATCTCACAGACACAGAAAGACACACCCCCTGATAATTATGATAATCGAGAATCGAGAGGTATCTGCTACAAAATGCACACGATAATGGGGGTTTTCGTACACATATTGTCATTATCACGGCCTGTAATAATTTGATAATTACCAAACCGGATATGACTTTTCACTTAATCAAATTAATTTAATACAGAAATAAAAGGAGAAATGAAAGATGACAAAACATTGGATGACAAAGAAAGCAATTGTGGTTATGTTTGAAATTAAACCTAGCCATTTAGATAAACTAAGAAAGAATGGCGCAGTTAGAACAAGATATGTTCCTCGTAAAGAAGGACAACGTGGGCGAAATCCATTAGTGTTTAATTGTGCAGATGTAAAGGCTTTTCTAAAAATGGATAAAGATGTAAGAAAGGTTACACTTAATATCAGCAAACATAGAAAGGCTTTAGGAGAAAAATCTTTGAAAGGTTCAAAGGATTTAGATGATGCAATAAACGATTTTAATAAATCTCATTGGCACTATAAAAAAGATAACTCAGCATGGGACAGTCTTAAAAAGATGCCTGAAGAAATGGTAAATCATCCTAAACATTATAATCCCGGAAAGATTGAAGTTATTGATGCAATTGAAGATTGGCGTCTTGACTTTAATGAAGGAAATGTAATTAAATATATTGTTCGTGCAAAACGCAAAAATAATAGAAAGCAAGATTTACAAAAGGCTCTTTGGTATATCCAAAGAATGCTAGATAATTTGTGATTCATCTACGAAGGTAGGTGTGTTCCACGATGTTTTTTATAAAAGGCGAAAGTAAGAGAAATCCATTTATGAGTATTTCGATGACCTACTGATAGTAACCTTAGTATTAAACAGTTAAAACCAATAAGGGGATTGGATAATAAGTGATTGTCGCCCCATAGTTATGAGATAGTATCAAATATCTACGGACAACCTTCGCGGAACAAATTAAATTCTAGGGGTAATTCGGGAGAGTAGGGTGAAATAAAGTTCGGCCCGTATGATGTGTTCCCTACACAGAATTCATGTTAATTACCCCTTTTGTTTGTTAATAATTTGGTTGCCCGGCAAATTTAACAAACTAGTCCTGAGCAAAGAATAGAGCGAAATATTCTTTTTAGACGATAAAAGGCTCAATCCCATTCATGGGCCATTGGCGCAGTTAGGTAGCGCAACGGGCTTTTAACCCGTTGGTCAAGGGTTCGAATCCCTTATGGCCCGTTATATTCATTTGTCAAACAAAGACATTAAAATAAACAAAAGGCGGGATTTCAGAGTTTGGCCAAATGAGCAGGACTTAAGATTCTGTGCGAAATGCTTCGTGGGTTCAAATCCCACTCCCGCCACTTTGGGCAATTAGTGTAGTCTGGAAATCACTTTGGCCTTCTAAGCCGAAAACAGGGGTTCGAATCCTCTATTGCCCGCCTTATTCAATAAAACAAAAGGAGATATAAAAATGAAGAAAAAAGATATGAAAAAAATGATAGAAGAAATAGAGCGGCTTGGTGTCCTTGTTAAGGACTTTGAGTTAAGTAAACACATTAAGTTGTGGATAGAAAATAAAAACACAGGAACTATTAAATTAGTTACTGTGTCTGCCACACCAAAATGTAAAGGAAAATATGCATTAGTAAAATCTAGTGTTAGAAAAGTATTTAGAAAAATAGGTGAAGAAATATGAAAGAACAAGATGAACAAATGACGAAGTTTGATATGGTAACAAAGAACCAAAAGAAGAAGTATGAAAATGAAATTGAATATAGAGAAGAATTAGGCGCGTGTAAAGGTGGACTTGAAGCGGCCTATGAAATTTTTATGGTGAATCCATCATCAATGAATTTTAGTATTCTAGAATCAAAGATGATGCGATATCAGAATATTACTTGCAATTGTTATTATGGAGATGAGTAATATGACAGGAAGAAAAATGTATTTTGGTGTAAGTAGTTTAATTGGTGGCGGTGTATTTTATTTTAACATTGAACAAGTTTCAACAGTTAGAATTGTGCATTGTCATAAGGAATCAAAGATGTTTCAAACGTATTTAGAAATGTGTGAAGATAAAGGTATTGAACCTTGTAAGAATGTGTATTTCTTAAATGTTGGTGCAAAGGGCGCAAAAGAAAGTTTTTTGATTAGTGATACAAAACGAAAGACTTTAATTAAAAAGATGAAACACGTAATGTTTGAATTGCCTACTGAATATGGAGATGAGGAAGAATGAGTATTGAAGAACAATATGATGATATGTTAGATGATTGTTGGGGAGAAATTAATATTTGTGGCATGATGTGGTGTGCCTCAACAGTTTTGAAGAGAGTAGACCCAATTGCATATAGAGTTGGATTAGCAGATTATGAATCTTTCTTGGAGGAAGAAGAATGAATGCACCAACAGAAGAAAGGTTTTTGATAGAGTTTGCAAAACTTATTGATTCCTATGGGGGCGTAATTGATTATGAATTTAATCTTGGTACATTCTGGTGGGAAAATGAACACGGTCAAGTTTACACAATGATAATTCAAGGATTGGATGAGTAATGCTAGAAAAGTTAGAGAAAGTAGAAAATAAATGGATGACAATGCGTGAGTATTTATCACCAAGTCAACGTAGATATTGGAAAGAAAGTTTCCTAAATAAGACAGTTCTAGAAGTTAGAAATGAAATAAAGAGACATTTAAAGAGGAATAAGAAATGAATATATTTGTATTACATAAAGATGCAACAGAAGCGGCTAATTATATGTTGGATAAACATATTGTAAAAATGCCAACAGAAACAATGCAGATGATGTGTACTAATCTAGCCCATCTAGGTTATACAGGTTGGTTGCCAATGAAGTCAGTAATGCTTAATCATCCATCAACTATTTGGATGAG
>CEQB01049958.1_pt1 | contig 27358 bp, 7 predicted proteins | sample 530581 | NCBI WGS metagenome assembly CEQB01 (sample SAMEA2620588, study PRJEB7988) | marine metagenome | biome: marine biome (ENVO:00000447); feature: deep chlorophyll maximum layer (ENVO:xxxxxxxx); material: "saline water (ENVO:00002010), including plankton (ENVO:xxxxxxxx)" | depth 75 m
AAATGGGGGGTGTTCAACTGAGGTTTCTGGTAGAAATAACACTTTTATAGTGTTGGGTAGGGATAGGCCAAACGATGTATTTTCTGGCTATGGAGGCAAGGGCCATACCCAGGCCGGCGCTATTGATATTGTTGTTGGGCGAATGGGTAATCTCAAAGATACTCCAAAATCAGGCATCAGGGTTGACCCCTCTTTTAAAACAGATTCGGCTAGAATTTACATTAGTCAAAAAGCAGATATAGACGATTATTTTAAATTAGTTGGAGACACCCAACATGAGGGCATATCTGGCATAGGTATAAAAGCAGACGGCGTTAGAATTATTGGTCGCCGAGGTGTGAAGATAGTTTCAGGCGCAGCCAAAGACTCCGCAGGAGGACCAGAATTAGATTCTCTTGGTAGAGAATTAAAGGGCCAAGAAGGAATAGAATTAATAGGTGCAAACGATGTAGGATCAAATCCTTTAGAGCCTCTAGTAAAAGCATATGCATTAGCGGATACATTAAAAATTTTGGTAGATGAAATTATGGACTTAAGAGGTATTGTAGACTCTTTATCCTCAAATCAAACAAGAATAAATAATGCCATTACAACACATACTCACGATTTTTCTGGCACTGGTGCGGTCTTAACATCTAAAGAGATTTTAGGACAAATTCCTGCATACGAGGCCAGGAAAATGGATCAAGTTAATAGTAAACTATATAAACTTGGCATAAAAATGGGTAATAATTTTGTCACCAACCGCCTGGAGCCAACTGGAAAGAGGTGGTTTGGAAGCCAATTCAACAAGACTAACTAAAGGAATGTAAAGATGTCAATTTTCATAACGACTATTAACATTGGAGGGCGCTATGGTATAGACCCAGACACTGGCTATCCAGATGGCTCTGTCCTTTTCCCCACTGAAACGAGGGACCTGTGGTACCATCAAGTTGTAGAGCCTATATTTGCTAGCACCTATATTAGAAGGTTTTATGAACCTAGGGCTGAAGGAGATCCCTCACGTTCTGGGCCAGGTTATGAAAACGGAGAGGTCTTGGTCTATGGTGACGGCGGTCGTGATTACGAAAATCCGGTCTATGAAGACGAGCGAGGCAGTTTTATAGTAGACCCCTCAAGAGAGCCGGATGCGGTGCCCTACATGGCACATCCCCAATGGAGGATAAGGTTTGTAAATTGGACAAAGGCTGAAGCTCGCACTTGGCTCAACACTACCATTGGACCAAGAATTAGAGAAGCTTTAATTTATCTTAATAACGTGTATGGCCCCTTGGATAAATACGACGCAATTTTAGGGCATGACTGGGGAGCCTACACTATGCGTATGCTCGAAGAACCCTTTCTCTCTGTTTTTTCTAATGCGTACAGTGAAACCGAGGGCACAACAGAGCCAATTTACATTAGACAAATAAGAAATGCAAAAAAAATTATAAGAACTTTGCTAATTTTTGATGATGGCTATGGATGCCTTTCTAAAGAAGAGAGACAAGACACGGAAAGATTTTCCTATCCACTGAAAGTGCCAGTAAAGTTCTCTACACAGTATTTTGATTATAAATTTAAAGCTCTTGGGTATCATAGGTGGTCTAGTGACTTTATAACAAACTTCCCAGACATCGAAGATGGCACATGCCCATTCGGCTTGAGCCCAATTTCATTTCGGACATGGACAGAAAATGCTTTCCCTCAAGAGATAGAGGAGATAGTTTCTGCTCCGATAACCTCCGAGTACACTGACGAGAGATTACTTACTTATCCTGGGGTTAGACAAGTTCAGTGCCCCATACTACCAGAACCAAGTTATTTGGGAACAGAGGGGGCTGAAATACCTCCTCTCTCTAGCGCTATACCCCCGTGCCCAGAAAGAGACCTTGTTGAAGAACTTTCTAGGGATCAGGAGTGCACCCCAGACACAACGCAGCTTATACCGCAGTGGACCACGGAGATGAAGCCGTTCTTGAACTCTAGGGTGTGTGAATATTTTATTCCCATACAAACTCCATATAATTGTGTTGGTGCAGAAGAGTTTGCGGAGCGTGCTCAAGAGTTTTCTGAAGAGGCCATCAATAGCCTCTTGGACTTTACTAATAAAAACGCCACTGAAAACCAAAGACTAATTCTAACTAATTTTGTTATAAATGAGAATTTTTATGATTTTGATAAAGCTCCAAATGTAGATGTAAAACTATTATACAGATGGCCATTTAACCTTATTCGCGCTCTTAACCTAGAAGAGCGCCCTCCCTCTAGACTTAGTGATTCAAATACTTTTGGAAACAATGTTGAGATTTTAACCTCTAATCTGATTTCTGATTTAGACGCATTACAATTAATCCTGAAAACCCTAGGCCCCCAGCAGATACAGCTATGGACTAATGATAAGGCAAAAATACTATTTGACGGGTCTTTGCAAGAGGCAAACATTTTGCAGCAGGCGGATTATGTTTTTGCCTTAAGGACGGCTATCGTATCTTTGTTGGACGAAAACAATTATATTTTTCCTGAATCGGTTGTTGACGAGGCTGGAGGCTCTCAGTTTCCCATACCATCCGAGGGGATAGTTGCTAGTGAATTAAAATTTTATTATGATTCACAATATAAGTTGACATCTGTTTTTGTTCGAGAGAGTGGAACAGAATATGTTGAATTAAACACAAGCTCTTTGGGAGATTCTAGCCCCATTAGAAACCCAACTATGATGTCATATTTGACCAATCTTTCAAGAATAGTATCAGAAAATGAAAACAGCCAAGAGCTAAGTATTCAGCCATTCCTCCAAAGATACCATTATCCCCCAGTTCGTCTATCGTTTCAATCTGCAATGCCAGAACGTCCAATATTGGGAGATAATTGTTCCGAAGGCGTATTAGAAGATGTGGCGAACTCTGTATTAGATGGTCTCATAGATTCAGCTAATGAACTTGTTGGTAGATTTGCCGATAATTTGTGTATGACATCAGACCAAATAGATCAAAAAGAGGCAGAAATACAGGCTTCAGCAGAAGATATAAAAAATATGCTAAGCGAAGAAGGTATGAAAAATCTTGTTATGCAAGACCCTATCATATCTAACATTGCATCTTCTGTCAAAGCAATTAATAACAGCAAAGACACAATTAGGGCTGCATGGACTAATTTATTTGATAAATTGACTGTTTGTGGTCTCTTTGGCCTCATGTCTAGCACAATAGAGTTAATAGCAAAAAATGATGTTTGTGGAATTACACCAGAGACAGCGCTAACAATAGCAATAAAATCCTCTCTAAAAAAAGTTGAAACTGATATTTTAAGAAGGATATATAACTCTATTCCTCCCAATACGCAAAACGAGCTGCAAAATGCATACTCGCAAAGATTTAGAGAATACGCACAAAGTGTAGGATATAACGGGCCTTCTAGTTTTCCATGGGATCTAGAGGAACAAAATAGAAGAGCAGAAAGAGATAAACGAGAACGTAGGGTTATTTATGATGGATCTTTGTTTACTTCTCCATCATTAGAGCAAACACAAAGTAGATATGAAAATTCATATAGATCAGGGTACGCCGCTAATGCGGAATTTGACACATCTTATTTTGTTACCCTCTCTGGGGGGGGATATGATGAGGGGTCCTTTTGGGCTGGATATGTGGCTTCTCAGACAGATGAACTTAATGGCGTCCCAAGAGAGCCGTCTCTGGTAGTCCCCCCCAGGCGAGCAGATGTTCTCACGGACGCCCAAAGGCTAGAATCAAATTCTAGTAGTAACAATAGTAGTGCGTTTGGTAGATTGGCGGGCGGTCTTATGGCCGATACTGTAAAATTTGCAATTGAAATTTTCATAGACGGATTAACAGAATCTTTATCTCTTGACGAGCTTTTGGAGCAAACTACAGACATTCCAGCTGTAGGGGCAATTATGCAGGCTGTTCCCGATGTCGCTAAGTGCGCAATCGACATTAAATTCTTCTCTGGTCAAGAGGGCGGTGAACAGATAAATATGTCCACCATACAAAACAATTTGCAAAATGGTCTAAAAGGAGACATATGCGAAATTGTCGGAGGCCTCAGCTCCTTAACATTGCCTGATATTGAAGCAACATTTAACACCAATCTAAACTCAAGGACGCTAAAGGCTGCGTTTGTAAATGCGCTAATTAAAACTTTAAGAAACCTAATAATAAAAGTTCTATTAAATTCTTTATTAAAAATAATTAGCAAAACAACTGCAGTTCTTTATGGCGCTCTTTGTGAGGCAACAAAGAGTAACCTTTCAGCAGCGATAGAGGGTTCTATAGCCGGGAACGTAGCAACACAGGTGTATACCCCCCCAGGAAATATAGCTACTCTGTTCGCTGACGCCTTTTGCGGAACATCAGGTAGAACCAATAGCGCAGAAGCCCAAGCGTCTTCTATAATATCTTCCTTGACTGGGCGCCCATCCACTGATCCAGCCTCATCGAGTGCATCCTGTTCGCTTATTGATGGCTTGGCTAATCGTTTGAGAATGGACCAGCTGCTTGATTTGATGGAGGGGACTGCTAGTGAAAATGTTATAAATGTTGTATTGAGTGTTTCTAGAAATGAATGTTCAGAATTCTCAGAATTCTTGTTTGACGAGGCATCAGTCAGATCCTTTTTCTCAAACCTGTCCACTTCGTTCCCAGGCCAGTTTTTGCAACAAACAAGAGACACTTTGGGTGCCTTTGGAGCTGATAGAGAAAACATAATAACAAGCTGTGATACAGAAGCAGACCTGTCAGGACTGGAGCAAGCTCTTCGTGATGAGTGCGGCGACAACATATCAGAAGAACAAATACAGCAGCAACTAGCCACCTTCCAGCAAAGGATAGAGGACACCGTTTCCGAGCTAGCAGAAATAATGTCAGGTGGATTTAGTGAGTCCATGTCTGACACAATTCAAAATACATTATCGAATATTGTACCAAAAGATGATCCAACAAATGTCGTCCTAATGAGTGAGATAGTCGACAGCATGTTTGACCCACTTTATACATTCTATTCCATGGGCTTGTTGGCCCCAATTGCACCCAATGGAGATGGTGGGTTTATGAATGTTGCATTGTCAAATAAGAAGGCTGTCCCTCTTAAAGGCCAGCACGCTGCATTTGGTGCCTCTTGTGCGCTGCTGGCTGGCCCCATTGCCGTTCTTCTTCCTGGACTAGGCGCTGTGCTGGCTGAGAATTTAATCGATGACCTTAGATATGGATTTTTTGGAGACGGTTCCAGAGGAGATGAGCCTGTGTGCGAGAAACCAGATACAGTTGCTGAATATCTTAGACAATTGTTCAATGACGGATCATTTATTTCTTCCTCAAATACTGGAGATGCAATAACGCTATCCTTTTACAGCGTTTCCGACACACTGATGTTTCAAATTGATTACGATTTTATTTCAAATTCTGGAACATTGAAAAGATTTGATCCATTTGGTCTGCCATTGGCCGGCGATGGCGCAACAATAAATTTTGCGTCAAATGATGTTGATTCCGCTTTTGAGCAAATTCAAGATTACTTAAATGACAATTCTTCTAATCTTTCGCCTGCCGAAGTCTCAAGGCCATATGTGGGGGCAATAACTTCACCAATACAAGCTGGTATCTCAACAATAATACATAATTTGCTAGTTGGAGAGGTCATAGACCCACTTAACCTTGGTCTGTACGAAGCCACCTTTTCTGCCACCACCCAGAATCTAATATCATTAATTAGAACTTTAAAAACTCGCACCATTGGATCTCTATCAAGGTCCTTGTATTTTAATAAAAATGCATTTAGCTATGGAAACTACATACTTGATCAGGTTACAGATGTTGACGTGCTCGCTGGAGCCGAGTGGATGTCAGAGCGTGGATATGAAACTGTCTACCTAGACGATGGAAATTATATTGTTGTCCCCCCAAGAAAGGGCGGGTGGCTTGAGCTAAAAGAAATTCTTTTACCAAAAAAGCAGGATGAGTATTGCTGTCCTGATAAAAAAGAACTTTTAGACATACCGTCAATTAAGTCTGTGACTTTGGCTGCTTATGAAGCTTCGGACGAAGATGAGCGTCTTTATAAAAACCCAAGAAGGGTTAGGGAAGCTCCGTATGCTCACATTTCAGGTAGAGCAACTACAGCGTGTATCGAGGGTGTTGTTAAGACCACAATGAGAATATACTTGATCGAGCATATTTTAAGTGGATATGCAAGCTTTAGTAGATATAAAACCAATATTCCCTCGGTGTACTCTGACCTGCTGGCAGATTATATAAGCAAAAAAATGAAGATGGGGATGATGGGTCAATCCCCCAGACCAGCAGCCCCGATTGGCCCTGAAGAAGAGGGTCTTCATGGATATTGGTATGAATTTTTGGAGCAGGCTGTAGAGGTATATTTAAAGCGTGCTGAGTCGGGTAGAACAACAATCAATGCAGAGACAGATGTCGCCCTTAGAGTGATTAGCGATTATTCTGAGAATTATATATATCCCCAGCGCAACGAACTAATCGAAGAACGCTCCAACACATCTAGGCCATTTTTGACTTTGAAGAAAATGAGAAGAGAAAAAAATATATTGGCGATTAGAGATACTGAAGATTCTGCCTTGGTTATTTTAAAGAACCTTATAAAGCAAGAATTTGAAACCATCTCCGATATAGTGGAGGGAATTTTTCCCACACCGGAGGGCGGTTGGGTTTCAGATATAAGGGTTGACTTTCTTAGAAATGCATATTTCTCTGGCAATAGAGGTATTTTTGATATACCGACGTTTGACGGAGATGTCCTAGGCGGCATTAGGAGCGATGCGGGAGACTTTAATGAGGAAGGCAGCTTTATACTTCAGGCATACGTTCGACCGGTATTAAAAGAGGAGCCCCCTCCACCAGGACCAGAATTAGAATTCTATGAGAGAATGCAAACCCGCCTTAGAAGTGGAGTCATTTTTGGCTTAGAGGAAATGAGAAATTACATAGAGGAAGATGCCATTGCCTCCTCTGTTAGCGCGTTCCCAAATGTAAGTACGATCTTCTCTTCATTTAAATATGGCTTGAGGCTTGTATATGTATTGAGTGATCAAGAAGTGGAAAACTTAAATGGCGATGGCGGAGATCTCGTTAGAATACTCAATAGAACAGACCCCTTAACAAGGCTCTATAGCCACCCCCATGCATTACCAGGCCGCACCTTCCTTCTATCAATTCCGATTGTTTTTTCTGAAAATGTTGAGGTGGAGTTTGAAGCGACAAGTTTAGCCAACTTTATGTCTGCAACTGATCCGGCTCTTATTGAGCAACAATCTCTGGATAGATTGAGTGAGTTTAATTGGCCGCTATTATCTGAACTGCTTATTAATTCCCAACAGTTTAGAGCCATGTTTGAGTATGCCATACCACTGACGACCATGCAGTCCTTGGTTGCAATGTTTAATATTGAAGCGTTCCCAAACTCCATTGGAAGAGATGATGGATGGACGTCTCCAATAGTTCCTCCAGTTCCTCCAACTGCAGCGGGCATAATACCTCCTATAATACCGCTGCCTCCATCCAATTTCAATAGGTGGAACAAAAAAGCATTTCAATTTATGAAACGAAAACTAAAAATACTGTTTAATACTCTCTACAGAGCCAATGACTTTACATACACTCCTGGATTCGATTCTCAAATTCAAGAGACCGTTAGGCAAGAGGTGGAGAGCACTAATGCGGATACTTGGTCTGATGGACTGTCCGCAGAGACCAGATCAAGAGTTATTTTTGAAGATCCCCTATGTTTTACCCCCCCAGAGGAGACTGTAGCCGACTCCGACGAGGACTCTGAATCAGACACAACCTCTAGCGGAGCCACGAGAAGGGACACCACCGCAGATCACCACACTGGAGGTGGAAGAAGATACGTAGGAGATTATGTTTGTCTCAGATACTCGAACACGAGGTCAGGGTTTTCTGGCACTTGGTATCAAATCATGACACGAACTGAGGCAGAGGCTTTTGGGCGATGCCACCCGGAGGTCCGTGGCGTTAGTTGGGAAGATATGCCTGCTGATTACTCTGATGGCCCTGCTGGACCCTCTAGATTAGCATTGTGTGGTTCATAAGTGATCTTGTTATAGAAAGAAAACTTAACTGTCACTAATTATTTGAGAAGGAACAAAGACAATATGCCAGGTATTGCTGTAAGACTACCTCTGACAAGAGATAAGCAAGATGGATTTTCTCTACTTCAAACCTATAACGAAGTAGCTGAACAAAATCTTAAAATGTTAGTCTTGACTTGTCCTGGCGAAAGAATGATGGACCCAGAATTTGGCGTTGGAGCTAGAAGGTTCCTTTTTGAACTTGTAAACGAGGATACTTTTCAATTATTTAAAAGCACCTTGCTTCAACAACAAGAAAAATATCTTCCATATTTAGTTATAGAGGATGTTCAGTTTATTTCTTCTCTAGACGGAACTGTTACTAATGAAAATTTCTTAGGAATTAGAATTCTTTATTACAACAAGATTTTTAAAAATTCAGGGACTCTTTCCCTACCTATAAGATAGAAAAAGGACTACTTATATAAATAAGCCGAGGACTATAGATGTCAAAAAAAAAGGTGCCAATTAGATACACTAGCCGAGATTTTGAATCAATTAGGAATGATCTGATTGATTATGCTAGAAGATATTACCCAGAGACTTTTAGAGATTTTAGTGAAGCCTCCTTTGGGGCGCTGATGATCGATACCGTTGCCTATGTTGGCGATATTCTATCCTTTTACTTAGATTATCAAGTAAATGAAAATTTTCTTGATTCAGCAGTTGAGTATAATAATGTTATAAATATTGGTGAGCAGATGGGTTATAAATTTCAAGGCCCAGCGTCTGCCTATGGAGTTTGTGCATTTTATGTTGCAGTCCCACCAAACACCAGTGGCCAAGGTCCAGATTCGGAATATATTCCAATATTACAAAAAGGCGCGACAGTCTCTTCCACTGGCGGTGCAACATATATCTTGCTTGAGGATGTTGATTTTAACCATCCTGAAAATGAAGTGGTCCCATTAAGACAAAACGCAGATGATGGGGCGACAACTTCTTATGGTATACAGGCCTTTGGGAGAGTGGTTTCGGGGGAACTTGGAGTAGAGACCATCTCTGTAGGTTCGTTTGAAAGATTTAGAAAAGTGCAATTGAAGACACTAGACATCGTAGAAGTTTTGTCAGTCACAGATGAGGAAGGAAATAATTATTACGAAGTTCCATTTTTATCGCAAAACGTAATCTATCGTGGTATCGCAAATAGATCTCCGACAGGTGATCAATCACCTGCATCAATCATCAAACCATTTGTGGTGCCTAGAAGGTTTGTTACAAAAAGATCATCCAGAAGAACGGCTTTACAATTTGGATATGGATCCGAGACACAAACTAATGAGGAATCCGTGGCAGAGCCGACAAACGTTGTTCTAGACAAGATAGGCAGAAACTATGTAAGCGACACATCGTTCGATCCATCTAAACTATTGGATACTGACAAATTTGGGGTTTCGCCATCAAACACAAAATTGAGGATTTCCTTTAGAAGAAATACATTATTAAGTGCTAATTCCTCTGCTGGAAGTGTCACCCAGATAGTTGATTCTTCTTTAAAATTTAAAAATCCTTCTACGTTAAATCAAGCATCAAGAAATTCTGTTATTGGATCTGTTGCTGTTACAAACCTAGATCCAATAACAGGAGAAACAGACAATCCTGCTCTAGATGAACTTAGGCAAAGAATTATGGATAATTTCTCCTCCCAAGATAGGATAGTTACAGAACAAGATTATAAATCTTTCATCTATACCATGCCAGGTAGTTTTGGGTCTGTAAAAAGATGCGCTATCTATAGAGATCCAGATGCATTCAAAAGAAACTTAAATTTATATGTTGTCTCCACAGATAAAGATGCAAAGTTGATAAAAACAAATTCTCAAGTTAAAGAAAATTTAAAAACATGGCTTGCCCAAAGTAAGATGATTAATGACACGATTGATATCCTAGATGCAAAAATTGTAAATGTCCAAATTAAATACACAATTTTATCATACAATATGCTTAATTCACTAGATATAATGATCAAAGCCACTAACGCTCTCAAAGAAAGATATTCTAGGAACTTTGATATAGGTGAAAACTTCGATCTTGACGAGGCTAGAAAAATTCTCTTAGAAATACCAGGAGTCGATGGCGTTAGAAATCTTAGATTAGTCAACAAGTTTGGTGGAGCATATTCTAGTATTTCATATGATGTAACGTCAAATATAGATTCGCAAAATAGGTTTGTTCAGGTCCCTAAAAATGTTATTTTAGAAATAAAATATCCTGACGACGATATTATAGGAACAATAAAATAATGGCCATTAAAAGATATAGTGCTATCAAGGATACGACTATAACAAATGCATATCAAGAAAACCTAACAATACGTGGATCAGGCTCTAATATGGGTCGCGCGGACAGTCTAGAAATTTTTTCCATATATGCACAGGAGAGCACCGGGTCCACTGAGCTTTCTCGTGTTCTGATTGAGTTTCCAACTGACCACATATATAGTGATAGAGTTGCATCTAATATTCCTGCTTCTGGGAGCGTTAAATTTTTCTTAAAAATGTATAACGCAGTGACCCCATTTACAGTTCCTCGTGATTTTGTTTTGAACATAGCTGGCATTTCAAAGGAATGGCAAGAGGGCTCTGGTATGGATATGGATAACTATACCGATTTAACTAGGGACAAAATAGGGGCAAACTGGATAACAGCCCGGTCAAGCAGCTCAGGAGTCTCCTCTTGGTCTACAGTTGGAGGGGACTATTATACGGATGCCTCCTCGTCATTTACTGCTAACTTTTCCAAGGGCACAGAGGATCTTGAAGTAGATGTGACCACTCTTGTGGAACAATGGTTAACGTCTGAAGGCGATAGTGGAAATTTGGGTGAAAAGAAAAATCGTGGTTTCGGAGTTCACCTATCCTCCTCTTATGAAGGGTATTTTTCTAGCTCTTCTGGCGCTAATACTGGGTCTGTTTTGCATAATTTGGATGGAGCAAAAAGATCATATTATACAAAGAAATTCTTTGCTAGAAGTTCTGAGTTTTTCTATAAAAGACCTGTGCTTGAGGCAAGATGGGACTCAGCCACAAAAGACGATAGGGGCAATTTCTTTTATAGCAGTTCCCTAGCAACTGGTGAAGAAAATTTAAATACAATTTATTTATATAATTATTTCCGTGGTCAACTCAGAAACATTCCTGGTGTAGGCACATCGGCAGTTCACGTTAGTATTTTCTCTGGATCATCAAAAAATACCGCTCCAAGTACAGAGGTATTGACTCTGGTGGCAGATGGGGCTCATGTTAGGTCTGATATCCCCACCGTAATTACAGGGGGCCATGTTTCAACTGGAGTCTATTCCGCCTCCTTTGCACTAACATCGTCAACGCCCCCACTAACAGATCTTTTTGATGTTTGGTTCTTGGGTGGAGATTCTGTAACAAATGCGCTTGATGCATCTGTTCAATATCATACTGGGACTATATCGCCAAACGTTATATCTTTAGGCCTAGCGGCCCCCTCCACCACGTATGTGTCTAATATATCAAACCTAAAACCAATTTATAATACATCTGAAATTAGTAGGTTTAGAGTTTACACTAGGCAGAAAAACTGGTCCCCTTCAATTTATACAAAAGCTGTTTCATCAATTCCTCCGCTTATCATAGAAAGTGGATCATATTCTGTTGTAAGAGTCATAGACGACTTGCAAGTAATTCCGTTTGGCACAGGCAGCCAATTACATACTCAGATGTCTTTCGATGTCTCAGGAAGCTATTTTGACCTAGATATGGGTATGCTTGAGCCTGGATATGCTTACAAGGTCAAATTAGCATTTTATAATGGCTCAATTGGTGGTTGGCAAGAGCAGCCACAAGAATTTAAATTTAGAGTTGAAGAAGAGTAGATATGAGTATTAAAGATTTTTTTAACAAAAGTGTGAAAACCATATCGGCAAAAAGTTTAAATTCTTTAGGAGAAGAAGTTGAATCTGCAGATAATGTAAGGGCTGCTAAAAAAAGATTATCTGTTTTTTTGCCACCGCTTGATTATTCCTCGGCATCGAACTTCGCAGTTTATGGATCCGCAAAAAAATATTATACGGATTCTGTAAAAAGAATATATCTTCAATATCCATACGATGGTTCTGAAAAAGAAATAAATGAATATATTTTAAGCTCCTCTTATCTTGATCAATATGTTTTCAATCAGAGATATCCCAGAACAAATGGAAACATAATCCTAAGTGCAGATGCTTGGGGAACCAGGGTCATAAAGGACTCCTTTTATGGAGCCCCAGCAACAGCATCTTATGAATATATTTCTTTTAAGGGTGGCCCAAATACATCTATAAACCCAAATGATCCTATAGCATCGGCATTTACTGGATCTCATAATCAAAATAATATATTTGATTTGTCAAAGAATAGAGGGTCAAATCTTGCATTAAATCCAGCAAGCGGCTCAACTGTAGAATTCTGGATGAAGAAAACAGAATTTATGGGCTCTGGCACAACAGATGACAGAACAAGGACAGAGGTCATCTTAGATGTTTGGAACAACACCTCCACTGGCTCTGATAGCTATGGTAGACTTAAGGTGGAGCTAGATGGTGCCCAAACATACCCATTTAAGGTGACCTATAGATCTGGGTCAAACGGATTAATCAACGCTTATTTGGGATCCACTGGGGCAGCAAAGAGCGACATAACGGGATCCTCAAGTTGGAGACATTACGCTATAACATTTGCATCATCCAGTAACGCAAACGAGGTGATCGCAAAACTTTATGTCAATGGTGTTTTAAATGATACCACTAGTTCAGCAAGCCCAATTAATGAAATAACCGGAGCCTTGACAGGGTATATTGGCGCACTCCAAACAGTCAGCATGAAAGGGAACGCAGGAACCTCTGTAGGTGGCAGGGGTTGGGGTAAATTAAGCGCGTCTTTGGATGAATTTAGATATTGGAAATCAGAGAGAACAGCAAGAGAAATCGGGAGAAATTACTGGACACAAGTAAGAGGTGGTACAAACACAGACGATTCAAATACCGATTTGGGAGTTTATTTTAAATTCAACGAGGGTATAACTGGAAACTCTTCTATTGATTCAACGGTTTTAGATTATTCTGGACGAATTTCAAATGGCTCTTGGACAGGATACGGGACAAATTCTAGAAATACAGAATCGGCCATTGTGTTAGCTGGGGCGGCTACAGAGGAATACAGAGATCCAATAATATACCCAGAACACCCGGATGTTTCTCATGTATTAAGTGAACTTAGGTCTTCGGGTAGTGCTTATGACCAAGCAAATAATAGTTCAATAATAAACTCACTACCAGCCTGGATATCCGAGGATGATTCAAATGAAAATCTACAAAATCTAGTACAAATAGTAGCTAGTTATTTTGATAGGCTACAAAGCCAAATTGGCCATGTACCTAGGCTAAAAAATATAACTTATTTAAGCTCTAGTTATGTCTCCCCATCATTTTCCTCCAATCTAGTAAACAGCAGTGGTCTTATGGCGTCTGAAATTTTTATTGACGCTGAAGTAGTTGCTCAAATATTATCAAGAGATGATAATAGGGGCTTTGATTTAGATCTGGAAGAAATAAAAAACAGAATATATCAAAACATATATAATAATCTTATTTATATAAACAAGTCTAAAGGAACTGAGAAGTCTTTTAGAAATTTAATCCATTGTTATGGAGTTGATGAAAAACTAATCAGGCTAAACACTTATGGCGACAACGTAACGTATAAATTTAGGGACAACTTTAGATCTTCTGTAGTAACAAAAAATGTAGTAGATTTTAGTGGACCGACACGCAATGATGCCACAGTCTACCAGATGACGGCCTCTAGTAATTCTAATAGTGTTTCGTTTATATCTGGAACAATTGGGGGAGGCTTTGCTGGCAAAGAAGACTACATTGGATTCACCCTAGAGGGAGAGTTTATATTTCCGAAGAAGAAGGCCATATGCGAAACAACTAGCTCTATAGGCAATTCTATTTTAAGTTCTTCAATATTTGGGATGCATACAGCCAGGCCGGAAACGCCAGCAGATACCGCATGGGCAACAAATGATTATGCTGACATAAGAATTTTGGCAATTAGAGAAGATGCCCTCAATGATGTAGAAGATGTAAAGTTTATGTTGACGTCTTCTGTTGCTGCAATACCTACGATAACAACAGACATATTTAAAAATGTATATGATAATAAAAAATGGAATTTTGCAGTAAGGGTAATAAACGAAAAGTATCCGATTGGTGACTCCATAGAGGGGGCAGCTTATAGCGGATCATCGCCAGCCACCTCTAGTAGATATAAACTAGAGTTTTATGGTGTCAACCAAACGTTAGATATTGTAAACGAAGAATTCTTCCTCACAGAGGTTATAAGTACCGTGGCAGGTAAGAGAGTTCTAGAATATCCAAAGAGGCTTTTTGCAGGCGCCCACAGAACAAACTTTAGTGGTACTGTTTTACAAAGCTCTGATGTTAAATTGTCTAATGTTAAATATTGGAGCAGTTACATTCCCAATGAGGTAATAAGAGCACACGCTAGAGACACGGATAACTATGGCACCTTACGCCCTCATAGAAATGCCTTCCTTACGCAAAATTCATTAACTAACGGAACTTATATACCGGAAATTGAAACACTAGCCCTCAATTGGAATTTTTACAACATAACCGGATCAAACTCCCTTGGACACTTGGACATATTGGATAGCTCCTCTGGCTCTGCTGGAGATTTAAACAGATATGGGTGGCTTGGTGGAATTGTAAAGCCTCAGCATACTGCGATTGGTAAGGGCTTCGAGGCTAATGATAAGGAGGCCGTGAGCAAGGAATACATCTATTCGGCCAAACAATCAGCCCCAGAGCTTGTTCACACCTCTGAAATGATAAATATTTTGGATGCGGATGATGAGAATTTTACAAAAGAACAACGCCCATCTCATTATTATTTTGCTATAGAAAAAAGCATGTATCAAGTAATTTCTGACGAAATGCTGAATACTTTTGCTACAATTGTTGAGTTTAATAATCTAATAGGAGACCCTGTTAACAGATATAGGCAAGATTATAAGCTACTGTCTAAGGCTAGAAGTTTATACTTTGAAAAAGTACAGAATAACCCTGATTTAGATAGATTCATAGAATTTTACAAATGGATTGATTCTTCGTTGAGCGTGTTCTTACAACAATTGATACCCGCATCAGCTGACTCATCAAACAATATTAGAACTCTAATAGAGAGCCATATCCTTGAGAGAAACAAATATTGGACTAAATTCCCGACGTTGGAAAAAATTGATCCTGGCGGGCCAGGGGGGTTGGAATTCCCAGCAGCAGCATTGGGGGGAGGAACTAGCGATAGCCCATATCGTTCTCGCGATGGAGCGAATGCTGTATTGGACCGTGCCCCGATACCTTACATGGAGAAAGAGCACGCCCCCTATTGGAAAAAGAAAGCCTCTAGATTAACGGGACCTTTGGCAAGTGGAGACGCTGCAGTCGATAGAGACCGACAAGACATTTTGGAAGTATTGCAAACCGGGTATAATAGGGACACAAATCGTCCGTTTGCATTAAACAAAAATATTACTATGCAGATACACGGTGGAACAAACTATCCACGAAGTAAAAATAGACAAATAGTTTTAAACGCTACTTATCCCGATGGACCTAGAGCAGCATCTGGAACACCCCTAAATGCTATTCTCATAGACGATGTTCATGTTGAGAAATCCCTTGATATTATTGATGTCATCGACCCAAATGAAAAGAAGTCATTAGCCTTTAAGTGTAGTATAAGAAGAGAGGATGAAATAGGCCTCCCTGATAGAGGAAGAGAAAATTATACATCTGTCATGAAGGGCACTATTGCTGCTCCCTTTAATTTAATCAGCGGATCAGTCGTATCGGGCTACAACTCAATAATAGACAAAAACTTTAAGAGCGGGACGATATTAACAAACTTACACTCTGATGCATTCATTAATAATGAAACAGCCATGCAAGGCCCATTCACCGATGCACATGTTGGAGGTCATGAATCTAGGCACGTTGATTTAAACAAATATGATGCATCCAAGGAAGCGCACAACAACTATATTGACAGCAAGAACAATAGGCCCGAAGCGTGGCAAATCTTACCAGGAAGGAAATATGGTACTGACGAAACATTCCTTGGAATTGTTGGGCCAGACTACCCAAATCCCTATGGCCCATATCCATACACAAGATATAAATTGGCAACTAGATACAGGAATGTGGGTGCCAAGAGGCCGGTCAATATAAGGAACATACACTATACAACGGCATCGGCTAAAATAGGAAACTTCACTCATAATTACGAAATTGTTCAAACAGCAGGTAGGACAAAGAACAATAGATATTTTGTAAAACACGAGGGGGTTGCGTTACCTGATGCAAACAACTATTCAATTGATTTTCAAACTCTGTTCCCAGAGACAACAACTTTATCAACATTGCTTGGTTTAAAACATGGAGCTAATACTTTTGGAAACTTCTTTGGAGTCAAGTTCAACGAAGCAGTTGCAGAGCCAAGCAATCGTTATGAGATTATGGCCTCCTTTAGTACAATTTTTAGATCAGGGTCTGCATCAAAATCAATTTTCGTAAATAAGTTTTCTGCGCCTGGTGGACCAGAAGTTAATACAGAAATATTCTTGGATCTAGCAGCTGCAGAAAAATCAGTATATAATGCACTGCCATACAGAAACCTGTCCGTTCGTTCTTCGGGAAGTGGAGAGGATGGAACAATTCGTGTACAAGACCAACTAAACAAGAGGAGAGGTCTCCGCACATTATTGTCCCTACATGCTGGACAATTTGGGCATGACGCGGAGTTTGGATCAGTTGTACCAACTGAATATGTATCAAAGCCTTCATACCACAAAGTAAACAGAAATATAGGAAGAAGAATTAAGTTTAGCGGAATCTCTTCATACGGAGATTATAGTTTTGCAACCGGCACAGTCTTTGACAGTCCTCTTATAACTCACCCAATTCCTAGGAGTGATCTTCAGTATTCTTGGATAACTTCATCATATGAGGAGAGTAGGATTTACGGACACACTTGGAATGAGGGAGAAATATCAAGCTCCGCCGGAATCAAGCCATCCATATCATTTACAAAAGAAAGTCACATTAGCGCTGGTGGTATAAGAGTAGATTTTGCTAATATAAATTCAATCATATATGATCCAATAGATATAGACAACAATATACTTAGTGCTTCAAACGAGGATTATAGAAATACAAATCTAGCGACTCTATCAACGGCAGAAATGTTAAATGGCCTGCTCTTACACAGAAACGGGCCATACGGGGTCAACACTTGGAAGCAAGTGCGTGTTGGCGAATCCTCATTGGCAAGAGTATTGAAGAAGAGAAATATAATTTCTCATTTTAGAAAGATGGGTCACGAGTTCCCCCTGAAGAAGGATGTAATTTCAAGACCGCATCCGATCCGTGGGTCTTTAAGAAAGTTTACGGAAACCCCTATAGTTTCAAAATACAACCCCTTGGTGCAAAATATATCTATTAAGTCAACAACACTAGACGGTAGAGAAATAACCAGCCCAGTGCAAATTGAAACAAGCTATGGCAACTCGCTATCATACTTTAACAATGTAGAGCTAAACAATCTTTATAGTGATCAGATCGATCAGCAAACCACAGTGGCATACGATAGTATAAGAGACTTATATGTAAATGACCAAGTGCAAAATGAAGACAGCCCAGTAAATAAGTTTAATTCAATAATTTACAAAGAAAGGGTCTATCCATCCTCAATAAATGCATTCTCTAGCAGCGTAAGAACAAGACAAAGCTTCACAAGTACATTCTGGAAGGACTATCGCCCCGACAGAAGAAAAGTTAATGTCAATAGTTTTAATGAGACAATTGTTTCACAGAGTATGTGGTCTATGGATGCAGACGAAGATTTCCTAACAAGAAAAGCAAATGAGCGCACAGGAGCTAATCCTGGGGCCCCAGGTGTATTGCAAAATAATTACTCTCAAATTCATAGAGGAACGCTATCCAGCGTAAAGGCATCAGTTCAATATGCAAGAAGACACACAATGCAGAACGCTCGTTCAACGGTTGGCCCAGAGGGCATAATTCTCCCGGCAACCGGCACTGGGTACTCTGGCATTAATAGCTATGTGCCGCTTGAGCCTGAGCAAATGTTTGCGGGACAAACGCTTTGGGAAACAGCGAACCAAGCCGGAAAGTCACCGTGGTATAATTCTTATAGTGATTACATAAATGAAATGAGAACAAAGGGCAAGGACTACTCAATCGTACCCGAGTTTAGAATTAGTGATCATGTTGAAATGTATGTAAAAGCAAATTCTGGCAATTTCCTATCAGACAAATTAAATATTTTTAAAATTGAAGGCGGAGATTCAGATAGGCAAGACAGCACAAAAGAGAACTTCTTTAAAACATATACGAACTCAGATTTTCTAAAGTTCTTTAAAATCATAAAAAGCGACCACACGGAGGTTGGAAAACCAAAGTCTCTAACTCTAAAATGTAACGCGCTTCTTAAATTTTTGCCGTATGATGGATTCTATCCATCAGAAAGAACAGTCCAAATGGCGGAAATGTTTTCCGCATCATATGGAAACTACATAAACTACGAAGTAGGAAATGGTAGTGGAATTAATACAAACCAGGCGTTTAGAACATTTATGGCGCCCATGTTTGCACCTGGAGTCATGTATAACACTATAAAGTCTGGCATGGCAGTTGATTATCCTGTATTCACATCTAGCATAGATACCCATACGACTTCGGATGACAGCAATAACTATGGTGACAAAACAGTATATATCTCTGGCTCTGAGGGTGTTGGAAAATTTGGCCTTAGAATTCCTTTTGAGGCGCTGGTTGAGCCAGAGGCATATCTTACAGATGTTACCTTACATGATATGGAGGTTCACCCAAGCGCATCGATGAATGTTACTGCGTCCTGGAATGGCCAGGGTGGAAACTTGTATAAATTGATGGCAAGCAACTTCCTCGCAGAGTGTGTTGACTTCTTCCTACCAGAAGGCAAACTAACATCAATAGTTTCAAAGCCAGACAGGCAATGGGAATCTGCTGAGAAAGGGAAGGTATACGCGGCTAGAATAAAAATTCGTAAAAGCTACAACAAGGCTTCCGCGAGAACTGGCTCTGCCGACTACTCCAACCCATTAACCCCAGTCACTCTATGGAGATCGGATTATCACGAAACATTTACTATGTATAGTCGTCCATCTGCTTTTGGTCCACCAGTTGGAGGTGGCCCAGCATATACCAAGGGATATGGCTCTGCTAATGGATTTAATCCATGTTACACTCCTCCATATTATTATGGTGAAAGTTGGGTTGATGTATTCTTTACCGCCCCCTCTTCTGGCAAGGTTACTGTTGATGATCTACTTTCCCCAACTAACTTGGCTGCTTCTTATATAAGAATAGGAAATGAATGGGCGATCTCTGGGGCGAAAGCAAGACAAACTGCACTTAACACGATGTTGCATATAGACAATGTGGAATTCAACTCCATGCAGCTAGATGCGGTTTGCAATTTGTTTGGAAAAGCAGAGATTAAAAATGTTACCTATGACCCAGAGACCGGTAAGCCTCTTGAGGTGAAAGATGGTGCATCTACGACCACAGATGACGTTTGGGTTGTGCAGACAAAATTTGAGACTCCAATGCTTAATTTTGTTGATAGCTTAAATGGCGGTAGTCAAACTGTAACAAATCCAACATACGGCTCTGCTAGCGTTGCAAGAGGAATGTGGCACCAATATGGCAAGCCACCCGCTGCTCCTGACATAGGAGTCTTCCTACAAGTCACAGACATCCCCCAAACATATATTGAAAATGCTTTGGGAGGAACTAGCGCCACGGGCTCGCTAATTGATTTGGTCGGCATGGCAACAGAAGAAAAGAGGCTAGGAGAAGTTGCAGACAACAAAGTAGTTAGAGAGGCAGTTATAGCTGTACCATATGTCGAAAAAGGCTCAGAAAGAAAGTTTTTTGAAATTTCCAAAAAAGACATAGATGAAGCCCTACTGGGTAACCCAAATGTTTCTGACAGTATCACACAAATGGTAGAATCAATGGGTAGGTATATAATCCCGCCAAAAATGGATTTTATTGAAAATCCAGACGTGGTGTCCCCGTTTGCCATGTATATTTTTGAATTTGAGCATATTTTAAATAAGGACGATCTGGTTGATATATGGCAAGGCTTACCACCTAGAATCGGACAGTCTTTTGATACTGAGTCTCACTCATTTAAGTCTGGTACTGGCCCCCATACAAGACAAGTGGTGAAAGAAACACAAATTTCTCACCCACTATTGGTTGGAGAGATATTGAACGACGATAACTTGCCCGATAATATTAGATGGATGGTTTTCAAAGTCAAACAAAAGGCTAGTAAGAATTACTTTGATAAAGTTATAAAAGATCAAATAAATCCTGATAACACTTTTGATAAAGGAAAGGCCGGTGAAATAGGTCGTAAAGATTCTTCAAAAAGAAGTTCTCCAAAATATACCTACAACTGGCCATATGATTTCTTTTCTCTCGTAGAACTAGTTAAGATTGATGCGGAAGTTGAAATTTCAGGAGATACTTCAGCCGACGAAAGCATGTTGACAAAACAGCCATAGGCTGCAGAACTATTCTTATGGGTGGATAAAAGGTTTTAATAAATGACGTTTTTTAACAAAAAAGAAGAAGTCATAGATATTGAGTTAACGTCATATGGTAAAAGCATGCTGTCTATTGGCAAGTTTAAACCAGTTTATTATGCATTTTTTGATGACGACGTTTTGTATGATGCGGCTAATTCTGCGGGTGTTTTGGAATCCCAAAACGATATTGAGGGAAGAATACAAGAAAACACCCCCAACTTAAAAGCGCAGCCTTTATTTACAGGTCTCGAAACCACTGTTAATTTTTTGGTAGCAATGGACAGGTTGCGTATGGGGACTTCTGGTGCAGAGGAAGAAGGTGCTATTTTCCCACCCACAGTCGAAAACGATTTTTCTTTAATTGAACCACTTGGGACGATGGAGATTGGTGGCGAAGACTCCCCTTCTTGGAACATCCAAGTATTACAAGGAGAACTTTCAGGGGCTATTAACTATCTAACAAGCTCAGCCGCTAATGGTAGGAACTCAGAAGTAAGGAGAATACCCCAGCTAGACTTTGAAATGAAATACGAAATAGCAGTTGGAGATGGCAGAGAGACGTCACCAGCTACGGGCCCATCTCCAGTTTTAATAAGTGAAATATACAATGATGGCACTTACATGTATCTCCCCAAGGGAGAACCGGAAATTATACTTAGCGTAGACGAAAAGAACTGCTCCTCAGATACAGAATATGATATAGAGGTTTTTGAAATTGTTGACTTTGGAAATAGCGACATATTGATTCCTTTAAACTTCCCAATGCCCACCCCAGAAGTTGTAGACGATCTATTATTAAGCCCAGAAGAGAGAATGGCCCTATATAGAACTCCTGGCCACCCAACAGCAGACATGGTTGGTTATTATTTTAACTTAGATGCAGATTTAGAAATACCAGAAGAGAAGATATGTGAACTAATAGCGTACCTTAGAACTAGAGATGTGGATGTTGATGACATTCCTTATGATTGCCCAGAGGTATTGCCGGTTAACAGGTTTGATATCTATGACACTGATGCCACCGGTGGAGAGGAGTGTTAAGATGGCCTTGATTAATGAAAAAGGATTACAAAGTGCAGCGGCCCCAAATGTATATATTAGAAAGGTGGAAATATCTCGCTCTTCTGCTGGTGTCTCCAAACACGGTAGCAGTATTGATGTGACAAGGCTGATTGGAAAGACTGAGCAGCGTATAGATAAAACGTTAGTTTACAAACAATCTAACGCTTCAGACGATACAAAAGCTAACAACGATGGAATAGATATTAAGATCGATTTATCTATTGTTACAACCAAAGATCCAAAAAATAATAAAGCAACCTGGATTGATGACCATCGCGCTCAAGAGAAAATAATATTAAAAATTGTACAAAGTACGAATCCCGACTTGACCACGAAACTTTTGTCAGGAGAGTATTTTCATACAAAAAACGCTGCAGTATTTGAAAATTACAACAATCTTATTGATTATGAAATATATGAAACGTCTATATCATCGCTGCAAAAAGGATCAGCGGACATTATAAAGCAAAAAAATAATTTAACTGCAAACCATATATTAAGCTTGGTGAACTCAGTTCATTTTAAAGTACCGACAGATCCTGAACATTTGACATATTTTGCTGTTTGTGAGGTTGAAAAAACAACCTCAAAGTCGCCGCTAGTAGCACATAGCCCCGTATCAGTAGAGAGTATAATTAAAAACTCAAAGACTATAGATACATCGTTCAAATTTTTTGAAGAAGACGGGGCGGAATGGGTCGGCCCTGTTCACTATCATCCAACAAGCGGATGGATGCAGGGGGCATTTCATGTGGATTTCCCACATAAGTCCCTAACAAAGCAAAGCGTTCGAAATAATAAGATAGTTGACCACAGAGTTGCTGAGGAAGCCGACAGTTTTGAAATTAACGTAAGGCCCTCCATGAGTGATCAAAGGAGGAATTACTTCTCTAATATATATTTAACCAGAGATATGCATGGAAATGCAATATTTGGATTTAATTTTGATCATCTTGGATTTATGGCCAGCAATTCTAGATTTGGAACCCTATTTGACAACTCCGACATAGGAATTAGAAATGCTTTGCTGGCATCCTCTCCGATTGTAGATTTAACCATTTTTCGTGAAAGAGTTAGAGTATTTACTGGCAATAACAGGCTTGAAAGCACGGCAGAGCAAGTGGCTGATTTTGATTTTCAAGAAGGCCCCCAGCCTGTTATCTGCTCTTTTGATGTCTTTGGAAGATTACAAAAAAGATCCAAATATTCTTTTGTCGGTGAGGAATTTAACAAAACTGTTGAGCTTCCGCCACACAACAATGTGCCGACTGGATATGAGCTTACAGGAATGCTCGAAGAGTTGAAGGTGCAAGGGTCTTCTGGTTATAGAACCTTTTTTGGTCAAGACTCTCAAATATCAAGAATAACCGATGGGAAATATCAGTATTCGGTAAAACTACAAATTAAAGATGGGACAATTGATTTTTTACAAAATAAACTTCAAGAACTTCGTGGTGCATCAAATGAAGTTGAGGAATACCTATTGAGAGCCTCTAGACCTAAAAACTTCAACCCTTACACTAGAAAATTTGTAGATAGCTTTGTTAAAAAAGAAATGAATCCAGTTCTGTATGCGGTATTGAATGCTGCAGAAATAGACAATCTTCAGGAAGCAGTTGAGAGCGAGGCGATCAATAGAGATCTGCAGGGGTGGGCAAAAGCGATTATTAAATATATTGAAATACTAAACTTACTATCAAATATTGATAACGATAAAAAAACGAGACTGATTAGAGCAACATACGCCATGTTAAGCCCAGCAACAGCAAGCATAGATACGATATCCTCTTTTGTCGAACTGCTAAAAAATCTAGAAAACAAATTAACAACACTGATCTCAAAAACGTCAGCAGAACGTAAAGAATATAGAAGCTCAATCCAATCAGAAGAGGCCTATCCGATGCTTGAGGTTTCATCTAATTTTATGGAAATATATGACTCTAACGTCATAAAAGATACTGGTTTTGATTATTTTGGTATGCAAAAAGAAATGGTTGGAATACTTAAAATTTCAAGGTCTAGTTTTATATCTAGAGTTGAGTCGGAGTTACGCAGATACGAAAAAAATCTTTTTAGCGAAAACGAAATAAAAGAAAACTTTAAGTTTTTAACAGGAGATAATATAAAATCCCTGCTGAGTGATTCTACAAAAGGCGCAGACATAGCTCCTATGAGAGTTGACCTAGCTGGCAAATCGGTTGATCTCTTGTCAAACAATATAGACACGCTTGACTATGTTTCAGTTTCCTCTGTAATACAAAGCTTGTTAACAGACCCTTCCTCTAGATCGGTTTCATCAACTCCGGACGAAGATACTTTAAATATATTAAACTTAGCTGGCCAAGGCACGTCAGAAAAGCGTATTAAGGGGATACAGGCTATCCAGCAAAAGACACTCTCTACTTTGGGTTTGTCTGTTCCAGACAAGGCTCAAGTGATTAGTAAAAAGAACAACAATGAGTCCAATAAGATTAGCTCCGAGGCTTTCTTGGGAGTTAATAATAAGTTTACATTTTCTTCGGAACCAACGGAAGATCTAACAATTAGGGTTTTTGAAAATGACCCACAGAATATAGCGTCAGTGGCAACTAGGGTTCTGGACATGGTGAGTCTTTCTAATAATCCAAAAGATTTAAATTTTAAAAAAGGCATGCAGGACGTATCATTTGATTTAGATAAGAAAAACAATGTTTTTGTCAAAAGAATATTACCCTCAAAAAGATCCACTGATTCCTCCAAGCAACAAAAGGATATAAATGATTTTATCAGAAATAAAATGCCGCACCAGCAAAAGCTATTAACTCTAAATAAAACAAGTGTTTATGACGACCCTACAGCTAAAGCAACTAGCAACAACGATGCCAAAACTGATGGGTTTATGTATAATTTTGGCATGCTGAGAAGGGTCGAATACTTATCTGGATTTTCGCTAAATAACTCGACAACCCACATAAAGACTCCCGTCTGGAAAAAGCTAACTTTACAAAATTTAGATAAACTAGAAGGCACCTTGTTGTGTAGGATAATAAAAGTAGATGAGCCAATTTTAAATATTGGGGATTATGAATCAGTTGAAGAGCTGCCTGTATATAATGAGTTTTTTATAATTATTGGGTCGGGAGAGGAAAACGAATTGACACCCTTAGTGGGAAGCCCAGTGAATGTTGGCGAAAGCATCCAGTCATTGTTACGAGGAATTGAAAAAACAGCCGCCGAGGAGGTAGTAAGGATGGTTTCTATGGACGCCAATAGTGACTCTGATCAATTTAGTATGACAAATATTCCAATAAACCCAACCAACTCTTATAGAATTATAAGCGGGCTAACTAAAAGTAAGTCCACTAAAAAACAAGTTGTTGGTCCACCCCAACAACAAGCCAATAACGCTTTGGGTGTAAGCGTGTCTAGACAAGCCGCACGCACAACAACACCAACAGGCGGCAGGGGCGGCAGCAGTGGTGGTTACAGCGGCGGCGGAGGATCATATTAATGGCTGGCGTAGATTTACCTAGTAGTGAACCTGATGTTTCTGATACAATAGGCGACTACGTTGATAGGGAGTTTGTTGCACCAAGGGCCCCACAGATGATGGGCTCTGCTTATAGGTCATCAATTGTAGTTGATAGTGAGAATGTAAAAAACCAAGTTGGAGGTATCGTTGAAGGAATGGACCCAATTAGGAATAATATTGGTTCATACTGGATAACAACACAACCAGAACAATATCCACAACCCACATTAGACTGGCTGAGGCAGGATAGTTATGCAGGAGTCCTTGAGGATGCTTCTATTATTAACTCAATTACTCAGCATGAAGTAATTGAAGAAACTGAGGCGGCCATTTTTGATGGCGTATATCGTCCTTACGGAGCAAGAAGAGAGAGGCTTAGGATAAGGTTTAAAAATGAAAGATTTACCTCTATTGAGCAATTTAATCAATATCTGTTAAATTATAATTATGACTCAACCCAAACATATTCAGATCACTGCACCGAATACATGCAGCCAATTAGTGAAAGAGAGCGCGTAACTGTTGGTGAGGGTGCTGGAGGTGGGACCTCTTTGTATGCGAGTGTTAAATTTGATTATAATTTTTATACAAGAAGGTATGAACAAAATATAGGCGATATTCCCGAGCCTATTTTACCACACATATACACGCTATATCTTGAAAAAGAGAGGGGCCTGATCAGTGGAGATACAGCCTTCTATGGTTCCGAGACTGATGTTGACTATTTTGACCCTAGAATTAATCAAGATTATTATAACTCAAGTTGGACTTATAATGACTTTATAACTCTAAACAGGGCCTCTAAGCAGCAGAGGGTTTTTATAAATATCTTAAGAGAGACATCTGCAGGATCAAATAAAATTTCGGAACAAGACAGGGGAGAATATTATGATGTTTGGGTTTCAAGCTATCCCTTAGCAATAGCAGGCTCGGTGGAAACTAGTTCTGGGCAAACTGATTTATTACCAGGGTTGTTCATATTAACTCAAAAATATAGAAACATAATTGTCCCCCTCACAACAGAAGACAGAATGCTCTCAAGCTACAACTCCTATAAGGAATTGTTCCCCATATTCTCTGAAATTAGGGTATCCCAAGCATCTCCCAATAGAATGGTCGAGGAGGCCTCCGAAGATAAAGAGAATTTACCGGCTTTCAACAATCTGACTAGAGATATAATTTCAGATTTTCAAGATACCGAAGACTCACAATTTTCAGTGGTTAAGAGCTTTACAGAGGCCCATGAGCAACTGTTTTTAGATCGAGAGCCATACTCTATACAAGTCGCGGGAACTGCGTTTAGAAAGGTTTTTAATATATCAGAGTGGGCCCTGGGAGAGGAGTCGGTCGCGTTTGACGAGGACACTTATGTGTTTTTGGAAAATTTTGTTGGAGCCCTTGATCTTGACACCCCAGGTGCCCCATCTTTGGAGGACAATATCGACAAAATTGAGGAGGATGAGTCCAGAATAATAGATATTAAAACAACAATTGCCGAAAAGCTAACTGAGATGTATCAAGATCATAGGCGAACATATGGCGATATATTAGCTGGAAATCGAGCTTACTCTGAGGATTTGCTTTATAAGGTTAGCAAATATTTTGTTTCAGACGATGGAACCAGATCTATCTTGCCAATGCAAAGTTATTATTTTATAAATAATAAACATAATCGCGATTTTATAGACCTGATTGATAGTCAGTTGAAATACGGAACAAGCTATGAATACGAAGTTCACACATTCAGATTAATTTTTGGTAGCAAAACAACAATCGCCGCTGCTAGGTATTTTAACCCATTGGAATACGATGCCACGACGGTAGATGAGGGCATTTCAATCTATAGAACAACTGGGCAGTGGAGAAATTTAGATGGCTCTAGTCCTCTTGGAACCGATCCGACCGTCGTTATTAGTCCTGGCCCTGCCATAGGCTCGCTGGACAGGCGAGTATCCGCCGGCGAGTAC
>CEQB01001116.1_pt1 | contig 27351 bp, 19 predicted proteins | sample 530581 | NCBI WGS metagenome assembly CEQB01 (sample SAMEA2620588, study PRJEB7988) | marine metagenome | biome: marine biome (ENVO:00000447); feature: deep chlorophyll maximum layer (ENVO:xxxxxxxx); material: "saline water (ENVO:00002010), including plankton (ENVO:xxxxxxxx)" | depth 75 m
TTTTCCAAATATTTTAGCGGTTTTTTTCGAAAGTTATGAACAATTATTTTCGTTTAATTTTGATATGAATTATATCATGAATTGCTGTATTAATTTTGCGCAATCCTTCATCATTTGTAACTAACATCGTATTTCTATAGTTATCCCATTCTACTTGGTATGATGTATCTAATACACCATTATTTACTAATTTAATTAATTCATTTAATGCATTAATTGTATACAATGTATTTGTGTGCTTTTTTCTATGTAATGATATTGTATTATCTAATATAGTCGGATTTTCTGAAGACTCAATATTATACGTGCACATTAACTCTCTATCATCATTAACATCTTTTAATACAAATATTTTATTAAAAATTATATCATAAGTGTCGATAATAATATCCGTTGTTTTATTTAATGATTTTTTGGGAGTAAATGTACATAATAATTGAGTATTCATTATTCAGTCTCCGAATTAGATATTTCTACCAAAAGTGTTTGCAGTTGTTTACCTAATTGACCAGCTACCTTTGATGTCCTACCACCAGTCCTATGTGTGTCTGTTCCGATTACTATACGTTCATTATTTTTATTGACATACACCAATTCCTGCGATCCTGTAGATGGGATTATAATTTCTAATAAATGATTCTGTAGGGCTTTGTGGTCATTTATATCACCATCAAATTCTGTTAGTTTTGCAAGTGCTTTTCTAAAATGGGTTGGTGTTACGGAATTATTACCATATTCTCCAACAACCCTGCCATCTACATCACCACTAACATAATCACTTAAATGGACTCTATCTAAAAACCCATTAACATAGCTTTTTACGTGAGGTCCATTTTTAGGTGGTACTCCATCTATACCCATTTCACTATCCTCTTTAGCCAGTTGTTTAGTTGTTCCGGAATACATGCCTTCAATATCGGCTCCACGCTGTCTTTCAGCAGATTCCAATTTTTCCAAACCTTTACTTGCCATAATCTGTTGGACATCCTCATTATTAAATACGCCACCAAATAAAGGTTCTCCATCCTTATTGGTTTGTCCCAGCACAGTATTTATAGCCTCATCCATATTTCCACCATTTTTTTCCAATACCGAATTTACCTTTGTTCTTATTGCCAATGTTACTTGCGTAGCTTTTATTAAGGAATAGGTTGCTGATGTTGCTTTTCCGGAACCAACTGATGTCAGGTTTCCTGTTCCAGTAGCGTCTATTGTTGCTTGGGCTATTTCTTCAGGTGTAAAATCACTTTCATTATTTTGCCATTCATTACTGACTAATTTTTTCCACTCATTATATTCAGGATCCCCTGAATATGGATCTAATCCCAACAGTGCTGCTTGCACTTCAGGTGCACCCATTGCTTCGTTTGAATATTTTAATGCTCTATCTTCATCACGCTTTTGATATTCCTTTTTACCCGAACTTCCCCAATCAACAGAAAAAGCTTTACCAATTACATTAGATATACCCCGCAATTCCTCTCTCGATTCAGGTTCGGATGCTACCGCATTTATATTGTTGGCATATGTTTCATTATATGTTTCTGCCTTTTTGTGCTGTTCAGTTGCTATCCTCATAACCCTTTCAGCTCCAGCAGCTGCATCTTGTTCATCAAAATGTTTTCCTGCGTGCCTTTCAATCGATTTTAGAGTTCCATTAATAGTTGAACTTGACATTTGGTCTGCTGTACTTTGCTTATTCGTTATATAAAGTATACGCTCCCTACCTTCAGTATCATGGTAAATAACCATAGTATCAGCATCGCCCTCTTTTCCTGTTACAGATTTATCTGTGGCTTTTTTCTGATAGAAATATAGTTCACTTCTATAATGTGATGCTGATTCTGAATCCCCACTAGCTTCAGCTTCTTTTAATTTTGTTATAAGTAAATCCCTAACTACAATATTATCAGTTGTATTTATAGGGTACCCACTTGGTTGAGTTTCGTTAAATCTAATCTTTTCATTTCTTTTCATATTAGCCATGGTTCTTGAACCTGCAGATGATTTTTTTGCTAATGATGGAAACTTTTTAGAGAATGGACTATTAGGATATTTTTCACTTACATATGCATTTAATTGTTCTGATAGTGATGGGGGTTCTTCAAAATTTGGAGAATTGGCTATCTCCCTACTTATATTTGCCATTTCCTCCTGAACAGTAGTTGTTGTGCCTCCCTTTCCAACTATTTCACCAGAAAATACACCCTCTCTATATTCCATTATCCTATTATTAACATCAACAGGATCAGAAATGGGTGATACCTCAGGTGCTTCCAATACAGATACCTTTATCGCTATATCATCAGGAGTGTCCCCAGTCCATTGTTTATCTTGAGCTGTCTTAGGAAATTTCTTATTTACTTGTTTTGGCTTTTCTACTGGTGGTTCAGTAGCAGGCTGTTCCTGTTCTTCTTCCCCAGCTTCTGCTTTCTCTATTTCTGCAGCCGAAGCATCTTTAGTAACTAATGTTTGAGTGTCGGGGTTGTGGTTTTGCACAACATATTGATTTCCTGATTTTTTATTTTTTACAATATCATCTTCAGAAAGATTATTCATATATTCTTGTACAAATTCTGGTGGATATCCTTGCTCTGTTAATACCTGTCGTAATACTAACAAATCATATCTACTGCCCATATTAGGCGTACCATTTGATAAACGATATGCCCATTCGGTAATAACCTTGCTTATGTTAAATGTGTGTTTCATATTATATAAATATTCAGATTTTATCTGAAACATCTTTCATATCATCATAATTAGCTCCAAATTGGGCTTTTATGGGATATTTCATAGCTTTCTTAATGTCTTTCATAAAGTTAGTTCCATCCTTCATGTTAAAGTCGAATAAAAATGAATCGTATGTATACAAAACCAATTTCGAATTATATCCTTCTAAAACCTTAAATATATCATTCATTATTATGATATTTTGTTCCGTTTCATATGCCTGAATATAATAATTAAATAATTTTTGTTTATTCATCTCTATATGATTTTTAGCATATATCGGTCTTTTTAATAAATATGTGTGGATACATTTTTTTGAACTCCATTTGAGCCATAAATCATTTATAAAAGAAATAGTTTTTCTAAAAAATTCTATATTCATAAATTCCTTTGGTATACCACCATATAATACCTTAAATGATATCTCTTTTGCATTTCCATATTCCTCTTTTGTTAAAGTATCCTTTCCAAAATATTGCTTACCTAAATATTCATGCACAGATGTTTCTGGTAATTTATAGTCTATTAAATTTGCTATCAATCTCAAATGGTATGCATCAAAATCAAATTCCAACATCCCGCCCATTTTGAATCTACTCCAATATTGTCTCCTAGATCCATCATCCTTATTTAATGCAGCATAATTTGTTCCACCATATCTATTTGATGGTCTTCCGGCCGCAGTATATAAATTATATTCCGTATGTTTTATTATATCTGCCTGATTAATTCCTGATTTTTCAATTCTATATAAATTATATAAGACAGCATTGCAATATGTCTTAAATGAATTCGTGACCTTTAACTCCCGCGATTTAAGCGCGATTTCCGCGAGTCTACTGCATTTTTCCTGGTGTTTTAGAATTGGTATAACCCTGTTTATCTTTGAAAAATTCCTATATTTGTTTTCGTAAAAACTATGTGCAGGAGTTGTTATATTATCGATATCCAGAGCTTCATTATTGTCAAAATAATTTAACATATTAATATCATAAATATCTAATGAATATAATTCGGGTAAACAATGAAGAAAAATCTTTTTATCCAATACCCAAATACTTTGAGCCTTTAATATAAAAAATTCTATAATTTCGGATAAGATTATTTGATGAGATGATTCTGGGTGGTTAATAGGTATCATATACTCATTAGATCCATTCTTAACGAATAATAAACATAATTCATCTTTTGCTGGATGTAATTTATTACTAGATAATATAGGTATAACAATACTATTATCATCTACTAAAGATATTTCATTTACCTTTGTAATTAACATAACCTTTTTTTTCTTTTTTATAATTATACTAAATTTTTATCAATTATCCAAATTTATTGAATGATTTCGTGGGAATGTAGTCCTAATCCAGCATAACCATACATTACAAAACAATTAGGGTAACATCCATCTTGCGACTCTTGAATTATCCAGTTTCTAATTTCATGATAATGTTTTATATTAGGATTTTTAGGATTAATATGCTCTGAAGTATGGCCATTACCCATATCATCAACATAAACAAAATGAAAATGATCTTCCACATTAGTGGTTAATATTTGGGAGTTGTTTGTAGTATCTATAATTGCATACTCTAGCTTATCTGATAATATAGATGCCAGCTGAGGATATTTCTTAAGATGATGTTCTATATTCCTTTCATTGGATTCAAATACCCCGGGATACATTCGAATACCATTTTTATATTCATCATTTTTTCTACCCTTTATTCTCCAATCAACCTCAACTCCGTCATATAACGCCGCATTTAGACCCTTTCCTTTAAGTTGTAAAGTATCAAATTGTTTTTTATCAATTTCTTTGATATAAGCCCGATCATTATTTTTTGTTACAAAATACCTTTTATAGCTACCCACGGAATAATCTGAATTTGTAGGTCTTGGTTTCATAGGTATCGGTGGATATTCACCGTCCAAATAGTCTCTCTTTATTTTTCTATATCTTCTTCTAGCCATAAATTAATCCCTAATCTGTAAGTCCCGGATATAGTAGTTCTACTGTGGTGTTCATTGCTGTTTGATATGCCTGATTTTCATTGATAGCGCTCACATCATTAGAATCGAATGATACTATTTGTCTTTTAGGATCTATATTATTAGGTATTGGTCTCATTAAGGCATCTATAGATGTTTGCCAACCGTTTGAATCTATCTGATGATTAACTTTTGTTATTTGAAATGCTGTTTTATCTTCATATCTTTTAGGTAACCCACCCAATGCAAAACTATTTCCAAATTGTAGTCCAGAGATGCCATCAAATGTTAGAGCACATGATAGTGGAATTTGGGTATTAAAATAATTAGGATTTTCAGCTGTTACTTTTTCCTTACTGAATTTTTTAATAAATGCTTCCTGAGTGTATGGTTCATCTCCTTCCGCTATGGCATCTTCCATCATTCTTTCTAATTCCACATTTTGAACAGGAAATGGGTGGTGTAACATTGCATATAAACATTTTTCGGCATATCTAGCCGGTTTTCCTCCGTCCGCGCCTGCGCCATTATCATGAACAAATGTTAAATTACTGTAAAAGCTTTCTCTTTGGTCTTGATATGAGGCCGGGATCTTATCCTCGGATTCTAAAGCCTTTGCTTCTTTATTTAAAACCTCATTAAAGGATTTATCATTTACTTCTGTTGCGGTCTCAAAAATTCTAGATGCTCTAGATGCTTTTAACTCATCTACCGTCATAAGGGAATTATCTTGATTAGTAAACCCACTATTTAAATTTCTAACCATTTTATTCGATTTTGCATCATAGAAAAAATTGTCATTATCATATTTTATGCCCTCAAGTGAAACATCCGACCAGTTAATATTTTCATGCATATTTAGCATTGTAAATTCATTTCCATCCTGTTTGGTTTGTTCTATAAATGATGAATTGGATCCATACATTGCTAAAGCTTTCATACTATCCGGAATTTGACTTTGAATAGAGAAATCCCTTATTACAAATCCACCACGATTGCCTTTGTCGTCATCCTTCCCATACAGTGGAAATTTCCATATAGTATCTTTAGTTACCGTAATATTTTTAGTATATCTTTCATCAACTATTCGGCATAAATAGTCCTTACTACCATCTATCTGTAATCCTAAATCCCACCATTTTCCACATGCAGCTTCTACTTCCGATAGAATCATTTGATAATACTCATATACACTTTTTGGATATTCACCACCACTTGCTCCACCACTTCCATCATCGGATGTAGCTAGAGCTATATGTTTTTTAACAACATCTGTATGAACTAATATATTACTAATATATCCTCCCCTATATTGATCACTTATATTTACATCAGAATTTGACGTTAGCTTAAACTCATTAGGCCATAACATTGCGGGGTTTTTTAATTTTCCCGCATTCTTTCCAGAATCATGTACTTCTAAAGCTGTTTCAAGATCAGCGGCTTGGGGTGGTTTCGGACTTAAACCTACCCATAGATCGGGATCAGGTAAATTAGGTGGATCTAATTTTTTCTTTTCATATGTCAAGACGGTCATTTCATCCGTATTCCAAGTATTATCTGGACCGGGTTCCCTCCCTTTAGGTGTTGCCAAACCAGCAGCATTGGGCTTAACATCCTCTTGACCCGGTAACAAACAAACCATCGGATTTGTACTTTTTAATTGTTTATGATTTGATATTTTTACAGGTAAACTACGGATGGGGGTCCATGATTGTGTTGATAAAATTTCTTTTGTTTGCTTGTCGCCTTCCATTTCTGATACTTTGAAAAATTTCTTAAATATTTTGAATCCTTCCGGTGTAAATGGGGGGTCATCCGGGGTTTCTGTATTATGTATTCCTCCGGATATATATTCGAATAATAATTTATATTCATTAAGTATTTGATCCTTTTCATATGGATCGGTAATTGGGGGTGGCATATGATCTATACCCTCTTTATATTCTAAAAATCCACTATCAAATCTAAATACCCTTTTTCCTTTTACACTAAAATTTACTGTATTATTTAATATATGTTCAAGTGCCCATATAGGTATATATTCACCTGTAGATTTATCTAGATTAGTAAGATATTTTTCCTCCAACTTAATTTGATCATCAAGGCCCGCTGCATAATCCTCTAGTTCCTTTAATGCAGCTTTTGCATCATCATCCATTTGCTTTCTATTGGTTTCCAATTCCTTTAAAAATTTAAAGTCCCCATTCTCATCTATTTCCTGAAAATCTACAAACGCATACCATACGTGGGCCGAATAAAATTTTAATCCTTCAGGGCTTGTGTATTCATTTGACTGTGGGTGGGTGTCACCAGATTTTTTATACTTAAATCCATCAGATCCTCCATAATAAACAGATTGTATTACTATAGGTACTCTTGGCAATTTCGCCATATAATGTTGGACAGGGCTTTTATCTGCATCCCAGCTTTTACTGGTCCCCTTATCGCTTACATTATCCTGAACCTTAACATAGAGAGCTTCCACATTTTCTCTGGCGTTTTCCAATTCAGTAAAATTATTTATCGTATTCCACCATTGCGCGTCTAGATATATATCTTCATCAATAGATCCATCTCCTTTAGGAGTTGACCAGAGTTTAGCATCCTGTTTAACATCTATTCTATCCTTAGTATCACCTAATTCCAAACCCGAAGCTAATCCGTATCCATTTTGAGCTCTATATGGAAACATGTTTACCATTTCCGCTTTTGATGCATCTGAAAATTTTGCTCCGGTTTGTTTTGGATGTGCTCCCGTTTGGCCCCATTTTCCTAAATATCCCTTTTTCCAAACTCCTTCAGTTGTCCCAAGAGTACTATCTTGTATTCGGTCAGATGATTTATAATTATCTTTTGCGTCAGGATGGCCTCCTATACCTTGTGGCACAAAATGGCCCGATGAAAATCGTCGATCGAATATATCAGTGTGCTGCACTTTGCCATCTAGTACCCCTAACACGGGACATTTAGCACCATCATAATACATTTGACTCATAAATACCGGTCTATATTTTTTTCTTTCATTGACAGAATTATTGTCCCAACCAAATATAGCGGCCTTTTTTTCGTCAGGAAATTTACCATCTCTGTGCTTATTATTAATATGATCAAATATCTTAGCATTATCGGTTTCGATAGAACCTACACCATGTGTCCAACTGTAATAATGACCATAACCTGCCCATGCATATGCTTGTGCTTTTTTACCAGCACTAAAATCTTTTTGTGCATGGCCGAAGTACCCGACATTTGCAATTCTTGCTTTATTATTATTAAAATTTTGAAAAATTGAAAAAATACCCCTACCAGATGCCGGATTTCTTTTTGCATTATCAATTTCATCACCGCCCACCGTGCTTTTCTTAATAGAAGAATCCCCATCAGCCCATGCCTTGGGATTTGAATTCATTATTGAAAGATTTTGCATATTTAGTCTAGCTGATTGTGGATCCCATTCACCATCAGCGTCCAAATCTATAGGGGTTGCTGAAACAGCATTTCCACCTAATTGCATATGTTGCATTCTGTATTTATTTAATGTTTCCATCAATGCTTGAAAATGTTTTTGTTTTTGAAGTTCCTTTTGATTTGCTTTTTGATTGATTATCTCATTTTTAGCCTTATCTGAATTCTTTTTTGCTTCTTTAATTGATTTATTTAATTTTTCTCTAGCTTTATTTAATTTTTGTTGGCCAAAATCATATGACCAAACAGGAACTCGTAAAAGATTAATTCTTTTACCCATCTCCGCACGCCTATCCTCATTATATCTAGTTAGACCCTCTGCGCCAACTTTGGGGTCACTTTTTTCCGTCATTTCTTGTTCAGTTTGAACCCTTTTATATACATCCTCATCATAGGATAATCTAGCTATATAATCTACCAATACACTATTAGATCTATTAACAGGCATATTTAACATTGTTTCACCCCTAGACACCGCATCCACCTGAACATTATAAGAACCGTCTTTATCAACGTTCCAGTTAAATCCTGTAACCGTTGCTATACATGCATCATAGTCTCCGAAGGAATTTTTTATTTTTCTATTTAAATTTTCTTGCAGTAGGTCTTTATCCTTAAATGCATTTTCACTTATATCATCATAAAATTGAGGAGTCCATCCTTTATATGACCAACCCCACTCAGCCAATACTCCAACTCCCGGGGTCATATATAAAACCTCTAGGGTTTCCAATTGTGCCAAATCAAAACATTTTATTTGAAAATTTAAACCCCTTAATGATCCATAACTACCTTTATTAGTTGATGATAATGATATTATACCAGGTGTTGGTGCTCCTTTCCTAGCTGCTGCATATTGTCTGTTACCTTCAGAATCATATGCCCAAACACTAGTTGGATCTGCTGGGTTTTGATTATCATAATTATCCGATCTATATGAATTATTGGCATAATTATAATCTTGATTAAACCCATACCCAGAAGAATCCATAGTATTACCATTCTGCAATACAAAATTTTCTCTTAATTTTCTAAGCCCCGATAAGTCTTTTGTATCATTTTTCGGGACAGCAAAAGATACTAATCTCACAAATGGAGTTTTTGTCATCCATTGTGCCTGATTCGCTAATTGCGATCTCCACTTTAATTTTTTAATTATTCCTGGTCTTATACTTTCAAATGCTAAAGCCATAACTATCTCCCATTAGAGAATTTATCCATTTTTTCTGATACCTTACTTAAATTTTTTGGTATTCTAATTTGCATTCCCGGTGGTATATGCAAAGATCCTTTTCCTAATCCATTTGCTTCTGCTATGATCCACCAATATGAATCTAAGCCATAATACTGGTTTGCAAGCAGATCCAATCTGTCACCATATTTACTAATTATTAATATATCACTTACATCTACGGGTATACTAGGATTAATTGTTGTTTTTAGAGCCTTCTTACCGTTCTTTAGTGCTATATTTGTATTTTTATATCTATTTGGCATATTATTATAATCCTATAAAATCAAGTATTTGTTGACCTGTTCCACCAGCCTCACCTTCCTTATTAGTAACCGCACTATCCCAACCCTGAAAGAATTCACGCTTAAATGGATTCTGTGCAGTAGCAGGCCCAAAGTGAGTTCCAAGTGCACTTTTATTATTACCCCCTAATACGGTATATCCTAAACTTAAATCAACTATATGTGGTAATTGTGCTAGTAAATCACCCCTAGTATCTGGATTTTCCGGGTCAAATTCATTAACCATATAACTCTTATCATTTTTTCTTGCTGCCGGATATGGACTTTCCTGTTTTGTTGGGATGAATCCTGATGCTGCTCCTAGAGGATCATTTATTACATTAGTTACAGTAGATATACTGTTACCTAAATTACTAAATGGTCCACCCGCTCCTTCCTGTTGATTTATTTCCCAAGGAGAATCATCCGGTATAGTAATTGTTAATGCATTTAAAAATCCAGGTGCTTGAATTATATAATCACCTATTGTCATTTCCATCATAGGTCCTGTCATAAATCTTCCCGATTCATATCCTGCAGGATAACACATTCCAATCAATTTATTTATTTTTTTCCACATCCAATACATATCTTGAGCCGCTAACGCAGCTACTTTTAAATTAAATGATATTGTTCTAGCAGAAGCACCATTGTATTGAAATACCGGGTCAGGGCGTCCTATATAATTATATTGAGCCCAATTTGGTTGTACAGAATCTGTTAATCCAGAAATATATGCTCTAAACCTCCAAGCTTGGTCATTTACAACATCTTTCATTTGGAAATTTATAAAATCCTTTTTAGCTTCATCGGCTAGTTGTTCTCCTGTATAAAAATCTTCCATAGTGATATCATCACCTGTTCCAGGAATATGTTTATAATATAATTTTCTATCAAGACCTGGTTTACCCGATTCAGGATAACCATATCTTTTATGCATATTATTTTCTATATAATTTGCCGCACCTGATAATCCTACATGGATAGCACCCATATCTGATATAAACATTCTGAAGTCATTAAATCTAATCATTCCAGTGTCTACTATTTCAGATGCCATTTGAATAGCTGGATAATGTAGTACAGACCAATATTTTCTAGCACTTAAACCTGTGATCGTTGATAGTAGATCGCCTCCGCCCGGTGAAAATTGATTTACCATACCGCCAAATCTTCCTACAGCGCCGGTTGCCGAATCTCCAGGCAATCCCCTATGAGTTCCTTTTGGTGGATTATTACTTAACTGTACTGCAAATCTATTGTGTTGCATCCACCATCTTTTTATAGTATCATCTATACCTGAAGCATCTAGCTGATCTTTTATGTTTGCAATGTTATCTAAAGGATTTAGGTTATTAAGAATATTTCCAACAGTAGAACGTTGTTTAGTATTTTGGGTAAATATATCCATCATCCTTTCTTCATAGGTTTTACCACCCATTGAACTTAGACCAGCTCCTACAGAATCAAATAATTGGTTATCTTCATCGTAAGGATTAAGAAATAAATTACCAGAATCAGGACCAAAAAATGCATCTTGAAGTGCTGATCCTAAGGATGGGTTAACACCAGTAACTTGTTGGAAAGATGAACCTAAACCTCCTGCTGTTCCTGCTTTTGGACCATACATTTTTGGACCATACTTATAACCATCTGACCATCTATAATATTTTTCTACAAATAATTGATCTCCATCTAACCAAGATATATGTTTTTTACCCATTGGTTTTCTAAAGGATATTAAAGTTGCATTTTTTCCTGAGCCTGCTGTAGTGCCTGTTTCCCACCAATCAAAAATATTAGTTCTTCCCAATCCATATCCATATGTAGCTATATCAGCTTCTGGTTGATATCCTGGGTGGTTATATACTAAATTTTCTTCAATGCTTTCATATTCATCGGCGCCTAATTCAGTGGCTGATAATATCCAAGATGACATTCCATTTGTTAGATATCTATATGGATTAACAAATCCAGGTGTTCCACCACCTACTGCTGAAAATGAAGCAATTCCTGAACCCCAATTAGAATTTGGATTGCCCATCATAGTATAATATGACCATGGGTTATTCTGATTAAATTCATGTTTATAATCTTGCGATTCATCCAGATACTGTGAGAATGAATTATTTACAGACATATCAGGATTAGGATGCAATCCGCCCGGTCTATAGAAATCTAAAGGTGAAGATTTAACATCTCCTAGGCTTAAAATATCATCACCAAATCTATTTAATCCCTCATATAAATCAGAATCCATCCAATATTGTAATTGATTATTAAATAAAGAACTAAAGGAATAATCACTATTAATAGAAGTAATAGTTATTGAATTATATACACCATTTGCAATACTTACATAATCTGTATTTTCTAAGCCACCATTATAAGCTGATTTATTTCTAGTAAACTGATCGGTGTATTTAGCAGATGTATCAAAATAATTTGTTGAATTATTTTCATCAAAGTATATACTAGGATTATCATATGAAGAACCATCAATTCCTGTATATCGTGATACTGTTGCTAATGAGTGCTGCCAATTGTTCCAACCACCGGTCATAGCAAAGTATGAACCATTATTATTATAATTTATATACCCTTGATAGTAATCATTATTTACATCAAAATAATTTACTGTAGGGTCATTTTGTGCAATACTAAATATACTTGGATTATCATCTCCATTTTGGATCCATTCATATTCTGATAATTCTGTATTTCCTAATGACCAATTCCATGAAGGGCCTGTTAGTACTAATTGCTTACCATTAAATTGTGGATTAAATCCAACAGTCATTATCGGATTATCTAAATTAAAGAAATTTTGAGTATCTTCAAATAGTCTATATGTATTATTTATTGAATTTATTTTACCTTTGACTGTCATTTTTTCATTAGTCAATGAAACCATATTTAAAAAATTATAATCTGTCTCTAATGGGACTGGTCTTACTGTTATACCAACATTAGGATTTGTTCTTGGGATAAATCCTAATTTAAGACCTGCTAGGCCAACACTTCTTGCTAAAACCTGGAATGCATTTGAAATTGTTGGCTGTGTTACTGCTTCATTATCACCCATTGCGTCAAAGAAATTTATACCACCTATACGTTGATCTGACCAACCTATATTCATCGTCCCATTACCATACTGATCTCCTTGTGGATCGTGATTTAGAAAACCAGCTATTGCTTTTTGATGATCTGAAAAGAAATTAGTAATATCTCCAAATTGCATTTGATATGACGGCATTCCTGTCCATCCCGGTGGATGAATCATAGTTGGTGATGGGAGATTTGTCTCTAATACTCCAGCAGGATTTTCTATAACTTTATTAGCATCCGTGAAAAACCTAAGACCATCTGTATCGGGATAAGCCGCTTTTACATCAGACTCTGTAAATATAGAATCAGATTCTAGAATAGAATCTAAATCCAATTCATAAGGTATAGATATATTTGAACCGTGAACTCTAATTTTTGGGTTATGGCTATCATATCCTATTATTGCCATATTATCCGATTTTTCTGTTCCTATTTCATTATCTAAATTTACTGTATCTCTCAGTGGAGTAAAATATCTAGATATTCTATCAATTGTATAACCAATAGGGGCATATGCTACTGTATTATCAGGATCAAATTTAGATACAATTTTAGAAACATTATTAGAAGTTTCCAAATATCTGGTTGTAAATGATCCTGCCGAATGGTATGGCTGAGATAATTTATCGATATCAAATTTTGATGCACCTCCTAATTCTGCCAATGCTCCTTCACCAATATCTAAAGAATATAAACTATTATTTATATTAGGTGATTGATTATTAGTGTATCCTGATATAGCAATTTTTGTTGGAGTTATTCCAACCTTTGTAGCAGTTGGTTCCATAAGTTTTGGCGTGACCCCTTGCTTAACTGGTGTCGCGGACATTGCAATCGGTTCAACAGCAGTTTTCGCTGGGGTCGGTGCCAATTCATTTAATTTTATATCTACATTTTCATGTCTTCCTGTTGCTATTGATTTAACAGGTTCTATATTACTACTATGTCTTCCTGATATTTTAGAAGTATTTTGTATTTCGCCCAATCTTGAATTAGGTTTATATCCACCAGTCGATGGATCATATACGGAACCTACCCCCCTACCATCATTTGGAATTTTATATTGTTTCGGCTTAGCACTATAATTTGAGGCCTGTGGTCCGCTAACTCTTTTTTCTAGTTTCCCACCAGCTGGTTGCTTTTTGAAAGCCTTCGTTAAGTCTGATTTTAGATCCAATAATCCCATTTATTTATATCCTCAAATTATTATCGTGCTTGTGTTGCTGCCATAGCTTGAGCTCTACCAACAGCATGTCCGTCTAAGTATACTTTTCCACCCTGTAATATAGCACTAGTAAGTGCATCTAATCTAGCGACAACAGGTCCTAGATCAAAATTATAAGTTATAGGTTGTGGGGCTGTTTTACCCATTAACCCTTCACCTCTATGTGAAATATATGAAGCTCCACCTGCGGCCTCTTTTACTGCTATTAATGTATCTGATGGATGTATATGTATCGGTGGTGCACCTGGTCTAATAATAGCATCACCAACAGATATTCCTCTACCAATCTGTCCACCTACCATAGCTCCCATAGGGCCTCCTAACATTCCACCGATTGCCATTCCTGCCATTCCTCCCCATCCTCTACCACTTTGACCGCCTGATATATCTTTAACATTTTGATATGCTGTATATACACTACCTAAGACACCTAGCAATCCGCCCATAGAAGATCTTGCCCCCATTGCCGCAGAAGATACACTACCTAATCCTGTAACAACCTGGGCTATACCAGAAATCATTCCGCCAAATTTTACAGCCGCAATAGCTCCTAATACTATTTGCCAATTTTTCATTCTTCCCTGACCTTGACCTAACCACTGAATAATTTGTTGAAGGGTAGAAGCTACGCTAGTAAGTGCCTCTCTTAACATAGCCATTCTGTTTCCAGATGTTGCAAAATCACCAACCCATGTTACTGCTTGCTGAAGCCACTGTGCAATTTGCATGGCAGCTGATTTGATTTTATCCAATCCAGATCGACCTGATGAATCTACTTGAGTCATCCAAGCCCTAAATGCCTGAACAGGGCCTGACATAACACCAGAAAATGCTACACTAATATCCCTAATAACCCTATTCATCTGTTCCATAAATGTAGTAGATACCTGAACCATTCTATCATTAGCGTCTTGTCTTTTCCTAGCTTGAATTTCTGCCTGAGATTCAAATCCAGCCATTTTTTGTAGTTCAGATACACTCATACCCAATGCCTGTGCATATGCCTGACGTTGCATTGGTAATAATTTTTCAAATTCAGCTTGCGTTCCTACCAAACTTTTTAATTCACGCATCACTGCAGCTTGGTCACCTAAAAACGATGCTGAACGTAATCTTTCTAAATTTAGATTTTTACCTAATAATACAGATGCTTCCATTTCACTTGCAATGGATTGTTCTATATTCATCATATTATTCATGATAGAAGCTACACCTTCTAATGTAGTTCCTAATTGTGAAGCTTGTACTACTGCTTGAGATAAAGCTTGTGGATTTGCCCCCATCGTTGATGCTACTGCGTCAGATATATTTGATAACTGTTGCATCATTACATTAATAGGGACCCCATTAGCCTGTGCTAAATTTGTAGCATATCTTAAAGTGCTCATAGCTAATTTGTTTGCCTCTTCTTTTGAAGTAGCTAAACCTTGGCTCATTTGCAATATAGAAGTATATGCACTCGTAAACTCGTCTTTTGATGCACCACCGTGTAATGATAGTTGCGTAATCTGACCAACAGCTTCAGTGGATACTTGTGAAAAACTACCCATAGACTGTCCCATTTGGGTAATAATACTTGTAATTTGATCGCCTCTAACACCCATATGATGCCATTTATCAGTAAGCGAACCAACTGCTGCATCAAATCCTTGGAGGTTAGAAACTCCTGAACCTATAGCTCGTTGAACATTCATAGAACGATTTTCTACTTCAGTCATACGAGAAACTGCAGTGGCTAATAATCCAACTATAAGGGTAAGTGGATTAAACATAAATCGCAAAAAGTTTGCACCTATATTTCCTAAGATTCCACCAAACCCACCAAGACTTTGACCAATTTCATCTATTTTATCAGCTGTATTACTTACCGGATTCATCACGTTAGCGGCCCATGCGCCACCAAAAGCAGCTGCCATAGAACGCATAGAGTTCATAAAGCTTCTACCCTGTGAATCCGCTTGCCCTAAATCATTTACTATTTTTCCTGACCAGTCTTGTGACATAAGTATACTCCTATCTGATAATAAATATCAGGATAGGTGAATTCTATTAAGATTTAGGGCTTATATTAGGTCTAAACACATCCTTAGGATTATTTGAGATATCCTTATTTTGCATCTGCCTTTTGTCTATTTCCTTTTGCTGTAGTTCGTTATAATTATTTATATAATTAATATAAGCTCTTCGCATCCAAACAGGCATATTATATACCTCGGAATGTGGAAATCCACCCTTTCCATGATAAGTTAAATCGAATACTTCCTGAAATACTTTTTTTCTATTGGTTTGATTTAGGCCAAAAAAACCCGGCATCTATTGGCAATGCCAACGTCGCAGTATGATCACACTCTGAACATTCAAAGTCTATATTGAAGTTTACATCAGGTTGAACAGTATTAATATATTCTCTTAGTGCGTAGGAGTCTCTAGATAGAAATTCATTATCTACAAAATTTGTGATATATTTTTTATCCTCATTATCATCTACTGATACAATCATATGTTTTAATCTAGTAGTTATTTCTGGATTTACACCACTTTTATTAATCTTACGTCTTGCGTCTAATTCTCTTTGAACGGCTTTTTCAATTTTATGGGTGGCTAAAATAAATTTAATTTTTCTTTTAGATGCAGGTAATTCCCAATCAATAAATCCGTCAGTTCCCATTTTTGATAAAGTATCCTCATCAAATTTATTTTCTCCCAAATCAGATAGGTTTACATTCATTTGGTTTTTAGCACCACAGTTTGGACAAGTAACCTCGAATCTATAATCTGCACCATATCCTAGAATACGTGAAGCTATCATAATAGCATTTTTATCACCAACTATAAGATCGTTATAATTAATAGGAGATATAATTAAAGATTTAAATAGTTCATCTAAAACAGTTCCCTTTTTAATTAAATTAACAGATGTAAGTATATCTTCCTCCTTGGCTGTCATATACTTCATTTGTATTTTACCCGATGATAGTGGGTTATCCTTAGGATATGCTAACCCCTTACTAGGTAATTCCACGACTTCAGTTGGAAATTGATACTTTTCCTCAGTAATAGATTGTTGTATTGCTTGCTTTTTTAATTGTTCATCCGTCAATTGACCCGGATATGAATCATCATAATTCTTGCTCATAACATTATCTCCTTATTATATAACTTATCATATATAAATATATATGTCCTTAAAAAAGAGGTCAAAAAAAACCCTACTTTTAGTAAGGTTTTTTTCTTTATAGCGATGCGTATATTAGTATTGTAATATTGCGTAATCGTAAGCTACACCAATACCTACTGTAAGAGCTTGGTCAGCTGAAGCCCAATCCAAATCACCAAATGACACGTTAGTAGCAAATGCACCTTTAAGGGTCCATTCCTCTACCTTATCACCTACAGGTCCTAGTACATTAATCGTAATATCCTTTTTATAAAAATCAGAATATCCATCTCTACCTGTAACAGATTCATGTCCTAATCTTACCCACTCCATAGCTGCTTGAGCTGCAGATGGTACGATTGGGTCATATAATTCAATTTGTATATCTTGCCACGTTGCTTTACCCTTCACTTTATGTGATACATTAATGTGCGGCATCTCAACAGTTCCCATCGCAATAGATGGTCTACTAGCTTTTCTTATCAAATATGCTGGAACACCTTCCAAATATAGAATAAATCTATTTGCCTGTTTGGGTTCAAACGGTGTAAAAAACATTTCATTTGGGTCTATTATTTGAGCCATTTATTATCTCCTTATCAATTATAAATATCTACTTCCACACATTTTTATTCAGGAAACTCTGCGCCTGTTGGTAAAATGTTGAAATCAAGAACAATAAATTCTGCCGTTTTTGTTGGTTGCAAGAATATTTGTCCTCTTAATTCATTCCTATCTATTACATCAGGTGTATTATTAGTTTCATCCATAACAACCTTAAATGCATATAATCCTGAATTTGATTGTACATTTTCTAAGTATGGATTAGCTATTCCTAAGAATCTATTTCTAGTAGCTGCAGTATTTTGTTCAAACACTAAGAATTTAGTAGATGATGCAATAAATTTCTTAACAGTAATCATTAATCTTCTAACGTTTATTCTATCTAAAGCTGATGCTTTTTTCTGTAGTGTTTTTTGTCCCCATACTGTAACATTTTGTCCCGGGAATGAAGCAATTGGATTAACTCTAGAATCATATAAATCATCTCTCTCTGAATGTGTTAATCTCGTTGCTGGTTCTAATACAGATGTTAATCCTCCTCTAGTTAACCCAGCAGGTGCATACCAAGGATGTGATAATGCGTCCGTTTGAGCTATTACTCCTGCTACAACAACTGATGGTGGAACCCAAACATGTTTATTATTGTCTGAATCCACTAATTTTACCCATGGGTAATAAGTTGCTGCATATGATGAATCAAAATTGCCTGCGTCAGAAATTGCGTCAGTAATTTGTGTGCTTACAACTGGAGAAGCTGCATATTTAGCTACATCTAGTAAATAGAATGCATCCGCTCTAGCTTCAACCTTTCTTAATGCATAATTTTGAATATCACTACCGTGAGTATAAATTATCCCAGGTGTTACTAGTAAATTAATATCCCACTCATCAGGGTTAGATATAGCGTCTATAGCTCTTTTATATGCTACAGTTCCTTCAGATGTTGATGTGCTAATATCATGACCCATAACATTTGTAGTAGTCATATTAGCTCCAGTTAATTTATGCTTAGATGGGTGTATTCCATCAAAACCGCCCTGGAATGGTACTGCAAATTTTCTTTGATTTACTGAACCTGTTGTGGTTGTTAATAATGTAAATCCATGAGCTGCTCCTGGTTCTTGAACTGCTGCATCAGCATGTCCATACATGTTACTTAAATTAAAGTCTACATTTCCACCAGTATGCGAACTAGCATTTGGGGTAACATTAAGATAATTTAAGTTATCAAATGCTGCAGGGTTACCGTTAGAATCTTCAGAATCCTTAAAGTTAAAATTAAATCCATAATATTGATCACTATACCAAACTGCTGATTTACCTTGTCTTGTTGCAAAAGAACAAGAAGGCGAAGTACCTATAGTAGATGGTATAGGATCCACTACAGCCTTAAATCCAAATGGTAATTGATTTTTAGCTATAGTTCCTGCTTTTAATGAGTTAGTCCCGTCAATTCTAATAAATTGAGATTTTGCTGGATAATCATTATATCCAATCAATTTACCCTCATCATTAATTTTATAATATCTATCACCAATTCGTCTTAATACGAAATTAGCATCGTCAGGATCCAGAGTACAACCTGAAAAAGATTCTACTACTGTATCTTGAGTATATGTATATGGATTTCTATCACCCTTTGTTGCATTAATTTCTGTCTGATCTTGTCTAATAACATTAACAGTAAATGTTCCATATCCTTTATCTGTTAAAGTAGAATATTGAATATTTGAAATACCTATCTTGAATCTCCAGTTTTCTGAAGTTCCATGTGACAGTGTGTGAAATCTAAATAAATTTTGTGTAGTTAAGTTAACTGAATCTTTTTGTGTAGTAATCCATGGAGTGGTTGCATGTGTATATGCTGGAAAATCTATAGTTCCATGTGATCCTGAAACACTACCATTTAATCCTTTACCAGTTCCAGGTGCTAATTGTTGATGAACCTTAAAGTTAGTCCATAAAAATCCTCTTTTTGTAGAATTAGGATTATATCCAAATAATTTATCTATATAATTATCTGCTGTTTTTGTAAATGAAGCAGAATATGCTGTTCCACTAGTATCCTTATTATCCAGTTCTGCAAACCCAGAAGTTGTTCCAGTTGAACCTGATAGTTTTACAACAAATGCCGAAGCTGATACATATCCTCCCGGTTGAGCACCTGTAAGAGCTGGAGTTGTTTCAACAGTACAAGCTGTGTTATGAGCTCCCTCAAAAGCCGTTGGAATAAATGTAGCTACAGTTTTATCAACAGCTGTATTATTTGCGTCGGATGATCCTGAGTATGTTAGTGCATACATTGGAACACCAGTAACTGTGCTTCTTCCTAATGTTCTTACTATTGTTACTCGACCAGCTTGTCTTAAATATTCTTTAGCCGTGTAAGGAACATAAGTTTCGGTTGACAAGTCACCGAATATATTTTTAAATTCTTCAAAATTATTTACCACTGTTGGCCAAAATGCAGGTCCTGTTTTTGTTGGTCCTATAATACAACCACCAATTTCCCCCACACCTTGAGGTAAAAACGAAAGGTCCTTTTCACGTGTAAATACACCAGGACTTACTATTCTTTCCGCCATTTATTTTCTCCTATAATATTATCTAATAAATCTTGCAGTTTGCAGGTAATTCAATCATATATAAATATCAAGTAATTAATCAAAACATCATTTATTTTGATTTAACTGCGGTAAATGTGCCATTATCTAAATTTAATTGGCCAATTCCATATTTATCTTGTAATTCCTTTACTAATTTTTGCTCTCTTTCCTGTAAATCAGTATATGCCTTTTCCTCATCTGCTATTGCTATATTTAATCTGTCAACAGCCTGGTTCATTAAAATTCTTTCTACATTTAATTGACCTATTTTTACTGTCTGAGTTTTGTAAGCATCTCTTAATTCTTTAATTTGATCTAAATCAGATGCTTCTACTTTTTGTTGGTTTTCATTTAATTTTTCTACTAATCTTGACTCTGCCATAACTTATTCTCCTTTATTGTTAGTTATATATAATATATATGTATATACAATCCCAAACATTAATTTTTTCTTGGTATATTTGTAATATTATCTATTTCCTTCATTTCCATTACAATTTTTGTTTTACTAAATGATTTTATGCTAGATTGTGATAGTTCCTTATTTAATGCATCTGGTATTATATACCCATTCATCTGGATATTAAATGCTGCTCTAACCATTCTATCGGCGCCCTGAGGTGTATCCGTTGTGAGTGAATAATCGCTTATCGTCGCCTTAAATTTATACTTTTCAGGATCTCCCCAATATGAATCACTAGCATAATTAATAGATTCTATTAATTTATTCATATGCTCTACATAATCTGTCCATATAATACAATCATAGCTAATAGTAACATAATCAGGGACAACTATATTATATGATTCTACTGATGGAGTTCTTCCATGCAAAACATTAAATTTGTCGTATCTATTATTTTTATTATATTTCTTTTTGAATATATCATAAAAAAGCTGCGGATTATTGGCGTCTATTTTACTTGCAAATTCCCTGTTTTTAGCTACTGACGATCTTCTATACATAATTAATGGTATAACTGTTTTGCCCTTTACATCTCTAGAAAATCCATTTTTTTGAACAGATTTCCACCTCTCAGGACTTCCATATAATACGGGCACTTTAATTAATTCCTCGCCTTCCGTCACTGTGGGTTTTATAACATTATCAAAATAATATTGTATTGATTCATCAATATCATAAAGGCCCATATAAAAATTAGGAGCCGTATCATTTCTTTTTATCTGTTCAGCACGATTTACCGTTTTTTCTTTCCCAGTAATAATTTCCTGCTGTGTTTTTGGTATAGGTTTTCTTCTTTGTGCCATAATTATTACTCGTTATACATTGAGAATCCAGTTCGTATTTTTTCTAATTGGGGTATGCTTCTTCTAGTCTGATGTGTTGTAGCTACTATCGAGTGGCTAGAACCAAAATCACTTCCTAAATTAGTTGTTTTTTCATTTTCACCCCTAATATATTGGTTTTCGACAATCTGATCTATTTCCCAATAAGCATTATCCCAATAAATTATATCTCCGCCCTCTAGAACTAAATTCAAATCATGTTCCATTATATCCTTTAGAAAAGAAAATGTTGCGGTTTGGTTTATATCTGTTCCAAATTCATCCGAATCAGTCATTTGATCATCGTGACTAATTAATGCTGCTACTCTTACACCAGGAAAATATTGTTTATTTATAGCTTCTCCGTATAAATTTTCTTTGATGTGAAGTATGGCTGGTTTGAATATATCTACGGTGGTATCTATAATATCTTTTAATAGTTCCCTATTAATAGTATTAAATAATCTAATATCTCTCTGTCCACCAAATAATGCCATAATTTATCCAATATATATAGGTAATGGTAATTTACCCATTTTATTTTGCATCGCTTCCGCCTCTTCAGCATCGCTAGCTATCATCATTTTACGAGACGTAGCTTCTAAATTCTCTCTTAATTCTGTAATTAATCTGTCCTTTTCTGATGCTCCTTCCGAACGTAAAGTATCTCCATCAAGATTAATTTCCGCCCCAGGAATAGGAACTGATGAATATTTGCTTCTGATTGCCCCTAATAATTCCTTAGCTAATGCTAAAGTGTATTTTTTAATCCACTGTTTACCTGGATCATTTATATTTCCATACGACATATTATTATATGTGATATTTGAAAAATCAGTTACCACATTTGTAGGTCCCAATGATGCTTCTTGCCTAGCATTTGTTGTTATGTATCTTAAATGTACCTTAAATGCAGAATCAGGTCTAGGGAATAATTTAATTTTGTTATTAATAATTTCAAAACTATATGCCGATTTTCTAATCATATCATTTAGTTCTATAGCCTGTGTTCTTAATACATCATGGAACATTGGCATCATTAAGAAATTAACAGCTGGTGAATAGTCTCCCCAACCAAAACTATCTAATAATTGTGCACTTCCTGCTCCTGTTCCGATATATGGATCAAAATATCTTGTTATAGCCGGTTTAGCCTGATGATATACTTGTTTAATTTCTATTCTATCATTATTAGAAGCTGAGGCTACAGATAGAACACTATTTAGATCATAATCCTGAACATCTGCGGTTGTTGTAAATGAACTGGATATCCAATCTACTCTCCCACCAGCGCCTACTTCCTGACCATATGATTGAGCTAATCTTATATATCTATCATATGAAGGAGTATATTCTCTATGAGTTAAATTTGAACCGGTTGTAGAACCTTTAGCGGATAGTAAATTTTCTCTTATATTAAACTGATTGACTTGGGTGCTATATTCTGTAATAGCTTCTTCAAAACAAGCGTAAAATTGTTTATCTTGCAATTCTATATCTACTATAGGATATCCCATTCTTCTAGCACACCAAACAGTAACCTTATCAACATCAGATACAAATGATGTTTCCGAATCATAATATCCGAATGGTGTTAAGCTAGCGCTAAATGATGATGATCCTGGCCATGTTGCTACAGTTTTACTATGTGACATATTATTCTCCTTGCTATTCTAATATAAATATCAACTAACACAAATAAAACAAAAAAAGGACTACCGAAGTAGTCCTTTTAGTGCTAAAAAACTTATATTATACTATTATAGTAAATTTAAGTCTTTAATGATTAACTTACCATAGAATTCTGGTCTAACGATTTTCTTCGCGTAACGCGTCATTACACCTTTTCTAGGAGTGAAGTTAGTTGGATCATAAATAAGTGGAGTCATGATCAATGGAACATATGGAGCGTATACCGCACCTGTTTCAAGGAACTGTGATCCTCTGTATCCAACAAGAACTTGATTCTCTAGCATGTATGGGTTTTTGTAAACTTGGAATCTGCTGTTAAGCATACCTAGTTTTTGAACACCCATTGCGAAAGACTTAGTTCCCCAAGCTTCACCGTCAGTTTGAGTTGCAAATCCTGGGATTGACTCAAGAACTGTAGCTACTTTTGGTGAGCATACTAAGAAGTTTGCACCACCTCTCATAGTTTTTTGGTGAATCACATTCGATAGCTTAACAATCTTAGTACCAATAGTTTGGAACCATGTTTGTTGGTTATAAGCTGCAGCAGATGCACCTCCTGATTTCCATAGGTTAGCAGATGGGTCAAATACTTCATCGATTGTTACCGACCAATACTCAGTTGATTGAGCGTTAGAAACTAACATATCTAAAATTTCTAAATCAATTTCCATTGAAATGTATTCAGATAACATAGATGTTAATTCTGCTTCTGCGTCAATTGAGTGATAAGCATTTAAGTCTTGAGCGAACTCAGGTGACCAAACTGCTTTCAACTTACGAGTCTTAGCAACGATAGCCTCAGATCTTAACTGAACGTCAATTTCTGGAATACCAATATCGCCCGTAGCCGACTTGTCAGGGTTTCCACCTGTTGTATCTTCGAAATCACCTCTAGTAATATCTGTTGGTTGTTTATGATAATTAATGTTTAATTGACCTCCTGCAGCTGCTGTTCCAGCAGAACCTGATACTACGAAAGTAATAGTATTTGCAGTTTTGTCAACTTTAGTAAATTGTGGGAACCAGCTTACAATTGTAGATCCTGATGGTTCGAAAGCTCTTACACCTTCTAAATCTTCATTAGTAAATGGTGAGTCTGAACTGTCGTCGCAATCTACTGTTAATGAAAATAATGATCCATCTTTTAATCCTGCAGCGTTAGAGCTTGAGAATGCTGAATCGTAATTATAAGTTGCACCTTTTGCAGAAATAGTTCCGTTTAATGATGCTGTAGTATACGCAGTCGTAGAAGTTGCTGCTGCACATGATAGTGCTACAGTAGTTGCTTCATTGATTGAGTATCCAAATCTACCAGCTCCATAAAGACCATCACTTGCGTCAGTATCTTTAGCAGCTGTTCCTGTGATACCGTGAACGGTACCTGTTTGATTCTGTCCTGTGTCAACAGTGAATCCTGGTTGTGAAGTTCCATATTTGAAATCTAGGAAGAACACAAGACCAGATGGTAAATTCATCGGTTGTACAGAAACGAAATCTTTTGCAGCAATCTCAGCGAAGATTCTTCTAACAAGAGGTAATGCAACACCTGACCATTCTTCAGATCCAGCTGTAGTTCCACTTTTTGAGTTTTCATCAATAAGTTGTCTAGCTTGGTTTTCTAAAAGAACTGCCATTCCGTGCTTGTCATATTCTTGATCGATACCTTCTAAAAGACCAGTTCTGTCCCACTTGTAAACTAAGTTTCTAGTAGTATCTAACTGTCTTTGGTATGAGTTGCCTGCATCTGTCAATAAATTGTTTAATGTTGATGCCATTTTAGCGTCTCCTTATTCTTTTTAAAATTTTTACTTTAAACCTGCAAGTTTTTGGAATCTTGCAGCTTGTACTTGACCTTCTGTAATTACGTTTCTTGGTTTTGTACTTGCTACTGATTTAGATGCCAAACCTTCGGTTATTGGTCTTTTAGCAACTGATTTGCTTCCGCCTTTGAAAGACTCAGCTAATGTAGAGTAAACTAATTTAATTTCTCTTAAATTATTAGCTCTATCAAACGTTTCAATTACTCTTAATTTTTGATTTTCATTAAGATTACCAGCTCTGAACAATTTGTTCGAGAATAAAAGTTTAGCATTTAATAAATTAACCTCGTTAATTTTGTTTTTCATAAATGCTAATGCAGAGTAAGCTTCTCTTAACTTATTTTCATAAGCATGAGCAACGTATCTTGCTTCCGCTACTGCTTCAGCTGAATCGTCTTCTTCCTCTTCATCTTCATCTTCTTCATCTTGTTCTCTCAGTGATCTTAGAACTTCATCAATAGTAACATCTTCATCTTCGTCGTCTTCATCTTCTTCACCATCCTCTAGTTGTTCAAGTAAATCTGAACCTGTAATAGCTGAATCGCCATTAGCTCCAGTTTCTTTTCCACTAGGATCTGGTGTAGCGCCTGAATTATCGTCGAAAGATGTTCCGCTACCAATTTTAGAACTGCTTTCAATGGATCCTTCTTCTAACTCTTCTTCATCTTCGTCGTCTTCATCACCATCTTCTAGTTCTCTAATAATTGATTCTAATTCTAAGTCCTCCTCGCCGGCATCTTCATCTTCATCTTCCACTTCTTCATCACCTAGTTCAATAGATTCTGCATCATCAATAGCAGCGTCTACTTCTGGAGATGTTTCCATTTCTGTACCTTCCTCTTCTTCTTCATCATCCATCATGTCTTCTTGCTCGTTAATTCTAGCAGCTAACATAGATTGAAGTTTTGGAGTGAAAGCTTCCTCAAGAGCTAATTTAGCGTTTGCAATAGCAGTTTGTCTTACAGCTTTAGCATCAGCAATTGCTTCTTTTAATAAATCGGCCATTCGATTTCTCCTTATATTATTTAATTAGGAAATATAGTTATTATAGAACTATAATAGGGATTTGTTTTAATTCCTTACATCATATAGAGATGATGTATTTCGGACATTCGAATATAAATATATGTGTATATAAAAAAACATACAAAAAAATCCCCTAAAAGTGGGGATTTTTTTAATTTATCTTGAAAAAGAACGAGGTTTTCTCTTAGGCCTACTTGGTCTAACATAATTAGGATCCTTAAATCCTAACACCCATGCTTTATCATGAGCTATCCTTCGCTTAGTTTCCTTTTTCTGCATATTAATAGCTCTATCTTTTTCTACTCTTTTCTTTGCAGATTTCTTCTCGAAATATCTTCTATCTCGTAATTCTTGTAATTTGCCTTCTTCTTTTAATTGCCTTTTGAATATCCTCATTGCAATTTCTAATTCTTCCTTTCTAGGAACTTTTACACCGCCAGGAATGAAATATTCGTCCTTCCTTCGCGGTAATCTCTTAAAATAATTTTCTTTTGCCATACTATAGTATTTTTAATTAAACGTTATATTAATATAAAAAAAAAGGTTGGAAAATCCAACCTTTTTCTCAATTATTTTTAATAATTATTATCTTCCATCATCAAACTTTCTAACTCTTTCCTTATCGTCTGTATAGAATACTGTTTTTTCAGTCATTTTGCCCAACCGTTTTCCTAATTTGCCTGCTTTCTTAGCTATATTTTTAGCTCCTCTCATCACACTTTTTATTCCTTGCTCGTTAGCCATTGCTTTTTTAATAGCCTTATCTCTAGAACCTAAATATTCTTGAGATCCAGTTTCTACTTTACCATCACCATCATAATCTTTTTCCTGCATTAATGATTCTTTCATTTTTGATGTCCAATCTCTTAATGCTGTGTGATTTTTTTCTGGCGACATTTCCTCATTTTTAGATAAAGCTTTTGCTGCTGCTCCTGCTGCTGCTCCTGCTGCACTTGCTGGGTTTGTTATCTTCTTTGCTGCTTGGCCTACTTTTTTTCCTATTGCACTTGCTGCTCGGCCTACTGCTGAAAGTTGCTCACCCATTGGTCTTAATGGTGTAGGTCGAGGTCCTGGAGGTGTTGGAACCTGAGTTTGTGGTGTTATTTCTGCAGGTGGTACAACTGTTTGTGGATCTATTTGCATTGGTGGTACAACTGT
>CEQB01041691.1_pt1 | contig 26132 bp, 8 predicted proteins | sample 530581 | NCBI WGS metagenome assembly CEQB01 (sample SAMEA2620588, study PRJEB7988) | marine metagenome | biome: marine biome (ENVO:00000447); feature: deep chlorophyll maximum layer (ENVO:xxxxxxxx); material: "saline water (ENVO:00002010), including plankton (ENVO:xxxxxxxx)" | depth 75 m
GTCCCAAATCAGTCAACACAGCGTCCAGTATGATGTCGCCTGAGTTATCTAAAAAAGCCATTTATTTTCCTCGCTGAATATAATTAGTATTTAAGAGTGTTTTCTTCCACTTATATTGCATTATGATTTTATGTCTCATGTAAATAGTCTTATATACCTAAGCGGTATCGTGACTCCGTATCCTGTTGTTCCTGAAATAATTTTTACTTCTGTATCCACATACTTGTATCCATAATAATTGGAATTGGCTATAGCCGTGGCGTACGTCACATCCTCTCCGAATATCTTTAATGACACCTCTGTTGTTAGTAGTGCCCCAATTCTATCAAATTCATCCGGATTGTGTAAGATTGATAATGGATAATGAGATAGTGGATAATCTACGTATGTCCCATTGCCTAAAGTTAATTTAAAATTCAATCTATAGCTTCTGGGCCCATGAATTACGGTCTCTAAGGGCGTTGTTTCTTGGGGAGCTATCATCTGTATTGTGCCCGGAGCAAGACTAGTGTACCCCTCTGTCCTAAATCTGGTTTCAAATTTTGGTGTTGCAAGATCAAATTCTCCCAAAGTGTTATATCCACCTTGTCTTTGAGAGCCGGCGATATCACAAGGAAAACCAAACATTGGATTAAATTGTATGTAAAAATCAGTTTCCCACAATCCATAATCAGAATTTAAATATTCATCGGTATCATATGGTGATATCACATCCATTGCGGTACCCTTTGAATCAATCCCGTGTTCAACCGAAATACAACCGCCACAGTCCGTCGCCGTTGGTTGAAATGCATTTAGAAAATTAATCCCTCTTGCAGATCTTTCCCCCAGCACGCTGTATGAGTTAGCTATGCCCTCATCGAAGTCGTGGCCGTTCAACTTGTGCAGTGTATCTTCATCAAAAATAACCACAAAGCCCTCTTCAATTCCTCGGCCGGCTTCCGGTGCTTCGCCACGCGTGGACTCGGCGCCCCAAGTCGGAGAAGAATCAACTTGTGGAAAATAGTCTTTTCTATTGTAGTTTGGTCTTATGATTGGTAAATAATCGGGATTACCATCTAATGTAACCAGCTTGCTTTTACCAATTGCAGATCCCCTAGTAAATGCTTCAAGCACAGGTCGTTGTAAAATATCTAAATCAAAATAAGCACTCCCACTAGCGTGCTCTTCACCGAAGCAGCCATACTTGCTTCTATACAACGAATAATCTATTTCATCATCAAAAAGCGCGAATTGTGTAATTTTTTGTGATTCTTTTCCTTCTGCGATATAATAACGCCCTTGGGTTGTCAACACGGCGTCGACTATAATATCGTGTGAATTTTTTAAAAATGATGCCATATTAATTCCTTTTATTAACTAGTCCCCAATTGTCACAGATCCGGCCGACCCGATCCCGGTTGGTCCGACCGACCCGATCCCGGCCGGAGCCAAGTCGGCACCCAATTCCGCCGACGATACCGTGGTCGAAGACCCGAGTATCGATGAAGGCGACTCCGGCTCAAGTGGAGAATCCGGCTCTCTTGCTTTTTCTATATTGTTTGTTTTAAATTTTATATTTAAATCAATTTTACGACCAGTTTTCTTAGATGTTAAGCGGATTTTAAATTTTTGTTCATCCCAGATTGTAAATTTATTTTCATCTCCCATTCTGACATGTCGCATAGCTTCGTATCCTGTGCCATATTCTGCTAATTTTTTATGGTTTAAAACTCTTTGTGAGATGGAGGGAGATATCCTAATAAGTCTTCGAATTGGTTTCGATAACTGCTGCATGCGTTTTGATAGTTCATCTCTTGTTGGAATTTCATGAACCTTGACAACTGGATATGTAATGTCTCCTTTTTTGACTAATTCCACTTCATAAATCTCAGAACATTGCCCGGGTGTGTCGTGGCTATCGACAGACCTAAACATGTAATAATACTTTATGTTGGTTTTTATTTTTTCCATAAAAACATAATTTGATGTTCCGGGCTGGGTGCGAATGAAATTGTGCATTTCGCCATTAAAATCCGACCATAAGTATGGGGTTCTTTCAGTTCTATAAACCTCTAAGCCCACAATAGGACTAACTGAGTCATATCTAATTTCTGCATTAGTTGGAAAACCATTTGATAGCAGGTATCGCCTTCTGTATTCTTCGTCGCCTGCTGTGACTATTCGCGGCATTTCTGATGTGGGGACATCATCAAATCTAATCCTAAATCCTGCCGTGTCTTCTCTGTTTTCAACTTTGAAAACCTCAATTCCCGGCTTTGACGTCGGGCTTTCAAGCACTGTGCCATTATAGGCGAACAAAGGAACTTCAATAATCTCAGCAGATGGCTCATATTCAATTTCAAAATCAGCAAGAAAGGGGTCTGGTGATACTTGTATATGATCGGGTACCAACCTTCCTTCACCCCCGCCCCATTCACTTAGCGTGGCCATGGTCACACCCTCTGTTCGGCCGGATTCGTATCCGAGTTCTCTTGGCACTTCATAATCGAATAACTTTACTGTTTCTGTATACGAAGTATCCGCTGGGGATATTAGGTCAAACTTTGCCAGTGGTGCGGCGTCTTCTCCCGTCTCTGCATCATAGAATGACAAACATGTCTCCTCTATCGGTTCGCCGTCGATATCAACACGGCCGGCGCTAACTTCGCCGGATATTCTTTTGCTAATTTTTAACTTTTTATATTTATATTTTGTGCCAATAACTACTTTGTATGCGTAGACATCGTACCTATAATTTGCTCCATATTTTACTTGCGTATCAAAAAAGCTCATCACATCCATTCTTTTTGAATTCATAATCCAAAAATTTTGAATTATTGGTGTAAGCTTGTTGGGGCCTTCGGCGGCGCCGCCGCGTTTAACAATTCTATATGCTACGGTTTCAACATAGCTTGGAGTGGCTTTTAGCACATCAACATAATTTCTATTGGTCGCATCAAACTTATCTTCAAAAAACTTTCTCAATTGCGATGCAAATTTTAAATGCTTTGTTGTGTTTTCAAATCGATATCGATTTTGCGCATCTGTTGCGAGTTTTACGCTTTCAGTTGACCTTCCAACAAAATTAATATTTTGAAACGAGCCGGGATTTCTATATCCCGCGTCCCACCAGCTAAACAAATTCATACAATTTAAATCCACTGCTTCACTTTCATGCACAAAAAGATTGTATGAAAACCCCTCTTCGTCAACTTTTTCAATCGGCTCTTCTACTGTCTTAACAAAACCTCTTCTTCTAGTTTTATAAATGTCGGACTGTTGTGCAAATCCGTGATGAAGCCCCAACATAAACTTACCGTCTAAATTGCTTTTTTCCAGCATGTCGATAAATAAGCCCGGTGTTTCAGTTCTCATTCTGAGATTTATATTCGCTGGGAATAATTTTGCAACTTTTTGCGCGGAAGTTCGCTCCTTCAAATATTCGTCTGCGGCATCAATGTCGAAAAAGATATTTTTCATGTAATTGTATATTTCAGGATTATCTGTAACCGCTTGTTGTATTTTATTTGAGTATCCCTCCAAATATTTGGCCATTTGTTGTTCTTGTCTTGTTGTTCTGTATATTGTCTCTGCCGGAACTACGGTCTTCTTTTCCCTAAACATGTCGGCAACGCGGCCGGGAGAAATATGATTATTTAAAATTGCATGCCTATACCACGTAGCATCGCGGTACAGCGCATAGGGATATAATCCGTCCTTATCTGAGCCAACCGGTACGGCTGGACCGGGCGCCAAAACCTCCTCACCAGTCTCTTCATCTATAACATAATCCAGCCTTTTTCCAATAAGATCTGCTCTTGTTGTTTTTGTCAGATCAACTTTTGAAGAAGCCCAAAGAGCATAGTAATTTGGCAATGCAATTTCCAAAATTTGCTTGCTCTTAGATTCAAATTTTGGATTATAAAGATTATATGACATGTTAAAATCAGCAAAATATTTTATCTTTGTGTCACCTAAATTATATTTTTCTAGCTGTTCTTCGGTCATTGGCACAATTGATGAGTGTAGGTGATCCGCCACTTGAGTGCTGGGTATGATACCTTTATGTTCGACATCATTGTATGTTCCGCCGGCCACATAAGTTCTCCATTGTTCATCTGTTTGGAAAAATTGTGGGTCTCCCACTACTCTTATTGGCATCGACCTTTTATTGTAAAATGTGTTATTTGTTACTATTGCGTTGCTAACGCCAAATATGATTTTAGAAACCTTACTTGACGGTCGATAATTATACGGGGTGTGAGCATAGCGAGGAGGGGCCCCCGGTACTCCTAGGAGTTCATCCAATTTTGGAAGCGGTTCTATTGATAACCTATTGTGTTCGTTTATCTTCCATAAATTTCTCAATTCACGTCTAAAATTATCTGCCTCTGGAGTCTGATATATTTGTGAATCGGCGTATGTGCATTGCTTGCCGGCCAGAGCATGATCAGAATACCTAGGCGATAAGCCATGGCGCCGATCTGCTTTTGTAAAGAATCGTAATTCTCTCTCTGCTTCGGTAAGGTCATGTCGACTAGCCGGATCGGCACTGTCGGCTGGAGCGACTATAGTTGTCGGGGCCCAAAGTATATCAGACATATGATTCTCCCTTATTCATACATTCCGCCCACGGGGCCGCCGCCGCCAAATACACCGCCAACTGAGCCGGCATCAGGGATTCCATCGGCAGTCCCGGGGTCGGATACGGAGGACGCGGGCACTGATATCACGGAGTCCGATATAACCGTTGGCGGCGAAAACCAATCGGTAGCGGAAGACATTGTGGCGCCGGGGGTGCCGGGACCCAGAGGGATTTGTTCATATTCCGGAATTGCTCCAATGTTTATATTATTTAAATTGGTGGAAATAAAATTGTCAATATTGAGTTCCTTTTCTTTAATTTTTGAATATATTTCTCTGCCTGCAATGGGTGGCTCAATTCCCTCAAGCATAACACCTACTAGCATTCTAAGAGCTTGGTCGGCATCGCCGGCAATCTGGCCCGGCCATGCGGCAGTATTAAGGGTGTGTATCGTTTTTCTACCTTTCTCAACAAAGGCTGCCAAGGCCGGGTCACCACCGATGCGGGACACATCCTCAAGCTGTGCTGATGTGAGCATGAACATACTATTAACATATTCGTCAATTTCGTATCGGCCGATGTCGACAAGCTCTCCCGGGGTCCCGTGGATCAGCGCCTCCTCCGGGGGAGGCGGAACCCATTTAACATCCTCATAAAAAACCGGTTCGGCTAGCCTATCCTCAACCAAAACAGGATAGTGGCTCATTTCAATGTTATTGGCTATATTATCGAGCATATTTATTGACATCCCAGTAAATTGAGGCTCGCTCATGTGAATTAGGTTATAGCCGGGAGCGTGCCTCCAGCCGGGTGGAAATACCCGTGTTATGGTACCTGCAGGCGCTGGGAGTTTCGGGCCATATTTTTGAAAATGTGACAGCAAAAAAAATTGAGACCATCTCTTACCCGTAATAGAGTCCCAATATTCACTGAATTCTTCTAAACCTTCTAAATCTGGCATTGATTAGGTGCTCCTGTTAATATGTTGTATTCCCGGAAGTAATGGCCGGCTTAAAGGGGCCAGAGTCAACCGTAAGCTCATCTGGAGAAGTGGTGCCGGCGGAAGACAAAATACGATCCGGTCTTGTGGTCGACATTTCATCTAGTTCACTAGTCCCTGCAGAGGAAAGAATTCCCACCTTTTGGTTTATTCCGGCGGCTCGACTAGCGATAAATCTCGTTGCGCCGGATCCAATAACTCTGCCGCGACCTGTCGTGATCTGTTTCACTGCTTCGGGCGTTACGCCCATAGACGGCCTATATGCGCTATAGACGTTTGGGTAACCAGTTTGGCCAACGTTGTGTAGCTCAGACATTCGGCCGGCGATTCTCATTAGATAATCTCTTTGGGATTGATTCATTGAAGTCAGTCTAGAGTTCTGTTTGACTTGACTTCGCTTTTTCTTTGATAGTTTTGTGAACTCTTGATCTCCAACTGTTTCGTCAAGCTCAATCTTCTTCAGCGGGTTTACTTGACCATCGGGGAATGTTGATACATTCCGGATAGGTTTAATAGATTGAATACTGTTAACCGGCGTAGAAATTCCAATCGATGAAAGCATTGCTATAGCTTTTTGATCGTCTCTCAGCCCTTCTAGGCTCAAATTTTGCATTTCTCCCAATGCAGTTTCAATTTCGGCATTTCTATTAATTTGATTCAACTGATCTGGTGTTTTATTCTTTAGACTAACTGATCTACCATTAATCATTGTTTTGTTCGGCCTGATTTGAATCGGTGCTTTTTTATTCATCTGGCTTTCACTGACAGATAGATCGCCTTTTGTTCTGAATTTTTTTGAAAGAAATTTGGCAACCTTTCTAGTATGTTCAATATCCTCATTAAAGGAATATTGCAGTGATTGAATACTTCTTGATTTTGGCACTGTGTGTCGCCTCCGTGTTATTAATTAGTATTTTTTAGACTTTATTCTTTAGTTGTACCAAATTAATCTATAAGAGGATTAATCGCCAGATCCAAAGTCGAACTCCACGGGAACCAAATAGGGTGAAATCATCATGTCGCCCGGTGGGGAGAAATATCCACCCTCATCGTCGGCGGCGCCTAGGGCGATGTCGATGCCGAGTCCTTCTCCTTCTGCACCCAAATCCATGTAGCTACGGATATCATTTATGTCAAAATATGGCCAAAAGCCCATCACCCTTAATCTTCTAACGCCCTCAAGCAAATCTTCTATCAATTCGCGCATTGGAAGATCGATTTGGCCCCAGCCGCGGGTTTTCGACATATTTTCGGCGCCTCGAAATGGATTTTGAGAATCTGGGCCGTTCTGAATATATCCCAAGGCGTTAAAGGGCCAGTTGCCGGCAAAATAGCGATTATTAATTTGGTTTGCAGTTAAGCCAGAACATTCTTTTAAATGTTGCAGATACAGATCTACATAGCGTCGGAGACCTTTTCTAATTCTTTCGCGAAGTACTTGAAAGTCGTACGCTTTGTTTACTACTGATTCGCTGCCGGGAGTGTTCTCCGGAAGGTAAAAGTTCCCGCCTCCTGCACGTGATACGCCGGCGGCTAGGGCTTTTTCGGTGCCATTCCCTGACTTGCCGTCAGAAGCCAATGTGGCTTCCATAAATAATTCCCACGCGCCTTTTCTCATTCCCCCGGGGGCAGTTCCTTCATCGACCAAACCCAGTTCGATTTTCCTCAGCACATCGTATGTCTGAGTTGTGGCGCCGGCGCCGATGAACGCGACCGTACGGTTGGTGCCGGATGTATACCCGTCAGAATAGTCGTCAAGGAATTTATCAAATATTTCAAATTGTTTAGCGGTGGGGGCCCGAATGCCTTTGCCGGATGGCGGATAGGGATCCACATTTTCAGAACTAACCGAATTATTATCCGTAGTTGTGATTGGTGTCATGTGTATGTGCAGCACCTCGTCGCCGGGGGTTTCAAACGTCGCCGAGAAGAGCGCTCTTTTTACGAGCAGCTGGAGACTAGTCACTTGTTTGTCGACAATTCCTTCATCCGAGCATTTCCGTATGGTCTCCATATTAAATTGTGAAATAGCCCGGGCATATTGTTCGTACTCTACGCTTTCCATAATCGTATGATATGTTGAAAACGCATCTGTAATTGGGTATGTTCCGGTAGGCAGGGGCATGCCGGCACCAGTAGAAGGGCCAAAGTCGCCGGCACCATGATAGCCGGCGCCGTAACCATATGGGAAATCAAACAATGGGTCGCAAATGGGGTTTTTGAATGAGAACGTGTTTTCACGAGGTTCAAAGTTCTTATGCCATGAATATACGCCGGCTAACTCTTCAAACTTGTCACCCAAGTGCATGCCTCGGAAATTGGTATGCCAACCATTAACTAAACCGTTAAAGTCTTCAATAAATTCACGCAATGCATATATTGTACCAGATGTTGGATCGATCGATTGGATTATGTTAAGTGTCTTCTCGCGCATAACTGCGCTGTTGCCGCCGTAGCTGTTGTTCAATAAGTCTTGAACTAATACATAATATGCTACGGGCCTTGTCCACCAAGCATAGCCTAGGTTATTATAGAACATTTGGTGAAATTGATCTCCGAAAAATTCATTAAATTTCCCAGTGCGGTTATCAAAAGAGCACACCCTTTCAGCAAACGCCAAATAATCTTCGATTATGCTTCTCTGCCTTCTCAATTCGTTCCATATAACATAACACATGCCACCAATATTATTAATTACATTGTAGTCTGCCACGTATTTTAAATGAATCTTTTTTATTGGCGCGCCATTATGGGTAAATGATGCTTTTGCTGAACAATCTTCTACACCAAACATTCCCATCACAGGCTCAGAAAAATAGAAAAATAATATTTTTTCCATTTTATCGGGATTTTTTAATAAAGCCGGATGAGTTACTTGAGCATGTAATCCAGTGCCATAATGCCCGGGGCCCTCTGGATAGCCGTACAGATCATCATCGGCAGTGGCTCCCGTCTCAAAAGGTGAAAAGGTATCTCGCCGGCGCTGTAAGCCTAATTTTTCGGTGGAATTGTTGGTACCAAACCAATCAATAGGATAATAACCCTCACCAGTTGTAATATCAGAATCACCAAAGGTTGCATCACCACCGCCTGTAGCTATAGAAGGCTCTAAATACGGCTTTACTATGCGCATACTCAGATTTGTCGCAGTCTTTGATATATCAGTTCCATCGCCCGGATCATCAGTAGCTTGACGAGTCAATGTTGATGTGAATACGTGTTCTTGGGTGCGACTAAGAACAGGCATAGAAACACTATCTGTGCCGGCAGCGCCGACGCCCCAAACTTCGGACGCATCGTTATAATCTACCGCCGCTCTTTGTAGGGTGACTTGGTCGACAAAAAAGTATTTTGAAATAACACCAAAACCAAAATGATGCACTAATTTCTTAGTAAGCACAAAATGTTTGGCAGTCGGATGATATATAGCCTTATACATCATGTTTTCCAAGTTTAACATAAACCAGCCATTAATTCTTTTTTTCAAAAAATCGGCATTAACTCTATCAAAGCTTAAACGATTTCTCGGGTCCGATATATCGCCGGCGGTAACAAGTCCGGTATTCAAGTCAGTACCAGAGGGATCAAACCTTTCTCCCGGAATGTCAGAAGTTAACCATATTTTACTGTGGGGGGATGGGCCAAACTTAAAAGCGGTATGTCCGTGATCGTACATTGGCAATACGCAAGAGTGCAGCTTGCGCTGAGTGGAAATATCCGCCGAGCCCATGCCGTACCCGCCATCTATTTCGGAAGGGGCACAAAATTTTATTCCAGACGAAGATGCAGATCCGGGTACGCGCCTATCAAAATATTTAGAATTTCTAACCATTTTTTTATAGACTTTTTCTGTCGACAAAAATATTCCTTTGAGTTGTTCCATCACATTGGAAAATGCATTTGCTATTTTGCCGGCAGATGTGGTAGTCCGACGATCAGACATAAGCCTAAGTTGTTGATATAATTGAAAAAACATTTCAGGGTATTCAGCATAGCCAACCAAATTGCTAACAATGTATGAATAATATATCAATGCTGCGTTTTCTTTTTCGGTTTCCGTATCTATCAAAGACAATACCCTATCAGCTATTTCATTAGCAATTCTCTCGTTGTCATAATTTAAAGCTTTTACGTAATCCCCATTCGTATTCAATACCAATGGGCCCTGAAAAAGACGATCATCTTCTGTAAAATATTTGTACTCTCTAAAGTTGATCTCACCACCGTCAATCATGTGTTCGTATGCCACTTCCCCAATAAATTCATTTTGCAGCTCTGGCATCTCGTTTATGTTGTCTATTCCGCCGGCAGATGTGCTTGCACCTTCCCAGAAGTCGGAATCTGTGTTTACTCTCGCGTACGCAAATATATACAAATCATTTGGAAAAATGTGGGCGCCCGGTACGGCGCTGGTGGTATCGGAGCCATAGAGCACCTCCATAAGTGCACTCATGGCATCATCGGCAACCGGGGCAGTTGCATCTTGCAAATTGGTAAGCATATTCTTATGAATAAAAAAAGTAAATGTTGATGTGAGAGTTTTGATAACTTTAGCAGAACTATCATGAGTTTCGGCGACTTCAGGTAACAACTTGAGTAATTCTACGCCGGCATCTTGTTCACCAACAAACCCTCTTTCTGGTCTCTCTCCTAAGCGGCCGTGCACAATGTCTGTAAGGTTCTGTGTAGAGTAGTTTGCCTTAAATAATTCTGGTCGGATCCACGCGCCCGCACTGCGATCTGAATGAGTGACTTTCCAGTAACTATTGGCCGGTTCTCCATCAAAAAGCGACACATATTGCGGATCCATGTCAAGCCCGCCGGTGTCATCCGCAATAATTCCGAGTGGCCACTCGGGTGCATATGCAAGCTTTTGTATGCTGCGCTGGCCTTCTATAAACTCTTGGGCTTTTGGGTCTGATGTCACTGCGACGTCTATATTGATTAGGTCCCAAAGTTCGTGGTTATCGAATAGCAAAAAGTTTCCAGTAGCATTGGAGCTGTCTTTTAATGACACTTCCACCTCAACCTTCATCATGTTCTCTCCCAGATCCTCTCTGCCAGACAAAGTTATTTTGTCAATATAAACTTTTGGTAAAAAATCACCAAACATCTCCTTGCCGCTAGTGTATTCTGAACTTTTGCTCATTAATCACAATCCTCTGGCTCGATGGACGAAGCATATATATCCATTCTTTGCCTAGGTTCTAAATCTTCACAATTAATTGGAATATCTACAAAATAATTATCAGATTTCAATTTATCAACTGCCTTGCATAATTGTCTTTTATCGATATCTGAATCGACTTGTAAATTAAAATAATATTCTACATTATCAGTCGTAATTGGTACTGCTGCTGGATCGTACCCGTCATCGTCAACTAGTATTCCATCTACTATTTCTTGTTTGTCTTTCACGAAATGCAGTCGTACCAATTTTTCATTGCCTCCGATTTTTCTATTGTAGTTCTGTTCGACTCTATAAACATCAATTTCAAAATTTTCAATCTCACTAAAAGAATTCAATTCCTTAATATCAATAATTGGATCCTCTCCAAAGACCTGAAGAAAGGTGTCGTCGCTAAATGTGTCGCTTTTGTGCATATCATACATGTAAAATTCTTCATCATAAAACTCTTTAAATTCTTCCGAAACATACATGTCATCTTGGCTATGTAATGAAAGTTCTCTTATATTGTACGTTACTTCGATATCTATTTGAGGTATATCAATTAATTCATAAGGTTCACTCAAGAAAGGTGACGAGCCGGATATTTGCCCTTTTATCATTCTAACTTCCCATGCTGGTGCAAAACGGCCTGTTGGCGGTGCTGTACCTATTGTGCTGTTGAACACATATGTTTTTCTATTGAAGTTTGTATGGCTCATTTCCTTTTCTATGCCCATATCGTTTTCTTCACTAAAAAATAACGGCACCTTAGATCTAATTTTTTCTATTTTTTCTTTTACATGTTCCTCCGGACTATCAAACTGTGTTTGAGTTTGGAGATATTGAGTGTTTTGCGTAATTCTGTTGTGTATCTCTTTCTGATTTTCGCCGACGCCGGCATGATTATAATCATATATGATATTATCATCTAAAAATGTATAAAACACGGGCTTAAACTTGCCGGCAGAAAGCAGATACTTGCCATGCGATGTTAGCTGAATGTCTAGTACTTGTTCTTTTTTATCTAAAAACGTTGCCATTTTGTGTTCCTACAAATAATTATATCCATTTTGTTTTAGTATTCAATTAATCTTCACTAATCATCATCATCATCTCCTAGAACTAGCATAGAAGCTTCAATAATGCCCGGGGAGCCATCTAGCATGGCCCATGTCATGCCAGTCGGACTAGTAAAGCCAGCTCCCGAATCTGTCACCGTGGGCGCTCCACCGTCGTCAGGGCCCATATATTCATCAGGGCCCGTAAACTCTCCGGGAGATGGGGAATACGAAATTCTAGGTTCCCACATTTCTGGGTATTTAATCTCGATACTTGTGTTACCGTATGGGGCGTGATGCCTGTAGACCTCCGAGGAGCTTCCATCTTCAAAAGTTCGGAGTGGTCTAAACTCAATATCAACTGTAAGTTTGGCGGACTCTACCAAGGAAAAATAGTCATACGGCCAATTGTGTTCAACAATGTAGGCATGATCTGGCAAAAGATTGCCGGCGCCGGTATCGGTCCAATCAGGTGGAATGGGTGGGAATTCTGTGCCATCCGCAGTCGCTGGGCCAAACACTATCTCCGTGTTGGCTCCCTGAACGGCCGGGTCGGCAAGTTCTCTGAAGTTTTTGTTTCCTTGTAGCACATCCATATAGGATTGAGTGCCTCTTTGTTTCACCTTAAACACCATCCAGCGCATCTTATCACCAAATTCAATGAAATCTTGCCGGCTCAAGAACGTGTTGTTGGTTCCGCCGCCCGGCATGCTAACTCTTGAAAGTAGATCGTGGCTAATTTCTTCTGTTACTTTTCTATACGATTTGAAATTTCTTGGTGCTAAGTTTTGCCACATGTAGGATAAGTCGTCCTGATCGAAAGTGTGTTTAATTTCAAACGCATACATAACTCTCGGACCATAAACAGAGAAAACTGCGTCCTCCGGATCCGGGCCCGTCGGTATTAACTCCTCTGTTGCTTTATAAACATTTTCGGGATATCTCAAAAAGTCTAGATGCGGCGGGAAAACAAATCTTTCCATTTTATCAAAAAGATATGTTAGTCCGGTGTTTGTAATGGTGTGTCCGGACTCTGGGTTAACCACAGTAAACGCTGTATCTGAAATATTCTTCCAGCCGGCGTAGTGTCGTTTTATTCTATATTCATTTAATTGTTGTTGACTAATCTTGAGCTTGAAGTGACGTTTGTTGCCCACTTCGTCAATATAGTAGGGTATCGCAACAATACATTCAGAAACTTCTTTGCTCCATGGCATCTCTCCTAATCGCACTGGGGTCTCAGGCATCTTAATCAATTCAGCTAAAGAACGATACCTCGCCGCGCCCAATTGAGGTCGATCGTCTCCGGGATAATGACTGTTGTAAATCGTGGGCTCGTGTTGAATGACATCAGGATGGCTTTTTAACCAACTTTCCGGGATACTTTCAACGGACATGAAGATCCCCTGATCTTCTTCTTGCGGTATTGTACCAAATTGATGCCACATTCCGCGGGGCACAGATTCAGATGCGTAGATTGGTATGTCTATATACCCACTGTCGGCGAGGCGTTCAGTATTGTTTCTAGGAGCATGTAGCGCTCGAATATTATACTGGTCGTTGAAGTTCAACATTGGTGTTTCAAATTTTGGCTGAATTACCCATGATTGTAATCCGCCTAGGCCGGTACCCATAGGGCTAGGGTCTGTGGCATACAATACGCCAAGATCCGATACATCCCATATTCGATTTTCGTGTGGTCTTTCAATATTGAAAACGTTGATCGAAGCAGATATCTGCATTGCGTTAAAGTTAATGTTGTTTCCGGCATAGAATTGACCTGAATCATTTATACTGGCTGAAGGAGGCAGAGGATCATATACAATCATGTGCGTGTCTTGGTTGGCGCCGCCACGATGTGCAATAGAACCAGTTGGTCCGGGATCGACACGCCAGTGTTTAACGTACGTTCTTGGTGAATTGAAGATTTGTTCTATGTTCACTTCTTCACTAGCGGTTGGCTTATATACAATGTCCATCCACGCTTCACCATGGTAATAGGGCGGTGTGTAAGCCCAATTGTAGCCATTAATGGAATCCATAGTGCCACTCCCTTCGGATTGCCAATGCCATTGGGTGCCTTTACTAAACGAACTAGTCGCGCGACTCATTATGGTCATTGCATCCGCGGTACCGCCGCCGGTGTTTGGATGATCGCAAGAGCGAGATAACGGACCTAAAAATCTTCCAACAAGCGGAGGCCCAAAGGCGGTGGGTCGAGAATACATCGTAAATGTTTCTTTTAACTCTGAAGCCCCGGGCCAACCACACTCAAATTTAGTATTTTCAACCGCTGGATTCCAGTGTATATACCCCGGGAACGTACCTGATGGTGCTGGATCCTGTGGTATTGGATACTCCAGCTTTGTAACCGAACTGGTAACACCAAGACCACCCCAATGAATTCCATTGTGCACATGAGGGTTATATGTGCCATCTCCCTCGCGATCCCATATAACATTTCTCGCTTTCGGATTTCCATTATATTTTCTGGGTAAGTTCATTGAACGGTAAAGCTTAAGCCTCATTGCATATATGTTTCCAGATGTCACTGGAACAGTTGTAATAACATCGCTCTGCAGTACTGTATACTTTTTGTCTTTTAAGTAAAAATCAGCAACGCCGGCGAAGAAGTTTGATGCTTTTTGAGAGTAGATCGATGGTTTGCCGTCAAATGCTGGTATCAATTCTGCATATGTGTGCGGCAAGGCGGCTGAGGGGTGTGGCTCCATATCAATCACCGGCCGGGCATCAAAGGCTCCGCCGGCGAATGCTGGATTAATTATAGCTTCAAATGGTACTCTGTAGTCGAATCTGCCGTGTGTTGGGTCGGTGTTGGCCTTTCTGGATCCCGAAATAACCCAATAATCTGTTGGCACTATGCCTATCTTGTCTCCATCGGCGCCATGGCGAGGAAAACCGCCAAATGTAGTAGTGTCAGTGGGGTTAAATGTGCCTGCATATTCGTGTGATGCGACACAAACCCTTTCGAAAGACTCTGACACACATATTGGATAATCAACAGCAAGCCCTGATTTGATTGAGTTGTATAAAATCCCGGGCGCAAATAGCGTCTGGGCAAGAGGGCGAGCTAGTTGCTTGCCTTGTAGCATTGATTCTGAGCCCGTGTGATAGGTCCAGCCTTGTGACCCTGATTGAATGCTGCGGCCGGAGGGAGTAAAATGAGCCTGCCACGCGCTTGACAAATCCTTATATGAAGGTGAAATGCCGCCATTGAAATCGACGACGTAAGGATGGCGTATAATTTGACCCCCTATTGGGTTGCAAGTCGCCCCAAATGGGGATATGGTTGGGTCACCAGTGCCAAAAGTAAGTCTGTTTGCATATCCAGCACCTCCCATTGCAAACGTTTCTGGAACAGAACCGGGAAAGCCCGGGCCCGGTGGAAAGCCGCGGCCCGGATGGACTTGAACTTGTTGGCCGTGAGATTTCCAAAATTGATCAGCTAATTGCAAGGTTCTTTGTGCGGGGTAGAAACCTTCATATGGTATAAACTTTACAAAAGCGTCAAGTTTTAATTTCAATCTGGACGGCCAAGACCAAGCGGCTTCTCCCCAGTTGGTACTGTTAAGGCTCTCTTGTACCCCAAGTAAATCTTTAAGATTATCTCCACGTGAAACCTTGAACACTACTTCCTCATCATGTCGTTTAATTGCCTCACTCCACGAGCTAGTATGACCAAGATTGATTTCTATAAAGTTGTAATATGGCTGACCTCCATAAAATGGTCTAATAAAGGGAGCCGGCACAGCTTCAGAAGCGGATGCGGGAATCCATCTAGAAGAGTTATATTCTGGCACAATTGAGTATTCTTTGGCAACCGCTCTCCCATCTAAAATGTAATCTTCATATGAAGTATACCAAGGCTCAGACGATGCGCTTATCCAAGTTTTATCTATAGAGAATTCAAATCCAACGGTTGTCATTGTGATCGGGTCAAAGTAACCCTCATCGGTAACAGTAAAGCTTCTTGATACATATCCTGCTAATTCTGGGGCCTGCCATTTTGCCTCCCCTCCAAAGAGATCAATGTTACCCCAACAAGTTCTACCGACACTACCGGTGTACAATGCGTATGGGGATCCTGTAGTTGGTTGCATGCTGCCGGTCCATCCGGCAGAGGAAGAGAACGCATCTGCAACTAATTTGTTTGATGCTGTTTCTGGAACTTCAATTCCATGCGGACCAACCACTGAACGATAAGATGACAGCGTTTGTTTTCTAGCATAAAGAGCTGTGGGCGATATTTGTAATATCATGGGATATCCTAGGTGGTTGGACCAATATCCGCCGGCAACTGCAGTGCCTGACAGCGCGGTTGGGCCACCGTGGAACATTGTGTATCCATTCTGCAGCTCTCCCTCGCCCCTGTGATATCCGCCACTAATAAACCCATAACCATTCATGTGGTCCAAGTGGCCTAGTGGCACGCCAGTGGCGCTTATACCCATGGCTTCGTTGTATCCGGTCAAGCCCGGGCCGGCGCCGGGACCACCAAACGATCCCGTGTTTCCGGAACCACTAACAGCAACCAAATGCCTTTGGAAAATCACGCGAGGAGGCCCGTTGACAGTGCCCGGGCTTCCTCGAATAACTCCACGGTCGCCGGCAATGGTGCTACCACTAAGTGAGGTAGAACCAGTAGTACCCCACCCAGTCGCATCACCTTGGCGAGTCAAAAAGTCCTGCTGAGCGTCCAATGGCCAACTGCTCTGTGTCAGTCGGCTGCCTGAAGTGTACGAGTATCGCCTGTTGTGATATGGCACGTGGATGTTGTTATCTTTGTAATTATTCAAGCTTTCGCCAAGCGTTACTCTATCAGCATGAGTACTTCGCCATCTACGCTCTTCGTACGTCGAATGTACGCCATCGTCGCCCACTGGTCCAACTCGACCTCTAGAGCTTGACATATATGTCATTAAGCTGCTTGGCCAAACAGTCTCCCTATAAAACGTTTTATATAAGAAGGCGCCTTGTGCCGGGTGGCCCGGTGGACGTGTGGCTGGGTTGCGGGAGGCCCAGTCTTCGGCCAAGGTGGATGCCAGCGAGTCCCACCAAGTATTGTGGACAAAGCGAGGAGGTGCCATGAAAAATAACATATCCCTCCTGTCCGATTGTAATGCGACTATTTGATTGTAGTTTGTGCTGTAGAATCTCGCGTATGGCTCTTTGCTTCTTTTCCAGTATTCATCAGGAGTGCGCTCGATGCCCGGGGCGCCGGGATGTGCAATGTCAGCTTGAATTGGTTTGTACTTTGATGTGACCGGTTGAATATAATATCTGTTTTGAGGATCAAGTCCAAAATGTGCTTCAATGGCATCCCATGGTGCCCTTAATATGTTTCTTTCTCGCTCATAGCGCATTATTGGGTGAGATGTACCCCTAGTTTGTTTCCAAGATGGCCATCCATATGGACCTTGACGATGCAATGTTAGCATGTTTAGAAGTGGCCTCGCATTATAACGGCCGTGGGGCGTGGAGAACGTGGCTATATCAATCATCGAATCATTAATATATGCCGGGTGTTGGGGAAGGCCTAGGTACGCGGCCGATGGGCCGCGGCCGTCAGAACTTGTGAGATGATCGAGATGGAAACCCAGTTGTGCCGTGCTGGATGTGATGTTTTCGTAAATGACAGTATTTAAACCAACAAAATCAATTGGGATGTGATTCAATGTATTTGCTGGAATTGTTGATTTGTCGGCGCCGAGCACTAAAGGATTCGTACTTCCGGTTTCATGATAAACCACATAGTCGCTAGCGCTTATAAAGTTGTAAGGTATCTTCCATGCACTGCCCGATCCCCATGGACCCTCGGCGTTGTGTTTGCCGGGCTTTGGATCTGACGATAAGATTTCATATGTTGATGAAGAAAGAAAGCCGCTATAATGGTATCCTAGCCATTGCCACTCGCCGACTGTGTAATGCGGCAGATATCCATAATGATCATCTACCGATGGATGGAGGATATGATCGAGGCCGGATCCGACATCATGTAATATAGAAGCAGTAATCCACGAGTAGTTAAGATCTGATCGCGGAATAACATGTTGAACCCAATAATTGTCGTAATTCGAGGCCGTAATTATGGTTCTGCCGCCGCCGGGTGCACCACGATCGTCTCCATGGGTATATTCCGTACCTCGGTGAGTGTTTGCTATAAACTCTATGTCTGTGTTTCTTTCTCGCAAATGTTTGCGTCGGTTTCGATAAATCTTGTGGTAACTGGCCGGGGCTTTATCATCCTCGTCAATATATCTCGATTCCGGAACGTAACCATACTGAGAGTCTGCATATCCATGGCCAGCGTGTCTAGTAAGTAAGGTTCTCAAGCCTTGACGAATCTGCAATCTCTCATCTTCAGAACCAGTATTCATCTGGTTGTGCATTCTAATTGACTTAAAGCCTGTTGTTTTATCGGCAACATTATCGCTAAAGACTATTCCTTGACCTATTGTTTCGCCGCTGCCACTTGATCTTACAGTGTAGTTTCTAAAGTTAAGGCTGTTGTATACCGAGAATTCTCCTGTATGGATATCTAAATATCCGGGACTCATAATTTCAGGACCGCCCGGGGCGGAGAAGCGTGTTGTAAAGATGCCATCTCGGCGGCGGCGCTTGGGAACTATAAAGATGGTGCCGTCGTAATCGGACGTCTGGCCGGCATACCGATTGCTAGTATTCTCAATGGGGCCACCAGCTCTTGATTGCTCCATGCCGCCGAATACGTTTCCGAATCCGCCCGGGCCAATGCTGTGATCCTTCGAACCTGTGCTTACAGATATCAGCGTGTGGATATTCGTTACATCGAAGAAGTGCGCACTAGCTGTAGTTGGTGCAGAAGTATATCCTGATTTTGGGTTTTCTCGCAAGAACCTAAGTGGCAAGAGTGACGATGTATGGTGGTGAACTGTTTCTATGCTGCTGCTGCCGAATACTCCCGGCGGACGATCTCCATAATTGTGCTCAAATGTATCTTTGAGATATCTTTTCTGACTAGCTCTTCCGGCTGTTTGTACATAATCATACCGATGGTTAAAGTTACCTAAAATTGTAGGCGAACCGGTAGTATGATGGATGTTCCCAATATTGACTGGGCGCTTTGCAGTTCCGTCGCGATAATATTCTGCCCTAGGGAATTTTATGTATGGATAAACATCTGACACCTGATGGTCGCCAGTTAGTGATAATTTCAAATCAGGGGGCGGATAGTCCGGACCCACAATTCCAACAGCAGTTGCACCGTCAGGCATGGATCCCGGAGTACCACATCTTCCAATGTAGATTCTCCAAGCTTCTGGGCGATTTAATTGGTGGCTATACCCACTGGTCCAAGAACCTGTATTTAATGAAACATGGCGTGACTGGTGGCCACCTACGTAATGCTCGGTGAAAGGCCCTTGCATCGGCTTCTCCATGTGGGGCCCATAGACATCGTTATGAATGTTGGTTATGCTGCCTGAGATCCTCTTCTCATACGCATTGTTGGGCGTCTCCAAGTGTCGACGGCCGGTCTTTCGGTCGACCTCGACGCCATCAGTATTTATCAACATGTCAGGGTTAACTGTACCGCTTATAATATTCATCGGGAAGAAGAAGGCAGATTTTGCAGTAGCATATCCTAACATCTCTTTGTTAGAATCACGGCCGTGTGCAACCTTCATCTTCATTTTAATTTTTGCATGCGGAGAAAGAGGATCATACAAATCATTGTACGGCACAAAGTCTTCAGATCTTGCAAACAGGATGTTGACCGGTAGTTTACAATTTTCGCACCCAACACCCCCTATTGATCCATGTGCCTCTATAGGCCCATGAGGAGCAACGGCATTGTAGGCTTTTTCCATACTCTTGCCGGGCGAGAAGTTTACTCCGCCTTTAAAAACTGATTCAACTGGACTAGAAACTCTAAACTTGTACGTTTTTGCAAATGTCCTTATGGCGTGGGCGTTGCCCGAATACGTAGTGCCATCAACTTTAGATAAGGTAGGCAGGCTTTGGCTAAAATGTGGATTTGAGTGGATTATATCTCTTAATTCTTCTCTACCTATATCAATTGCAAATGAATTTGTATACTTAGAGCCGGCGGCAGAGGTGATGAATGGGCCCAAAGATGCAGATCTAATACTAAGCTCCGCAACAGTTGCTGATGGGCCGCTGCCTTTTTCGGCTCTTGATTTCCAATACAACCCTTTTTGATATTGTGGCCTATTAGATCCGGGCAGTGGTGAGTGCCCAAATTTCCAACTATACTCAAGTTCTTCGATACCTCTTATGAAGGTCTCGGGAATTTGATCTTTGAATTCCATAGTTGGAAATGGTGTTTTATATTTGTTTCTTTCAAGCGCGTGCTCTTCTACAACGTTGTATAAATCATCTGAGATCTCAGCAGTTGCAGGCACTAACTGTCTAATAACCAAAGACAAAGCATCATCAAACCACTTATAGAAATCTAAATACCTGTTTATATCAGGAGTTGTTCCAACCTTGTCAAAGAAAATTGTACGTAATTTACTTAAATCTTTGTATTCATCTCTGTATCGATTGACGGGCTCTCCAATTAAGTTGTTAAAATCGACGATGCCGGCAAATATATTGATTATCTCTTGTGAAATAACATCGTACATGCTCTTTTCAATTGTAAAGTGATACTCTGTAGGTCTTTGGTTAGCGCCAAATATATGATCGTCTGTGTTCATGATATTAATCATATCAGAGCTTGCGATCTGCTCATAGTGCCTGAATTTTGCATTGTTCACAAATTCATATGATATTGCTTCCTTGCTGGATGTTATGAAGAATTTTCCCTTACCCGTGTGTTGATATCCGCTATATTTTCCAAATATTCCCAACCTATCTCTTTTATTCGAAGAGCCAGATGAGGCATCTTGTACGATAAACTCCCCACTAGCATCTGATGTTGTTACGCTGTTAAAGTTCCAGTGCATGGCCAACGTGTCATTTCTCCTAACTTCCATGTTTTTGAAATTAGGATCCAAGTTACCAATGATTCTAAATGGATTTAAAATTCCGGCATTTTCAATGTCAACAGCATGTCTTTCGACTTCTTCGGGCTCAAGAGAGTATGCCCAATATCTCATCTCTGTCAACTTTATATCACTTTGATACAACATTGTTCCTGTCATGTTGTCTCTATATGCACCAGCATAAACTCTTTTGTCTGATTTTAAGAAATCCCGGGACGCAGTTGTTTCCATGGACTGTGTTAGATAGAAAGAATCAATGGTCGTTCCCAGCACCTTGTGATAGCCGGCAAATATTGCATCATATCCTTGCACATCTAGATGACTAGCGCCTGACACAGTAGATAATTCTCTATATCGTTTTGGCTGCATGGTGAATGATATCAACCAATTGTCATCATCATACACTTCATGGAACATACTCGATGTCATTTCAGGAATTGGATATGGAGAATTAGAGGATGAAATTCTAAAGTAGCCGCTTCTAGAGCGCGGGTAATCTCTAATAAACTGAATCTGGAAGTTTGCATAATCACTTCCGCTCGGTGACCATGTAGTCACATCGCTACTGGCCGTGTGATCTGCGCGGTGCATTCCAAATAACGACGATGTTAGCCAATTTCTATCATAAAAATCATCTGTTTGATCTCTAAGATACTTTGGAAACATAACATTTGCTTCCAAGGTGAATCCCAGTGTTTTTTCATATTGATTTCCTTTACTTCCGGAAATAAATTCAAAACTATCTGTATTGCCTGCTTCTGCAGTTTGATAAACAACGCCACCACTTTGTCCTTTTTTGGAAAAGTTAACATATTTTTTCTTTATAAATTGATTATGTATATTATCCGATAACTCAAACGTTGCATTATTGGCGTATAAGTTCATCTTAATCAAATCATCGCCAATACCAAAGGATCTCATTACATTTCTGATGGCCTTTTCGGTGCCCTTGGCTTTGTATATGTTTATTAAGTTTGAATGGATGTTTTGATATATAAGATTCTTAATCTCAGTTAAATCGATATTTAAATTATACGAGTCTGTCCTTTGGGCAAATTTTTCTAAAATATCTGATTCAATAAACATTTCAGGCGCTTCCAGCCCTTTGCCTTCTAGGGCACTCTTATAAAAAGGGAATGCTTTATACGAAGCGCTCAGATATTGAGTATTGTTAAAAGCAGATAGGCTTTCAATTTGCAGATACATCTTATCAAAATAGGCCCCCAATATATGACAAAGATATCTTAAGTCTTCCGATCCTTCTCTATCTGCCTGATCAGTAATCCATGTCGGCATCGTATTATACAACATTGCATTATTCAAATGATCATGAAGCGAGCCAGATTTGGAAAGATTTTCACTAAGAACCTTAACCTCGGTGTGGTTTGGGTGAATAATCGGATCAAGAAATTCTGAATTACTTGCGCTGGCTTGAACTATTGCTGAGCCTGTATGTCGACTTGACGTGTTGAGTCCAACCCAATAGCCGTTTGACACCCTTCCGGAATAATCTAAAACAATCGAGTCGGTGCTTGATGTGCCCGTAATTCCTTCATTAAATTTATAGTAGACGCCTAAAGTGGCGTTGGCAACATCAGTATTTGTTCCTCCATGAACAGGAACAAAATAAAATTCGGAAATCTCTCTAGAAGTTCTCGCAGCTTTCCAATATCTAAAATCATCAAGAGAAGCAGAAAGCTTTCCAGACGCTGCCGGCGCAGCAGAACCCGTTGGTGCTGTCAAGAGGGCTCCTATTCGGGCCTGAAGCTGTCCATGCTCAAACCCTCCGATCACAAATTCACTATCTACTTCTTCGTTTAAGCCTCCGTTGACATAAAACTTAGTTTTTAGATAGCTACCGCTCTGTAAGAAGGTGAAGGCATAATGGTTCCAGTCAGCTAGAGACGAGGTGCCGGCCAAGCTACCAATTCGCCTATGCTGGAATCCGCTGGTACCGGACATGAGTGTGACCAAAAACGAAGATCCGGTCGAATACTCCCCGTCTAATTCGATCATCATGCGTCCATAGCAAGTTGATCCCGAATGGCCAGATGCCGTTTGACTGTTCCAGAGGTCAAAAATAACCTCCCTACGTGTAGTTGTGGTGGTATCAAATGATGGCTTTTTCAGCCAAAACTCAACTGTAGCACCATCGCTGCCTGTGAATTTTAGATTGGATGTGCGAGATCCTTTGCCAAAATTAGATGGCAGGCCAATATTGTCGTAAATATTTTCGTCATAAACATTCGAGCCAGAAAACGAAGTTCGCAATCCGTCCATACCGTAAGATGAAGTATGTGGACCACCCCTAAACTGAACATATTCTAATGTGGTGGGTGTCGCATAACCGTCTGTTGATATTCCAGTACGAGATCCCCAGCCCTCTGCTGAGAATATGGCATAGCCAGTACTCCTTGGGTAAAGGTAGTCAAATATATATTTATCTATATAAAGTGATTGATTGTCAAACTTATTCTTTTCTTGTGCCGTACCATCATATGGATAGTTTCCATATATTCTTTTTATAGCGGTGTCGTAATAAAGCTCTGCAGATCCAAACTTTGCAAAATTTGATGTCGTAGAAAAATCAATCGGAGGTATAAACCTATTTTGTTTTTCTATGATTTGTTGAATGTTACTATAGGACTCAACAGCTTTGAATGAGTCCGTTAACGAACCACTTTTTAAGCTTACAATTGATGTCCCGTGTTCAAATAAATCCTTAACGCTCATACTCATCTACCATGAATTTAAATATTTCTGGTTGCTCTACCCAGTCCTGCAATAGCTCATTATAGTACGCAAATTTTAAACCGTACGCATAGCCCGGCTCAAGCAAAGACATGTCCAGATCAAAATAGTTACCAGACGTGTCACACGACATCATTGAGTGCGATACAACGTTTGCACCAGTTGCATGTGGGAAAACTTCATAATTATCAATCAATCTAACAACTCTGTATGATCCGCTTTCAATTGGGAGGGCCTCGGTTGCTCTACTGGCTACTGTATAAATTGTAGGACTCCACCCCTTTTGTCTTGCGAATACTCTGAATCTTGCGTTCTCATTTGAGCGATATTCTGACTTCAGGTTAACCACCTTTGTAACATAACGCTCTGAATCGTTATAATCTTGTGCGTCTAGCTTCTTGGGCACAATGGTGCCGGTAAAGAACTGTGTTCCTGCGTTATCATGCCAAACATCAAACAGCTTTGTGAGAGAGCCGGTGCCCGGATCGTATGCTGCTCCGACGGTGCTTCGGGGCCCAGAGTGTCCAGTAATTGCAAATTTGCAAGAATAAATACCAGTAGAAACATGGCTACCTGTCACAACATAGGGATATGTTGAGCCAACGTGCGTTCCGTCTGCTGCGAGTTTAATTCTTGATCCAGATGGTTCGGTATTTAAAGCTGAGCCAGAATAGATACTTACGTATATATTACCAGTGCCAATTCCCGGAATATTTGTTAAGCGGCCGCGAATTCTGTTATATAAAAATAGTGTGTTTAAGTTAAGCTCTGATGGCGCAAGAGAGCTGCTATAATAAAAACTTCCGCGATTATCTTTTCTGGAAGAATCCCATCGGGCCTCTATGGCCGGCCGTTTAAAAAAGTATTGAGAGTTGCGGCCAAAAAATCTTTTAGTATAGTAGGACTTCTGGGCGCCCGTCGTGTTTAATAAAATACCGTCTACATATTTTACGCCACTAAAGCCCCAAACCGAACTTGAATAATAAGCTTCATGGCTGGCGCTAAGCTTGATCCCAACACCATAGTTTGCCAATGTGCCGGCAATCCAGCCTTCCACTAGCGGAGTTATATCAACCTCCAAGTGTTCCAGCCCGGTGGAGAAGTCTTGACTATAATTGTAGGTAGCCAAATAGTCGCCGCCCGGAGTAGTCCACGCTCTGTCTGGAGAATTTGAGGCGCTCATCCAATTTGAGCCATTCCTATCTTTCGTAAGATCCTTATATGTATCCATATCCAGACCTGAGCCCTCCTGCCAGTGGTGTTGAACCGGGGCGATATCAAGGGTATAATCTACTGGCACGGTTCTTGCGTGTTGTGCATTGAATAGTCTTAAGTAAAAGTTAACACTACCGCTGCTTGGAATCCTTCCAGCCGTACGTTCTGACTTTATGCTATCAAATCCAGATCCAGTTACATCGAATTTGATCAAAACTCTTGACAATTCCGCTGATGATGTGGCAGAAGCGGATATTGTTTGCCCGTAAATAGAGAAGACCTCTAGAATATCGGCGGCGCCCATATTAGATCCAGTAGCCAAAGTGCTAAGATCTGACATATAGGCATTTGTAATTGTATTATCATTTAATGCAAAATATCTTTTAATTGCCATTTTATACTATAGTACCTCTAATGTCTTCGTCGGGAAATTTAACTTCTAAGGCGACATTTTTTGGCACCTGCACAAATCTTCCATCGGATGATAAGTTCCTGTGAATGTTGAAAGAATGCGATGAATAGTTGTTGCCCTGCTTTCTGACTATTTGCACATTGACGACATCTACAACCCCCTTTAATCTGTTTACGGTTGTGTAGACATCAGAAAGATAAAAGGGCTCCCCGATATAACTTGCTTGTCTGTATTTGTCTTTTAGCGCCTGTAGGGCTGCGGCCATAGTCACATACTTATCGACATCTTTGCTAATCTTCATTGTGAAATTAATTCCTATATTGACAATTTTTGCATCCAATATGTCAACAGTGTCGTTAATCATTTTATAATTATTTAGCCAAGTTTTTAAATTTAATTTTATAGTATCATTAGCTGTTGCTAGTTTGCCGCCAGTATCTTCAGATAAAACATACAAATTTACGTTTCTTTTTTGAGAATCTGGATCCTTAAGTGCAGCAACTCTTTTTATAGCGCCAAATTTAATGGGCATTCTTTGCGCCAGCGCCTCATAATCTAATCTTGTTACGGCTCTATTTTGAGTTGCAAAATTATCGATAACTCGTCTTTTGATTTCATTTGACGAAGGCAGTGAGACATCTCCCACAATTGGCTCTTCATTAAAGACTTCAATCGATCTAATAACGTTGTCTATTTTTGTACTATCCAAAACAGTCCGATCTTCAAATTCAGCTATCGGCTCCGCAACGCTTCTTAAAGCGCCCACTGCAGCATTTGAATTGGTTGGATTTGTCGCACGATAAGAGACTGTTAAGGTAGTATCTGACGGGACTATTCCCATGTAATCGCTACTAACTAAATTGGACGGATCGAAAGACGTGCTGGTAACATAATTTTTACCGAAAAGATCTAACGCTAATTTTTGAGGTTCTGGTACCTTGTCTTCTGATA
>CEQB01006268.1_pt1 | contig 25770 bp, 16 predicted proteins | sample 530581 | NCBI WGS metagenome assembly CEQB01 (sample SAMEA2620588, study PRJEB7988) | marine metagenome | biome: marine biome (ENVO:00000447); feature: deep chlorophyll maximum layer (ENVO:xxxxxxxx); material: "saline water (ENVO:00002010), including plankton (ENVO:xxxxxxxx)" | depth 75 m
ATCCAGGCTACCCAGGTAACTGTTGATGTGGTGTTATCTGAGATCAGGCAAGTTATTTCTATTTCAATGGGAAGGTCCTGGTCTAGAAAAGACATTCATCCTGTATCGTATAACATCCTTAAAGAACTTGGTGGCAAGATGTCTGCTGGACAATTGTCCGATCAGGAACTTGAAAAGAAAGTGAAAATGAAATTTAATTATGTTGTTGATGCTGAATTAACCAGGTTAGGGATGAAAGAAACTCCCCAGGTTGAAGGCAGAAGGACCAGGGGGTCTCAACAACTTGGAAACCTTTTAAGTGGAGTGGTTAAATGAAAAAAGCAATTACATTATTTTACGATTGTGAAAGTGGTGAATTAGTAAAAACTAAAGTTCATAAAAACTTTCAAAAAGTTGATTCATTAATGGAAGCTGATGTACTTCTTGATTGTGTTAATGTTCTTGAAAATATGTATCAAAAGGCTGGTGGTAAATATTTTAAAAAATTAAGTAATGGGTAGAACACCACTTTCAAAATCTATGGTTAATGCTGACATGACTGTTAAGTATTGTCAGTATTGTAAGAGGTGTTGGGAAAAAGATAAGATCAGGGACACTCCTGGTCGTAAGAAAAAAGTGAATTATTATCACGATTTCCCATCAATTGGAAAAGAAAAAAAAGCGTGTCCTATGTGCGAAGCCCAAAGGCATTTTTGCGATCTCTGTGATATGGAAAGAGATGATGTTATTAAGCAGGGTGTAACCTGGGTATGTACAGACTGCGATGAGCGATATCCAGAATACATTACTCCCTTGTCTCATCCAAGAAAGCTGTGAGAATTTGACTCCCAGATGAATATCTATTTTTTTATAATATATGGACTTTCGTTGTTGCTTTCCTTTTTTGCAGGGGCATGGGTTTACCATAGAGGTCAAGCCCATAGCCCCATTTTACCTGAATTAAACTTGGATAAAAAAGAAATAGAAAGGCAACCTGAATGGGACCAGGTTTGAACATTCCATTAATTGAATTTGATTACAACTTTGATGAGTTTGATGATCTTCAGGATCTGTGGGCTCACCTGGTTGTAAGTGCATTGCAGGCTGGATACAATCCACCGATAGGATATACAATTGGCTACGCCTGAACTCACTGATAAACAGCAGATCTTTTGTAAGGAGTACATTGTTGATCTTAATGCTAAACAGGCTTGTATTCGAGCAGGATACAGCGAAAAAACAGCAGAACAACAGGCATCAAGGCTGTTAAGTAAAGTTAAGGTTAGGAATGAAGTGGATCGTTTAAAGGCAGAGCGAGAAAGCAGAGTGAAGCTAACTGCTGATAAAGTTTTAAAAGATATTGAGAGAGTTCGGAAGAAAGCAGAAGAAACTGATCAGTTCAATGTGAGTTTAAAAGCCAGTGAACTCCAGGGAAAACACTTGGCAATGTTTACTGAAAGGCAACGCCTGGAAGGCGAAGTTCAGATGCCTGTTATCAAAGTAAATCTGGGTGATGTATGAAGGAAGTTAATTTAAATCTTAACCAGGCTAAGTTTGTTAAATGCTCAGAGCAAGTAATTGCCTTTTTTGGTGGAATAGGTAATGGAAAGACATTTGCTGGGATTTTAAAGGGTATTTTGAGGGTCCTGGACCCAGAACAGAAGCCACAGCTTGGTATGATTGCCAGGCAGACCTATCCAGAACTTAGAGATTCAACACAGCGTACATTTTTTGAATTGGTCCATTTGTTTGGTCTATTACCAGGAGTGCATTACGATTACAAGAAGCAGGAGAACAGAGTAATTTTTAAGAATGGACATGAGATTATATTCAGATCCCTGGATGATCCTGCAAAGTTATTATCCATAAACTTAGGCTGGTTTTACATTGACCAGGCTGAAGAGGTGAGCGAGGAAGTGTTCCTTACCTTACTTGGTAGGCTTAGAGCTGTCGCAACTCCTCAATGCTGGATCACAGGCAACCCTTTGGGGCATAACTGGGTTTGGCACCGATTTATACATGACCCTGTCCCTGGAAACATCATATTTAATGCAAAAACAGAGGAAAACATCCACAATTTACCAGAAGGGTACATTGACTCCCTTAAAAAGAATTATAATGAAATATGGATCAATCGTTACCTGTATGGAAGTTGGGATGCCTTTGAAGGACAGATCTATCCTGACTTTGAACCCAGTATCCATGTTGTAAATGACATAAACCCAGATTACAATTGGAGAAGGTTTATTGCGATTGATCATGGTAGGACCAATCCTACTGCAATTCTATGGGGAGCAGTGGACCAGGATGATAAGGTCTGGGTCTACCGAGAGCATTACGAAGCTGGTCAAGATGCAGAGTACCATGCCAGAATGTGTAAGTCCTTTTTAAATGAAGGGGCTTATGAAACCTATGTGATTGATCCAAGCACAGGTGCTGGTAAGAAGGATGATCCTGAGACTATTGGCAACAGATACAGGCAATTAGGTGTACCTGTTATCAATGCCAACAATGACGTTCAGGGTGGAATTGATAAAGTTACTGAGTACATTAAGAAGAATAAGATTTTTATTACCAGGTCCTGTGAGAACCTGAGAAGAGAGATGGTTAATTACCAGTGGGAACAGCCAAGTGCATCCAGGGTAGACCTCAATACTCCAGAAAAACCATTAAAAAAAGACGATCATTCAGTTGATTCACTTAGGTATATGATCGGAGAAGTGGTTAATTCAAGTAAGAAGCCTGATACCAGGAACGATACACAAAGATTTATTGATAAGATCGTAGTAGACACCGATCAGTCACAACCAACATGGGATAGTTTATAATGGCAGGAATGGATTATTACCCTTCAGCAGATCAGGATTCAGCATTGGATCAGATTGCTGATGTAGCTGAAAGAATACCACAAATTAGAAACTGGCTTGATAAGAGTAAGAAAGCCAGAGAGAACCAGGCAGATAGGTGGCGTAAGAATGAACGATTGTATTATGGTAGGCACTGGGCTAACCCAAGTAAGGGAACTGAGAACCAGTCCAGGATGATCTTTAATTTTCCCCTGGCTGTAGTAGAAACAATCCTACCGATTATTAATGACTTTCAGCCTACTGTGGATGTAATGCCCAGAGAGAAGAATGATATATTCTTTGCTGACATGATGCAAAAGAGATTTCAGCAGATTGTTGAAGAAACAGATTTATATGGTAAAATTATTCAAGCTGTAAAGGATTCATTGATTTATTCTAATGGATTTTTACAGATACTTCCCCAGGTAACTGACGAAGGTGTATTTAAAGGATTTGACATTCAGGTGATTGACCCCTTTACAGTAGTCCCTCATCCCTATGCTACCGACCTGGACCTGAAGGCTGGTGAATACTTCATGTTTGCTGTTCCGATGGAGACCTCACGAATCTTTCGAGAGTTTGGCATTAAAGCACCAGCCGATGGGAAATTGGATGATTATAAAGCATATCAGAAGGTTAATGACAATGGTGGTATTGATTCTGCCAATGTTGAATCTGAATACGATATGGCACTTGTTATTGAGTGCTACAGTAATGAACCTGACAAAGAGAAATATCCTAATGGTAGGCATACAATAGTTGTTGGGGACCAATTAGTAGTAGATGAGCCACTAGAACTGTACAGAATGCCAGTGTTTATGGTATCAAATTACAAAAGTCCTCATAACTTCTGGGGTATTGGTGAAACAGACCTGGTACGAACCCAAACCAAAGCCTTAAACGAAACCTTTTCATCAATAAATGAAAACATCAGGAGAATGGGTTTTCCAATCAGGAAGGTAACCCAAAGAGCCAAAGGTCAATTAACACGACCAATTACAGGAGCCCCAGGAGAGGAAATTACTGTGGTAGATCCGACAGATGTAACCTTTGAATCTCCACCACCTATTCCAGGATATATACAGAACTACATTGGTCAGACTAGCCAGTTTATGGAAGCAATTACAGGTGTTAATGATGTTACCCAGGGGCGTAAACCAGGAGGAGTTACATCAGGTAGAGCAATAGTTGCACTCCAGGAAGCAAGTCAAACCAGGCAAAGATTTAAGATTAACAAGGAAGTAGCCAGGCTTACCAAAGAAATTGGTGAATATATGGTCCAGATGATTCTCACTTTTGATGAAGAAATTAGATCAATCAGGGAGCGAGATGCAGAAGGTCAGTTTCAATTTACTGAGTTTAATCCAATGGCTGTTTATGATGCAGATGGCAACCAGGAAGGCACTCCTGAGTTTAACCCTGGTACTGCAAAACGATTAATGGACAGTGAGTTTGATGTAGATGTAACCACTGGATCCAGGTACGCCCAGGGTAGAGTAGCCAATGAAGAAAGAGCATTAGAATTGTTTCAAATGGGAGTTTATGGAATTGAAGAAGTCGTAAACGCTTTGAATATTTCGGATAAACAAGAGGTAATACAAAACTGGTATGTTCGCAACCAGCAAGTACCACCACAACAGCAGATACAGCAAGTAGAGGAGATGCAGGAAAACTTTGGAATGGCTGTTGCCCAGGTAATGCAGGAAGGTCCAGGAGGACCATCAGAAGAAGCATTGGCACAAATGGTTATACAGAACCCTGAACTCGCAGAAACACCAGATTTTCAATCGCTACCAGGAGATATCCAGGAGCGAATAATCACAGTAGCAGGATTGGTTGGTGGGCAGGAAGATCCGATGATGGATCAACCCAGGGCTTAAGGGATTCAGTAATGATTTCTGCCCACAGCTAACCGAAAGGAAAATAAAATGCCAGAGTTAATGATTAAAGGTAAAAAGAAAAAGTTTAATTACAACAAAGCTGGAATGAAAGCGTACAGCAAAGCACTTGCAAAATCAAAAAAATATTAATGTTTGAGGTGTTTGAAGGCATAGTTACCCCTGCCGAAGCAAAAGAACTAAAGGATATGGGGCAATTAAACCACTCGATTTCTGACTTTTCAGGTCAAATTGTCAATAAAATGGCAAAAGCCTACCAATCACTGGTAGATCAGCATGAGTTATTGCTGGAATCTCCCAGTTATTGGAGAGTTGAGAGCCTTCCAAGAGGACATGGATGGCATTTTGATGGATGCAAGTTAGTTGATGGAGCCTTTGTTGATAACCACATGGCATGGTGTAATTATGGGACCACAGCATTGTTATCAAAGCCAGGAACATTTAAAAATGGTCGCTTATTTTTTGAAATAAATGGAGAACCATTTGAAGTTGAGGACCATTATTTAAATGGCGTTATCTACCCAGCAGGAAAATTTAATAATCCACTTAAGCATATGGTAGAAAAGCACGATGGTAAACGCTATTCACTACTAATGTTTTTTGCAATCAGGTAATGGAATTTTTAATAAAGTATTTAAAAATGAAAATGTTAAAAAAGTTCACTGGAAAAATTGAAATCAATTTTTTTGAAGGTGGAATCGGAAATATTAATGAACATAAAAGCATAAAGCTGAAAAAATGAAATAAATAATTATCCAATAATTTAGGGACAATCTTTAACCAAGAAGCCCAGTGACTTATCAGGTATCCCCTGGTGATCATTGGGCTTTTTTTTTACAACCAAACCAGTGTCGAAAGACCAACTGAAAGGAACACAATCATGGCAGAAATGAATGTAACAGGAACAACAAATTTAAACATAACACCAGAATCGGAAGAGATTCAGGTTGGTAACTACTCTTCAGATCAAAACGTAGATGTAGATACATCAGTCAATGGTGATTATGACAATATTCCGATTCCTGGAGAACTCTTTGGCGAAGAGCCAGTGGAGCAATCAACCCAGGAGTCAAATACAGAACAGGCTGAGACTACAGAGTCTGAACAAACAGCCGAAACAACCGAGACAGAGGAAAGCCAGGAAGAATCAACCCCTTCTTATGTTTACGAAACCGAAGATGGTAAATATACACTAGAAGATGTTGAGTCCTGGAAAAAGGATGCTGATAACCGACACGACTGGAACAAATCCAATACGGAGAAAGCCCAGGAGATCGCTGATCAGCGTAGAGCAATCGAACCTTTTGTTCAACTGGCTCAAAAAATAAAAGAATCGGAAGATTTTTCTGAAACGCTCATGGAAGCGATTGAGGATGAATTAGGAGAAGATGCAGGGCAACTGTTTAAACAGTCCCTACAGGCAGATAATAAGGACCTTCCGAATCCCTGGGAAGCTGAATTAAAAGAAGCCCAGGACAAAGTGGCACAGATGGAAGCACAAAATGTATTGGACCAGTCACTGGCAGAACTCCAAAAACAATATTCGCTTAAAGATGATGAGGTCCAGAGTGTTCTGGATTTTGCCATAGAGAAGCATGAAAAAGATGGGAGACTGCTAACCCTGGAAGAAGCATACAAGGTAATGAACTTCGACAAACCTGAAGTTTCAGCCAAGCCAAAACCATCTGTCCCAGTAAACGTACAGAAGAGCGTTGGTGTCAAAAGTGATAAACAAACCAAAATAACAAATTACGATGACATTGATGTTGCTTCATTTTTTAAACAATAATCGAATAAAGGAGACATAATATGTCTAACATAGTCGTAAGTGGAACTGGTTCTGCTTCATTAAGTGCCCTTATTCAGCAGTATTATATGCCTGTTTTGTATGATAACATCTTTAAGAAGTCTCATCCATTACTTGCAATACTGAAGGGTAAGGCAAAAACATTCAATGGTCGTGAGATCGTTGTTCCTGTAGAATATGCAGAAGGTGGTGCAAGTGTCTGGGGTGACCAGCATACATTGGGTACATCTTCTGGTCAGTCTTATACACCAGCAATAGCTGAGATCGCAAAGACTGCATCATACAACCCAACTATGCTTACAGGGCATTTTCTTTTAACAAAGGAAGAAACTTTGCTTATGAACAGCCCCCAAGCAATTAAAAATATTGTTGGTGCGAAAGTAAAGAACCTTCAAAAGCAATTGGAAAAAGTTGTTGCTGAAAATATGTTTGCAAGAACATTAGCTACAGATGCTTTTAATCCTGTTGCTGTTCTTTGTGATGATGCAACGACAGTAGGTGGTCTTGCTCCTGGTTCTAATGCCTGGTGGAAAACTCCAGTATTAACAGATGCTTCTTTCAGTGATGCTTCTGGTAATGATACTGCTGACTCTCCAGATGGTGGTGTTACTTTTATATCAGAATCTGATATGCAAGACCCTTCAAAGGATACTTACATTTTAAGAATCCTTGCTCGTGGTATTGCTAATGCAAAAGCACAGACAGGTGAAAGCCCAGACCTTATTGTTTGTTCTCAGTACCATTATGACCTTATCGAGTCAGAACTCGGTGAGTTTAAGCGTGGAAGTCTTGAGTCAGATCGTATGGCAAAAATGGGCTTCATGGGAATGTCTTACAGAGGTGTAGATATTGTAGCAGATCAGGACATTGTTACTGCACAGGCAGACAATAGCCCTGATACGATTGCTGATAACAATGATGGCAGAATGTATTTCTTAAACACAAACTATCTCTATATGTTCTTTAATTCTGGTGCAAAATTCACTGCATCTGACATGATTGAAGATACAAAGAGTAATACATTTGTGCAGAAGGTCCATACCTATGGCAATTTGGTTGTTACCAACCGAAAAGCACATTGTGTTGTTGAAGATTTGTATTCACCATTGGATTACGCTTAAGTATCCTTATAACCTTACAGCCCCTGGGGTTTATCTGGGGGCTGTATAGCCTGGAGAAAATATGACAACATCAGACATGAACACTATCCTGGGAGATCGCATGGAAGATTCAGCAGGAGATCTTTTTTCTACTACTGTGAAAGAAAGATATTTAAATCGTGCCCAGGACAAACTAATCCAGGCATTAAACCCTCATTTACTTACCGATCTTCATGTTTTGGTTACTGGGATATCTATGCGAACCGATAACGATGTAGATTCACATTTTAAAAGTTATTTTATCCCAACCCAGGCACAAGACTTGGCTTCGGATCCATTTGGTGGACCATTGGGAATCCTGGGTGTACGAATAGCCAGTAGCAATTTTATTCGCAAAATATCCTTTGATATGGCAAAAGATTTTTCAACAGGGCTGGTATCCTTTAGTGGAACCGAGCCTGTATATTTTATTTTTAAAGGCAGGATCTATATTTATAACAATACAGCCAATGTAGACTGTTATTACATCAAAACACCAGCCACATTAGCATCTTCTCCTGAACAAAATTGTGAATTAAATGCAATATTTCACGATGCGATCCTGGAGTTTGCAGAAGCTGAGTTATGGCGAACAGCTAACCAGCCAGATCGTATGAATAATGCTTTAACCAGGGCGTATGAGTATGTTGGAAGGTATAACCAGAATCCAGCAACCAGTGTTGTAGGTGAGGGTATCCCATTTGACTATACTTCGACTAATTCTTTAATTGACCCAATTTATCCCAATTATCCTGTCGGCTAATGGCGAAATACATTGATATAAAAGATTTTGATGGAACATTGACCAATGCTGATATTGAGGACCTTCCAGAAAATGTTGCCCAGGAGATTAAGAACCTTAAGATCCAAGCTGGTAAATTAGAGAAAACTTTTGGTGCAGGAACACCTTCTGGAGTCCCAGCAATAGGGTTATCCTTCGTTGATACAAATACAGGGACCACTAACACTGTCTACAATATTTTTACCTTTATTTCGGACAAATTAGATGGTGCTACAGTTAATGATGCTGGTGATCAGTACAGGTATTTACTTGTTACAATTGACAACAACAGGAATACAAAATTATGGTGGTATGATTTTGGAGCCCCTGATGTTACAGATCATTTACAGATTGAAAACAATATTGTCTGGTTTAAGACTGCATCGGCACATGGATTTGTAGAAGATGACTATGTACTGGTCCAGGATTGCAAACACAATACAGATCCATTAACTGATATTACAAGTGCTGGAGTGTATGAACAGGTAGATCATGTTCCAACCGATACAACATTAGGCGTAAACACTGACAGTGCTACTTCCTGGGGTGGCAGTTTCTTTGACATTTCAGTTGCATCTGGATTTACAGCGATGCCCTTTGGTGGTAAAGTAGCTACTCATAAAATTGTTGATGATACAGTTGCTTATGGTGGAACAGACTGGGGAGAGGTAGAAGATATTGCTATTGTTTCAATGTTAAGCACTGGTACAGTGCTTTGTATGGCAAAAAAAACCAATGAACTGGTTTATATGACAGGAACTGGATCTTTTGTTGATTTAGCCACTTCTTTATATACAACATACAAAGCAAAAACAAATTTTGCAGTATGTGGTATGTTGTCTTTCCATGCCAAAAATGCCATTTATGTTCACTACTCATACCAGGATGGATCTCCAGCTTCAAATTATAATAAAATTGTTAAGTATGCCTGTGATTCCAGTGGCAATATAACTGAAAGTGCTGTCGGAGATTTAGGGACAACTGCTGTTGTAAGTGAATCTTTTTTCCAGGAAACAACATCATCTGGTAGTAAAAATTTATTTATTCTTGCAAAAGGATTAGGTCTTTATGGAATAAATACAAGTGACTCTATTGCAAGCCACAGTCTTACAATTACTGGTACGCTTACGACCATTAATACATCACTTGCAAAAGGAATGACCTCAATTATTCAAACCAATAAATTAACCAGTGCTGGTGGATCCAGCGTTTCGGATGTTGCACATGAGTATTTGGTTATTTTGACAGATGAAGCACCTAGTTTAAAATTTTATTCCAGGGATATTACATCTGGTTCTGTTACAACATATGGGTTATTAACTGATTTAACTACTACTGGTACTCCAATAATGCTTTCAAAAATGGATTTTGGTGAAAACTCCAACAGAAGCGAATCCCTGGTAGTGTATTATACTGCTTCTAGTGTTAATTATTTAAAATATTCCTTACATAATGATACTACTATTGCAAGAACACTTGATAATATAGCTACATCTGGGGATCTTCAAAGTGATGCAAATTTAAGTGTAACATTTATAAAACCAACCAACGACCTTCCAACAGGAGCCACAAAATATTTAATGGTTGGAACAGACAACCCTTCTGCTTCGCAATCTGGAAAACTATTGGGCGTTACCACAGCAAAACAAGTAAAAGAATTTGCCAATCCAGGCACTACACCAGGAAAAACCAACTGGAACCCAAGCTGTTTTGATGGCTGTAGCACTGGGGTAGGGTTTTTTACCCATGCTAAAGCATATATTGGTGTATATGGAACCGAAGCCCAAGATGGAAGTTCAGCAGACCATGCTGATGTGTACAGATTTACAGATATTGGATGGCTTCAAAATACATGGTCAGGAACTGGGGACTGTGAGTACAGGTGGTTTGATTTAACAGATAAATACGATATTCCTGCGACATACAACAATACAGAAAGAAATCCCATTATTCCATTTGGAGATACAGTTAGAGTTCTAGCTGGTAATATTGCTGAGTATTCCAGTAATGAAGCTAAAGGCATCTGGCTGGGCTATATTGACCGAAAGTATATGAATGATGGTGTTACCATTACTCCAGGATTTTATGGCTATTCTAATGTCCTTACTAACCCATTTAGTATCTCAGATGATATTGATTTTTCAGAAACAAAAGACGAACTCAGAGACTCAGATGAAAGCAAGTATGTTTTAACAGCTTTATATGATGGTGTCCAGGAAACTTTAATTGATGACAGCTCTGCTGTTATTATTAATGATGTTGTCGGTATTTCTGGTGCGACTGTATTTGATGTATCAAAATCAAAAGTAGTTTTACCAGTTAATATTGATTTTTCTACCTTAAATAAGCGTGTTACTGGTTTAAATCTATACAGGTCCAACCGATATAATGGAGTCTGGGAGACTTATAAAAAAATTCAAGAAGTAAACTTTATTAAAACTCAAAATGCTGGTGAAACTTCTGACAAATATTTTTTCCTTCAGGCAACTACTGACAATGTTGCTTATGTAAAAGATGATGGTGGTTATATTGCCAGTATTGACGATTCAAATGAAACAACCTACGCCTTAAAAGTAGGTAGCAATTGGAAAAGAAGAATTGTGTCAATTTCTTCCATTACTCAAAGAAATGTAACTGGAGCAGAATTAAATGCTGATATAACTTCATCATCAACTACTGGAGTGTCAGTAACAAATGCTTCTAGTTTATCTGCAACAGATTATTTTTTGGGTGCAGAAAAGGTTGCTGTAAGTAGCATTGACACCAGTGCGAATACAGTAACTTTAACAAGGGCACAGGGTAGCCCTGCAACAACAGCAGTAGCCCATGTCAGGTACACAGAATTTCGATCAACTTCAGCAACAGCTACAGGTTGGTTTATTATTACTGTTGATGATGCCTTTAGGGGTAAAAGATTTAACGACTCCTGGCAGATATATAAAGATCGTGGAGTTACCTGGGATCAAACAAAAAGTGCATCCAGTGGTGCTTATGGTGGTAAGTATGTTGGTATTGGTGATTTATTACAAGCTGTTATATCATCAGGAACTGATTCTGAATACACCAATAATTTAGATATTGATGCCTGGCGAAATAGCACAACTGGAAATGTAGATGTTACTACAGTATCTGGTAAATGGTTTGAAACCATAGATCGTGGTCAATTTAAAATTAATGATATCAGCACCTGGGAAGATCACCTGGGAATGTTTTTTATAAAACTAAACCGACCTCTTCCTGCTGGGACCTGGAATGATCAGGGTAAAATTGGTGGTGCATTAAACATTGTAAATACCAGTACAAATAATTACACAGCAACCATAACAGATGATGGTTTAACCTCTCTTGGTGAACACTGGGGAGAAGCTGTAGAATCAATTAGAGTCAATGCAAAATATGGTAAAATTGTTAAAAGTAGATTGTTCCTGGGTAATGTTGTCCTGGACATTGGTGATGAGAATGAAGAAAGAAGTGATTGGGTTGTTTACAGTGAGGTAAATCAGTTTGATGTAAGACCAGTCAGTAATGCAATCCAGTTTCCTGATCGTGAAGGTGGTCAAATAACAGGCTTATCAGAATTATTTGGAAGGTTAATTGTGTTCAAAGCCCAGGCAATATTTGTTTTGGACCTGGCAAACCCAATGACACCTTCAACCTGGACCAGGAAAGAAACAAAAATCAACATTGGTAATATTGCTCCAGAAGGAATCGTTGAGGTCCATGATTCAGTTTACTTTGTACACCATGATGGTATTTATAAGCTGGATGCCAATACTACAGCCAGTTCAGATGCAACGCCTTCTTTAATGGAAAAAATTACTTTGGGTATTGAGGATCAGTTTTTATTGGCAGATAGTAAGAGAAGCGTTAAAGGTGTATATGACCAAAAAAACAATGAAATATTGTACACCTGGGATGTATCAAACGCCCAGGTTGTTTGGGCATACAATATTGTAATAAAGACCTGGAGAAAAGTAGATACCACAGCCAATATGGATATTTTGGCATTTGCTGAAAATAGTGGTCCATTAACCTGGGATGAAACAGATAAAAACCTTAAAAAATTTGATGTAGCTGAAGCAGTGGGAACAGCCTGGAAGAGTAAACGATTTCCTTTGGACCTGGATCGAAAAAGATTAATCAGGTATGGAATGGTCAAGTTTACAGGGACCGATACATTAACTGTAAATGTTTACCTGGATGGTGCAGGATCTGCTTCTTTTACCAAAACCATTACTGCCGATGGTGGTATTAACAGATTTCCGATTAAAAGGTATGGAAAGAATTTTGAAATTGAACTTACTACTCCATCGAGTGCTAACGCTTTCTCGGTGGAAAGAGTACGAATTGAAACGGAGTAAAACATGGATCCCATGACAATGATGTTACTGGCAAAAGGAGCCCAAAGAATTGGGCAATCTGGAGCCAGACTACTACAACCAAAGTTTGCCAACACAACATATGGTAGGCAATTATCAAAAATGAGAACCGAAGGTGCTTTATCACCAGGTGCTGAGAAAAACATTTTAAACAGGGTAGGAACCCAGGCTGGTAGAAGTGCGAATGTAGCAACCAACAGAATGATCGGAAGTGCAGTGAACTCTGGTATGGGATCTGACTCAGTTGCAATCAGAAGAGGAATTGCAGAAGCTGAACTCGACAAAAGACGAATTGTAACAGATACTGCAAAAGATATTTATCTGGATGAAGAAAAAGCAAAGAAACAGGCAAAAATTGATTATGCTAAAGCTGTAAGTCAGGACAAGCGTGAAAGAAGAAATGCTATGGTTGGCGTAGCTAGTTCTGTTGCTCAAACAGCAGGGGATTATTATGGTAATAAGGTAGCAGAAGGTAAAGCCCAGGACCAGTCTTATATGGATGCTGTTGCAAAATATGGACCAGAAAATGTTAAAGCTGTAGAACTTCCAGGTGGTGAAACCAGATATACTGGAGGTATTGATTCAAAAACTGGAAAAGTAGCATTGACACAAGACGATCAAAGAGCCATTGAGGTGTATGCTCAAAAAGCAAATATTAAAAATAGTGCCACAGTAAGTCAGACATTTGAGGATTTTTTAAACGATAAAAATGCAGACCCAGATAAATTTATTGAGAAAATGAAAGACATGGGTTTTGAAGATGCTGATATAGTTGAAATAATAAAAATGTTGAGTAAATAATGAGTAATAACGAAAAATTTCAGAAAGTTTTGAATGCACTAAATGCCAAAAGCAAAAAGAAAGAAGCAGAGAGATTAAAAGCAGAAAGGCTGTATGCAGAAGAAAAGAAAAAAATAACTCCAAAATATAAAGAAGATCAAAAAATTAAAGCTGAAGCAGACAGTATATCTGCTGAAAATAAACTTAGAAAAGCAAAGAAAGAAGCACAGCCACAAACTCCATCTGATGATATATTGAGATATGGTAAAAGATTGTCAGAATTAAGAAAACTTGGTTACAGAGAACAGCGAATTAAAGAAGAAGTGCAAGGCGAGGGCGATGATCAAACAGTAACATATCAATACTCCCTTGATTATATACCAACAGATGAAGCAAAAATATATGAAGGAGAAATTAATGCCTACAGAGACAGTTTAAATCTGGCACAAATGGCAAAAAAACATGGTATGCTTACTCCAAAGGTAAGAGAGATAGATCAAAACAGAGCAAAGATTGAGCAGGAAAGAAATGATTTAGCAAGAAAAATTATATCACAAGATTTTCCAATGAAGCCTGGTGCTGATGGTGAAACATATTCTGAAGTAAGTGATGATCAAAAAATACAAATTGCTCTAGACCAGGCAACTGATATGCTTGTTGAAAAATATGGTAAAGGTATTTTACCATTATTAAAAAACCTTAGAGAATACAGAAAGGTTAGTAAATAATGGCAGAACCATTAGTCCCACAACAGAGAAACTCTCTTGATGATATACTTAATAAAGCCTTTGATGATTTAGAAAGAGAAAGACAAAGAAGAGACAATATAATTAATGCACCTGATCCAGCAAAAAGATTGGGTGAAATTCAAAGAGTAGAAAAACAGGTATCAACTGAAACACCTGATATTCAACAGGCTGTAACTACAAAAATGTATCAGGATACCTCTTACTATACAGGTAGACCATTAGGATCTCCAAAATCTGTAGAGCAAGATCAACCACTGGTAAAACCTGGTTTAAAACCTGGTGAAGTAAATCAATGGGCAGGGTTTTTAAATGCAATTAAATCTGGTTATAAGCAGGGTAAAATGGCAAGAAATGTACTTGCCCTTGAAGGTGGGGCTGATGCAGAAGAAAGATTAAAAGAGATTGCATCTTTACAAGCTGAATTAAGAGGAATCCCAAGATCGAAGGCTTACAATGAGTTTAACAAGTCAGAAACATTTGGAGAAGCATTAAAAACATTAGCTGTAGATCCAATTGAAATAACAAGTCAGCTTGTAGCTGAATCAATGGCATCATTTTTACCAACTCAATTTGCTGGTATGATGGCTGGTGCAGGAGTAGGAGCAGGAGTAGGATCTGTTGTTCCTGGAGTTGGAACAATTGCAGGGGCTTCTGCTGGTGCATTATATGGTGGAATAACATCTTCTGGTTTAACCTCTCTTGGTTTGGAATATAGTGGTAAAATGCTTGAGGTTATGGGTGAATTAGGCGTTGATGTTGAAAATCCAGATGATTTAGCCAGGGGTTTTTCTGATCAAAAAATTATGTCTGAAGCAAGAAAGCTGGGTTTAAGAAAAGGTGTTCCCATTGCACTGTTTGATTTAGTAAGTGCTGGTGTTGCTGGTAGATTTATGAAACCAGGTAGGTCCCTGGCAAGTAAGGCAATACAAGGGTCAAAAGAAGTTGGAACCCAGGCAGTGTTGGGGTCAAGTGGTGAATTAGCTGGTCAATTAAGTGCAGGAGAAGAAATTCAACCATCAGCGATTGTTGCAGAAGGTATTGCTGAAATCGGACAGTCTGCACCTACTGGAGCAGTTAGAGTAGCAACTCAAAAATTTAAAACACAAAAGCTAGAACAAGCTAAAGCCAAAGGATTAGAAGCACTTAACAATAACCAGCTTAGAACTTTATCTGATAAAGAGTTACAAGATTTCACCAGGTCCCTTACAAAAGAAGAAGCAATGGAAGTGGGGATTGACCAGGAAAAAGGAACTGCCGAAACTACATCAGCTATCGGTCAGGAGTTTACTCGCAGAGAATTAAATCTGGATAAAATTCCTGAAACAGAAAAAGAACTTAGGGAGGTAGCATCAAAAAGAATTATATCAGATCAAAAAGCAGAAGGTAAAGACTTTGTTGGCAGACTGATTGAAAAAGCCCAGGAAGAGTCAGGGATTCAAATTGAAAGAGAGTATCTGGATCGTACACTTGCCGATGAAATCCAGGATGAAAATTTATCCGAGGAAAGATCAGCAGAGATACTCAAAGAACATGGAATTGATGAAAATACCGATCCAAATGAAATAATGATTACAGGTCGAACCTCTGGGTATGTGGTTCGATTATCTACAGCAGGAACAGAGGAAAGATTGGCAGATGAGTTTGTTGCTGTAAATGAAGAAATGGCAGAGGTTTATTATAATGCTGAAACAGAAAAAGGGGGGCAAGATTTTGAAAACGAAGTTAGCCAGGACAGAAAAAATTATTACGAAGCAACAGGAGAAACAGACACAGGAGAGTCAAACAAAGAATGGTTCAGTACGATGGCATTACGCTTTGCGACTCAGGGACAGGTCCACGAATCTATCGGAGCAAAACTCAGAGATATATTTAAAGAATTTATTGCATCAGCCCAAAAAATCTTGGCTGATTCTCTCAGGCTTAAAAAGCATATTGAACAAGGTAAAATTAGCGATTCATTATTAAATAAGCTGGAGTCAGCTACTGATTTTAAAAAGGTAGGTGAGTCAGTTCGCCAGGCGAAAAAAAGTAAAAAACAGCCTTCTTATCGAACTGTTCGCAAACCAAAAGGTAAAGATGTACTCGGAAGAGATATTCCTGATTGGAGAGGTGCAACAGTATTTCATTCTACAAATGAAAAAAGTGCTGAAGATATAAAACAAAAAGGATACAGAACAGATATAGAAGATCAATCAGGGTATTATGGAAAAGCAATTTCTTTTACTCCTGACATTGAATACACAAAGCAATTTGGTGATATTGTTACAACTGCAAAAATATCTGAAGATGCAAAAATATTAAATCAAAACGATCCAGAAGATAGTGAAGTGTTTGATTCAATTATGGAGGGTAAAGGCTGGGGACCAGATATGCATCAATATTTTTTGGATGCAGGAATTGATGGTGTTTACGATCCAGGTGCTGGTGACTTATTTATTTACAATCCTAAAGTGGTTACATATAAAAGTAGTAAGTCAGCAACTTCTTATCGTGTAAATAAAGAAACTTCCCAAGAGTCTCTAATTAGCCCAACGGAAAGTCAGCAACCATCAAAATTTATTATAAATAGAAATGGAAGAGTCAATCTTGAGAAGTTTCAGGGTAAAGTTACTTCATCCGATCTTTCAACTCAATCAATTTCTAAAATAAAAAATTCTGATTGGGTAAGGGCAGATGGTGATGTCGTTATTGGTGATATTATCAAATTTAAAGAAGGTGTTTTTGGTGGCAATTACAGAAATCCAAAGTATGTAGGTGATCGATCTAATATTGCAATAATTACAAAAGATTCATACGGAGAAGTTAGTGGACAACATACTTTTTCAATTGAAATATTAAAATCTACAGGGGTGGAAAAATTAGCAAAAGGGTTTAAAACAAGAAGGAAGGGGAGAGTAATTTATCGAAATGGAGTTGAAAGATTACTTTGGAATAATGAACAATCCAGAGAGTTAGTGAAGGATGAAAAACATAATCGAGGTCAGCAAGTTAGAAACCTTAAAAAAGAAAGATACTCAGGAAATATTTCTTATCGTATTACCGAAAAAGAAGGCAGTGATTTAGTATGGAAAAACATTCCAATTGTAAAACAACCAAAATTACTGGAACTCACAAAATATTTAACAGAAAGAGCAAAGTCTATTTCAGATGATTTAGGAATAGACTTAACTCAAAATACACCAGAAGCAATTGATATAATATCTAATGTAATTGCAGAAGAAATACGAATTGAATTAGAAAACAAAAAGAATGCATTAGGCTGGTATTCAATTAAAATGCAAAACGCCATTGAATTATTATCGCAGATTTACCCTGAGATTATGCAAGACCCAGATCATAATCAGGTATTTAAAGTTGCACTTGCAATAACCAGCAATGGTACACCTGTTGAAGATAATTTAAAAATAGCAATGGTAGCATATGAGCATTGGCGAGATAAAGGTACATTGCCAGGCACATTTAAAGTGGGTGGTCAAGAAGGACCAGCAATGGCAAAAGCATTTAGATTGTACAATAAATCTGTAAAAGATTTTGGTAGTGATTTTGTACACAATTTTATTAATACTGAATTTACTGTTAAAGAAATAACAGACATGGGTTTCCCAGTTAAAGGTGAGTTAGTAAGTGCCAAGGTAATGGGTGCAGTTATTTTTGGTCCAAAAGTTGGTGGTGGGTTTTTATCAAATTTAAATGGACATTACCAGTACCTTACAATGGATCGCTGGTTTATGAGGACATTAGGGCGTATCAGGGGGAACCTGAAACCACAGCAGGATTACTCAAAACAATTAAAACGATTTAGAACTGCATTAAGAATTAATCCAAGTAAAATGAAACTGTATAATGTTTCAAAAGAAGATCTTAAAAATGATGATAAGGTAATTGAAGTTGCAAGAAAAGTATTAAAAGAATACGCTAAATCAAAATATGTAAAAAAAGACAAGCGTAAGAGGAGTTTTTATCCAAAGACAGAAATAAATAAAGCATCAAACAATTTAATAAATACCATAGATAAAATACACGAAGCACCATCTAGTGGAACTGAGCGTAAATATTTAAGAGAAATAATGAAAATTGCAGTAGAAAAGTCTGGTGTTGAAGGATTGACGATGGCAGATGCTCAAGCAATTATTTGGTTTCCTGAAAAACGCTTTATCAGTAAATTCGGAGTAGGATCACAGCGTGGCAAAAAAGAAACAGATTATGAAACAGAAGCAAGACAATATGTCAAATCAAGGATTGGATCAGTCCAACCCCTCAGGAGAAGTACAACCGATAGAAGAGATAGCGACATTCAGCCAGGTAAAGAAAGCGATGCAAAACTTCAAAAAGAAAAATCGTCTTACCGACTAGCACCTACTTTTTATTCCCAGGCTGAGAAATCAGTCACAGAAAAATTCCCCCCTTCCATGAAAGCACAGTCAGTTCCTAACTGGCTCCAGAAAAACCAGGTAACACCAGAAGAGATTTATTGGCTGGACCTGGAGTCATTGCTAAAGGGTAAGCAGAAAGTTACCAAAGAAGAACTCCAGGGATATATCCAGGCAAATAAGATTGAAGTCCAGGATGTAATGAGAGGTGGTAATGCAAAATTTACAGCAAAAGAATTAAATAATGATGAATTGTATAAATATTTTGATTTTTATGACGAAGCATACTCTTTAACTGAGCCTGTTATAAATCCTTTAGATGATACTTGGTTTGGGTTATCACTTAAAAAAAACTTAATAAAATTCATCAGGATTTATAATGCAGAAGATAGAGAATTTCTTGTTTGGAGACAGACGGAAAGCGATCCGTTTTTTATTGATGAAATTAGAACAGATGAAACTTCCTTTAATGCTATACCAGGCTCAAAGGTTCGAGTCCATGTTGATTCATCTAAATTTCTTGATGATGTACATGATCGTATTGCTGAAAAACTTAGCTATGCTCCACAATATAGTGGACACCAACTACCAGGAGAAAAAGAAGATTATCGTGAATTGTTGCTGACATTGCCTATGGCAGTAGATTTTGCAAATATAAGATTTAGTAACAAAACCAATGAATACGAAGTTTATGGCTCGGTAGATAATTTATTGGGATCATTTGGTAATAAAGAAGATGCTGAATCATTTAAGAATGAACTATCTCAAACATCCCAAATTAAAGATACATTCACTTCAAGTCATTTTGATGAACGAAATATACTGGCTCATGTACGCTTTAATACTCGTAAATCACCCACAGGAGAGAAGGTTTTATTCATTGAGGAAGTTCAGTCTGACTGGCACAAACAAGGTCGTGAGAAGGGGTATAAAAAGAAAATTCCTGCAAATGTTAAAAGAGAAACAGATTCTTTAAATAAGAAAGGTTATGCATTAATTCGAGAGATTAATGATTTGAATCCAAATCATATCGAACAATACAGTAAAATAGAAAGACTACAGAATGAATTAGATTTAACAGTTGATAAAAAAAATAAATTAGAAGAGCCTTATTCCCCACAGGGAGTTGTTGATGCTCCATTTAAAGACAGTGGCTGGATTAAACTTATTATGAAAAGAATGCTACGTTATGCCAGTGAAAACAATTTTGATCGTATTGCCTGGACCACATCCAATCAGCAAGTAGAAAGATGGAGAAATTCATTAAGACAGAATGTAGACCAGATTTCATATCAAAAATTTGGTTCCAATTCTATGGGTAAACCAACTTTTCTTGTGGCAATTAATGGATTAAAAAACAATAAGAGTGTATTCAATCAAACTGTTCCAATAGAAGGTGAAACAACCATTAATGGGCATAAGGTTACTTTAGATGGTTTATTGGGTAAACAGATGGCTTCACAGATCAGAAAATCTCAAGATAAAACAGGAGTTATTGAAGGTGATAATCTTACTATTGGTGGAACAGGATTTAAAGTAGTGTATGATTTTGCCATTAAAAAGATTTTAAACAAAATGGGAAAACCAAGTGGCGTAAAGGTGGATCAGGTAGAATTAATTGAAGAGTTTTTAAAATGGGATTCAAAAACACAAGAGTTAGATAAACTTACAACATTTACTCAACCCTCCATACCAGTAACTCGCAAGATGAAAGAGTCTGCATTAAAAGGACAGCCTACATTCAGAGCCAGTAAACGGACCACAACAGAAGATGTATTGGATTCACCATCATTTAAAAAATGGTTTAAAGGCTCAAAGGTAGTAGATGAAAATGGTAAGCCATTGGTTATGTATCATGGGACAAAATCAAATATTGATGAGTTTAATTTAGATACTGCAAAAAAAATTCAACCTGGTAACAGAATGTTTGGTGATGGTTTTTATTTTTCAAGGTATTTAACAACTCCAAATAGATTTAGCGAAGGTCCAGGTGGAAATATAATTCCAGTTTACTTGTCAATTAAAAATCCCTGGATTGCAAATCAAGAATCTCCAAAATGGAAACCAGAAACAATAGAAAAATTTCTTGATGCAGTTGGTCGAGATGAATCAGCAGATTATATCGAAGAAAAACTTAATGATTTTAATAAAGGTAGAGAAAGTGTAATACAGCAATTTTTGGGGAGTGATGGGTTTCAAAAAATATTAATTGAAAATGGATATGATGGAATTAAAGATGGTCCTGATTACATTGCTTTTAAACCTACTCAAATAAAATCCATATTTAACAAAGGTACATTTAACCTACATGATCCAAAGATTTCATTTCACATTGCAGAAAAAGATTTGGTAACTCCACTTGCGAAAATATACCAGCAACAAAAAGGAAATAAGAAAAGGTATACCAAGAAAAACTTTGAAGATGATTTGATAAGACTTGGCTACCAGGATGATGAAATTAGAACAGCAATGGATTTGTTTGGGATTATTCGCATAAAACAAATTGAAACAACAGATCCTACTCCAATTGAAAAAGAATTAAAAAAGATTCAAAAAAGGCATACTACCAGGTCTGAATTAAAGACCAGAATAAAAAGAGCATACAGAATTGGAGCCCAGGAAAAAGAAAAAGAAATATTAAAACTGCAAAAGATGGTTACCAAATATGCCAGAGACAATATGCCTGTAGGTGAATATAAAAAATCTGAGGTTACAGGTTTACTTGCAAAGGTCAGGGATGCCAAAAGATACCGAGAAATGATTTCAGCTTTTGAAAGAATAGATCGTGTAATTGATAAAGTAGAAAAACGATCTGCATTATCTTCCTGGAACAAAGCAATTAAAAAGAAAGCCAAAGTAAAAAAGGTTAAAGGCATACCCCAGGGTCAGGTGGGATCCGAGGTTCAGGATATTGTAAATAAAATAAGAGCCGTATACAAGCTGGATCAGGCAACAGTAGAAGATAAAAGAAATGCTCTGCTTGACAGTATCTCCAAGAATGAAGATGGTGAACCAACAGAAGAGCAAACAATTAATTTAAATATTAATATGATGTATGGAGCGATTAGAGATAAAACACCCCAGGAGATTACCGAAGCTACTAATTTTTTTAATGAACTTGTTGATGAAGGTCGCATGATGGTGATCCAGGACCAGGAAGCATATAAGCAAAGAATGGCAGAGGTTAAAGCAGAAATATTGGATATTATTACAGGTGGAGCAGGAACACAGTCTCAGTCTGGGGCTCAAAGAATAGGGCTTAAAAAAGAAGGTAAAGTTGCTGACATTAAAGAATTAATTTCCCATATTGACAGTGCAAACCAATCCCTGGAATATTTATTTGACAAGCTGTCTAGGCTTGATAAAACATCAAAGCCATTAGAGTCATATATTAATGAATATTTTATGCCAAAAGTTAGACAGGCAAGAATTGCTGAATACAATGGCTTAGTTGAAATGCAAAAAATGTTAATGGAAAAAGCTGAAGAAATTTTTGGCGTTAAAGGCAGAAAATTAACACAGAGATTAAATCAAAATACAGTTGATAAAATTAGAGTAGATCACAAAGATGGGGCTGAAGGACCATCAACATACAGTGAATTAACCTACAATCAGGCGTATAAAAAATGGATGGAACTTCAGGATCCAACCTTGCACAAAACTTTTGAATCAATGGGCTGGAACATATTTAAAACTCAAAGACAAATCGAAGGGCAGTTACCAGCAGATGTTATGAAATGGGCTAAGTGGCAGTTGAATGAGTTTTATCCCATGTATTACCAAAGAGTCAATGAAACTTTTCGTAAAAGATTTAACATAAATATGCCATTTAATCCTGTGTACTCACCAATATCCAGGAGAGTTGGATCAAGGGCTGATGAGGGTGATGACACCTTAAATAAAAGTAAATCACCAATGGGTAGCATGACATCAATGGGATCTTTAAAAGCCAGGGTAAGTAACACCGAAGAATTAACCTGGATTGATGGTGACACAACAATAATGCGACACATTACAGAAATGGAGCATTTTGTACACTACACCCAGGTAATGAGAGAATTAAGATCTGTGTTTATGTCTCGTGATATTTCTAAAGCAATTATTGATTATCATGGTCAAGGAATGAGCAGAGTTTTAAATAAATTTATGGATGATATTGCCAGGGGTGGAGTTGATCAGTCAAACAATATTTATTGGATGGACTGGTTAAGAGGTAATTTTTCACGATCTGCAATTGGTGCAAACCCAGTTGTATTTTTAAAGCAGTTGGCTTCTATTCCAGCTTATATGGCAGATATACCTATGCTCAGTTGGAGCAAAGAGTTTGCAAAGGTATTTAACCCAATTGAATTTAGAAGAATGTATAAAACCTTATCAAAAAGTGAGATGCTTAAAATGAGATACGATAAGGGTTTTGAAAGGGATATGGTAGAAGCACTTAAAAACACCAAGCCTGGTAAAGTTATTACAGGAGCAAATCTGTTTAACAACCTTGCTTATGCCCTTACAAAAATGGGCGATAAACAAGCGATCTTTCTTGGAGGTTGGGCAGTATATAAGTATCATTACAAACAAGCATTAAAAGATGGAAAAACAAGGCAAGAAGCAAAGAATTTTGCAATGAGAAAGTTTGAAGAAGCTACTTTAAGATCTCAACAGGCAAGTGATGTTGAAGATGTATCTGACTTTGCCAGAAGGGGATCTCTTGCAAAACTGTTTACAATGTTTATGACCTCTCCAAATCAATATTACAGAATGGTCATTGGAGGATATAGAAATCTGTTTGCAGGAAGAGGATCAAAATCAGAGAATGTAAGGAAAATTGTAGTTGGGCAGTTTTTATTGCCAACCTTATTTGAATTTATATCTAATGGGTTTGAATGGGATAATGAGGACCAGGCAATGTCTATTTTATTATTTCCATTTTCTGGATTACTTTTTTTCGGTCAAGGCTTTGATTATATGGTTCGATCTATTTATGGTAAAGCATTTCCAATGGGTACAGTTCCAGTTTTATCTTTCATGGAAGATTATGGCAAAGCACTGAAAAGAGCATTTAATGATAAAAAGTTTACTACCGAAAAAACATTAAAGATTGCTGATGATTTTATATCTGGAACCTCAAAAGTACTTGGAGTTCCTTATGCTCCTGCAATAAGAACAGGTAAAGGAATTGTTAAAGTTGCAAAGGGTGAAGCAGAGAAACCCATTAGAGAAGCAATTGGATTCAGGTTTGACAAAGGAAAGAAAAAGAAAAAGAAGATCCAATACAAAACAAGTAAAGGTAAGCTGATTACAACCAGGCAAGGTAGCGAACCAAATTTTGCTCAATAACTCCCTTGCCATATCCAAACAAACAGTCTGAAGTTTCACTGATCATTTAATTATGATTGCACTCCTGATGCCCTGGGGACACTTAATAACCTGGGGCATTTATTTCCCCCATAGAGTATTCTTTAAAAGGAGATTAGCACATGGCAAGTGGCTCATCAATCGCAACAGTAAGAGGGTTAGGATCAGCAAATAGAGCAGTGGCTCATACAGGTACAGGTACATTTGAACAGCCTAAAGGCGTTTATATTGGTGTATCTGACGATTATCGGTTTACACTAAATGGCACAGCAGTAGACTTTAAAAACTGTAACGCTGGTTCTTTCTTACCCATAAGACCAACCAAAGTAACAGACACCAGTGATGCAACAGTTCAAGCTGGTGATATCGTTCTTCTTTATTAACCATGATCCAGTTTGGCATCAACTTTGCCAGGGCATCCATGCAGTGGTTGGAAACCATATTGGATACCTGGAGTGCTATTGTTGAACAATGGCAAGATATTGACACTAATTGGGAAAATTTAGATTAGGAATTAATTATGGCAACATTAAATGGTAAAAAAGTAAGCGAGAGTTACAAAGACTTACTTCAAGTTTCAAATTCAAATAGTGGTGTAGATGCTACACTTAGAACAGTAGAAGATGGCGAAGGAACTTCTGCTGGTGTCCAGTTATCAACAACGGATACAAGTTTTAATGGCAATCACATTTTAAAAGAACAAGGCAAACAAAGCCATATAGCCAATACATTTGCATCGCCTTACTATTTTATGGATAGTGCAACAACTGACCATATCATAACAGCACAAACAGCAATCCTTCCTTCTGGATCATCAGATAGATCAGTATCAGCTTGGGTATATCCAACGGATATGACAACAATTGAAGCTATTGCAAAGTGGGGGTCATTAATATCTAATCAGTTATTTAATTTTTGTATTGTTGGTAGCGATGATAACAAATTAAAAGTTTATGGATATGGAAATGATGCAGTTCAAACTGGTTCAGAAAGAGTTGTAGTAAATCAATGGAATCATGTAGCGTGTACTTATAATGGAAGCAATCTTCTTTTTTACATAAATGGAATATTTGATTCATCAGTTGCATTTCCTACCACAGCTCTTAATACTGCCACTCCCACATATTTGTATCTTGGGTCTTACAATGCTGTAAATTACAATTTTGGAGGGTCTATTGGTAATGCTCAAGTTTGGAACAGAGTATTAGATGCTTCTGAGGTAAAAGAATTATACTCTGGAAAAAGCGTATCTTATGAGTATAAAGGTGCAGATAACACTCACAGAATTACTGGAAATGCTACTTCACAAGACGGAAGCGTATCTGGTGCAAGTGCTACTGCTTTTGAACTTTCAGCTACTGGAAATGGAAGGGCTGGATGGGCATTAACATCTAATTTAGAAGTTGGCAAAACATATAAAGTATCATTTACAGCCACTTCAGCGACTGTTGATGGAGAAGCTACTGCTGGAAATTGGCAGTGTAGGCTATACACTTCAAGCGTTTTTCTCGATTCTGGTTCAACAAATCTTGTTCAATTTAGTCATGGGGCTGGTGCAACTGAAGCTACTTTTATTAATACTGGAAGTAGTTTTTCTCATATCGGTTTTAAATCTTTAACATCTAGTACAAATTTAAAAATTTCAAATTTTGACATTCGTGAAATAGGTTGTGTTGCAGAGTACGATGGA
>CEQB01029045.1_pt1 | contig 25581 bp, 38 predicted proteins | sample 530581 | NCBI WGS metagenome assembly CEQB01 (sample SAMEA2620588, study PRJEB7988) | marine metagenome | biome: marine biome (ENVO:00000447); feature: deep chlorophyll maximum layer (ENVO:xxxxxxxx); material: "saline water (ENVO:00002010), including plankton (ENVO:xxxxxxxx)" | depth 75 m
GATCATGCTAGTAGGCTTGCTCTTCCTGTGTCAAACTGTCTGACATTTTAGCGTGTGTTGACGCTAACCCGGTGCATCGGGTAAACTGAACGGTTGCAAACGGCAGAAAACACTACGGAGAGCGCGGCGCTCTGGAATACACGGGTCTAATGCACTAATAAGATCAAAGCCGCTACATTTACCTGACATTCTCTTGACAACTTAGTTGTTGACTTTTCCCCATTTTTCAAGTATAATATAGTATATCAAGTAAGGAGATATATCAATGCCTCAGACACAACTCGACGACACTCTGACCTTCAAGCCTAACCCGATGATCAACAACATCGAGATTGGATCTTCACGTAAGAAGGCATACAAGCCACAGCCAGCACCGCCAACGCGGAAGCAACTGACAGGCTGGACCGTCGAGCAGGTTGGCCCGAAAATGTGGCGGGTGTTTCGCAACTCGACCACGCAAGGCAAGCAAGCCATCATCGACTACAACACTCGCGAAGGCGCACAGTCTTTTGCTGATGGCTGCAACGCAGAATACAAGAGCCCCACCAAGATGAGTGCGGCTAGCCTGCGTCGTAAGAACGCGGAGCACTTGACTGACGAAGAGAAGGCTGATCTGGCTGCAATCATGGAAGGGGAGGGCCTCTAAATGTATTCAATCGAAGATAGGTTCGTTGATGCTGTTGGATCGCTAATTGTGGTCGCATTTTTTATCGGATTGATGGCACTATGACATTCATTGAGCAAAAGATTTTAGTGGCTGTCCTGTCTGTCGTCGTCTTCTGCATTCTTACGCAGGTAGTCAAAGCGAGACAAGCATGAGCGCATTTGTGCCCGGTGATCTGGTGACATACCACTTTCAACGCGCCCGATGGCGTAAAGGTTTATCTGTTCATGTTGGCTTGATTGTCGAGACTGGTAAGTATACCGGTAACCGTGACGTTAAAGTTTTGTGGAAGGGCAAAACAGAGCCAGCAACCGAAGCAAGCCAGCACCTTTCACCAGTTGACATTTCCTTGACAACTTAATCCTTGCGTTTCAGTGTCCCCTATGTTATATTATATGTATAGAAAGGAGAAAGCTATGAACCACGATCTTCAACCCGGTGACCTCGTTCGCAGCAACGCCACTGTATACAATCGCGCAGGCAAGATCCGCAAGCCCACCGTTGGGCTTGTTCTCAAGAAGCTGATGACGCGAGATCACGGATCTGGATCGGGACTCGTTAAAGTATTGTGGCCGCACACTGGCAACACTGGCGTTTGTTCAGTGCAGGATCTTGACAAAGTGGACTTGACAACTCCTTGACAACTCAACCCTTGACTTTTGCCCCTGTGGGTGTTATATTATATGTATAGAAAGGAGAAAGCAAATGCTTCGCACTCAAGACCTGCCCACCAAGACCTTCCGCGTCACCTTCACCCTTCGCGAGCCAATGCGCCCGCGTCAAACTCGCATTGTCAAGGCGCGCGATGAGTACGAAGCTGCTCGCCTCGTTGTACTTCCGGCTAACGCCATGCGAACCCTGAACATCAAAGAGATCAAGTAGGAGATATATTTATGTTCGCAATCGGTAACATAGTTAAAGTACACACCAAGCTCAACGGCTGGAAAACTGGCACCATCATCGGCAAAGCCGACTGGGACAGCAGCATGTGGCTTGTGAAGATCCCCGGCCATTGGTCTAAGCAGACCGCCGCCCTTGAGATTGACATGAAGAATGTGGCTTAATCCACCCAACCCGAACAGCGCCCATCGCCGCGAGAGGTCAAGATAATGAAAACCCCCAACTACATAGCGCCGGACTGTGGCGGGCTTGGATAAGTCACAGAGGGATCCTGTTCAACCCTAATCAAGAGAACAATATAATGCGATAGCGTTACCTCCACTGCTCAGTGAGGTTAAGAGAGCAAATAACAATAGAGCCGAGAGGGAGCGCGGGCATAAATAAAGACTCTCCCATTTTCCTATGAAATACTACGTTACCAAAATCGAATTGCAATTAGCTGACAGCAAATTGATCAGCACCGAGACAATTCTAACTAAGCCCAGCGACAAAGCCGCCGCCGTGGAGGGTAAGCGCAGATATTCAGCCCTTGGTATTGATAACCTGTGTGTTGTCAAGTACAAGAAGAAGCACTATAACAAAGTTCTCCGCGCTCAAAACAAGCGCCGCAAGGAGAAGGCTTTGACGGTTGCTGATATTGCTAAAATGACAGAAGAAGCCCGCGAGGAAGGAATATAATATGATTACAGGACCAAGAGTGACAAACGATAAAGTTATTGTTGCATGGACGCACGGACTGAGCGCCCAAAATCATAACGGCACGTTGGGGAGCATATCATATCCGAACGGTCGGGCCGAATTGTTCAGCTATGAATTGAAGATCGGAGAGCGAACACCTGCCGGTGTGTTGGTGCTTGCCGACTACACCGCGCCCGCTAACGGCTTCAAGACAATGACCACTTCTCAACATGTTTGTTTAGTAAAGCATACCATCCGTGAGAAGCTGGTGGTTATGAACCCGCGAGTTTGGCAGTGCTCACCACTAAGCGAGGATAAGCCTTTTTAATGCCAGTGTTTCGCCCCGGTGATCTTGTACGAGTTAAGGATGGTACGCACGATCCTTTGATGCCCGATCATCGCGTCGGCGTAATCATTGAGGACTCAGCAAGTCCGAGAGCACTAACAAAAACATTTAAGATTCTTTTCCTTGGCACTTATGAAGTGCTGCACTTCCATGAAATGTTTTTAGAACACTTCAGCACAGGACCATAACACTTTGCCTATTCATGTAACCATGCCGCCGCTGCTCTATAACCGTTATGACGGTAAGCGGTTCGCTGTATCTGGTCAGCATTGGGTTGAGGTTCCCAAGAACACAACGCTGGAGGATATAGATAAATATATGGTAGTTGAGAGTCGACCCGAGCCTAAGAATTCGGAGGGTGATCACAATTGGATTGTAGAGGGTAGTAAAGGAAATAAATATACAGTAACCCTTAGTGATAACCAATGGTCATGTACTTGTGTAGGGTTTAACTATCGTCGTAAGTGTAAGCACATCCAGTTAAAGAAAGATAATATATACAATGTGGGGGAGAATGGTAGTTAGTGGGACATAGTGGATCGCTATGTAATGTTTAAGGAGCGTTATTATATGCTTGCATTACATTAGGTAATTGATTTAATTGTTTATGCGTGATTGTCTTAGTATATACACGATGCACAACTTGTCAAGTGTCAAGTCAATTATTGTCCGCTTCGGTGTTAATTTGCATGCGACAAGAAAGCTCAATGTATCCGACCACTTACAATGCCGTGTATCATCAACAATTTCAACTACTTAGCGCATGCAATTGTCGCACACATGCGACAGCGAGAACACTTAACATATACTTTACACAATGCCCTTGCCTTTTAGCGCGAGAGTGGTTATAATATATGTATAAACTAGTTACTACAGGAGTGACATATGGAACTGACTCAGCTATCCGGCTCATCACTAACACCCTTCGAGCGCTCTGCCTTCAATGCGCTCTGCTTGTCCGATGGACTTACGCAGCTAGCGCACATGGAGAAGCTCGTCGACATCATGCAAGGCATTGACGTGCAACTTGCGGAGGCCCGCGAAGCAGGTGATGATGAACTGGCCGAGCAGATTGACAAAACCTTTACGCTGTTGTTCGCGAGCTACGTCGACGGCTATGCATCGGACTCGTAATCTATGCGAGAGTAGTAATAATAATTAACATATCTTTAACAGTTGACTATAGAGTTGACAAACAATTGACAGTTGTAAAAGATATGTGATATAGTAGAGGGGGGACCACTACCCCCCTACCCCCCCACCGGAATCTATGTCTCTATAAACGGATGTGCTGTGTGAGGGGTGCTAGATACATTCGCGCTGCGCGCCTAATTTTTTGAGATATGGAAATATGTGGAAATTATACAAATACGATGGCCATTACATTCAGGGAAAACTAGTTAGCAAACACTCAACAGAAAAGGCCGCATTAAACAAAGCGGAAAAAGAATTGAAGTACACATACACAGAGAAGATTAAGAGAAATAAAGAAATTATTATATGGCTAGATGACGAAAACCATAGCCCAATTGGCATGATCGTCAAAAAGACCAAATAATAGCAAGGTTAAAAAAATCCACAGAACAAATTTTAGGAATTGGAGTATTAATGAAGAATAAAAGATATACATGTTGGCATTGTAGGACGGGAATTGTGCATAGACTGCCGGCTACATGTCCAGAATGTGATAGAAGATTGGAGAAGGAAGTGAAAAAGGGCGAGAGAAAAAAGCGCCGGCGCATGGCAGCTAGCGCAATTACCGCGCTTCTAGTAGGCTGTGGGCAGCCCTACGCTGAAGATACGGCTGTGGGTACCTATAGGGTCAACGAGGTCTGTATACAGCAATTAGACGGGGCCCTGTATACACTACAGGCATATGCTTCTAATAAATATACGGGGGTTACAGCGGCCATCTCCGCGCGCGGGGAACTCGGCGCGGTATATATCGACTTGGCGCCAACGAATATATCGACATATTACACAGCAGATATAAAATTTGTCAACATGAGCTGTGAATCTGATATGCTCTTTAGGTATAGACCAATGATATAGTCATCTAAGCACCTAATTACTATGTGGTGCTAGACTATAACGTTAATATTGTTTTAGAGCGCGGTGATATGATCGTCGACATGGTTAGCAATGAAGTTGGCTTGCTAATCGAAAGATATAAGGTATTATCCGAAAACACATTCACCAATGGATTCGTTACTGAACCTGTTTGGGGCTGGCGTATATCGTGGTCAGGCGCTAATATGCATGATGTTAATCGATTTGCCGCGTTTACTGAAAACGGATTAAAAAATCAAATTATCGAAGGCCGCGTTAAATTGATAAAAGTAGATGATACTTAGGGTATGCACTCTTTTAACGGCCGGTTCAAAAACATTAATTTGAACATTGGGGATCTGGTTGTAGATCCTTCGACAAATCACCGAGCTTTTCTTATTTCATATGAACGTCATATCGATATGTTTGATGACGATATATGGCTATGGGAGCTTTACTGGTTTACGCATGGTTCTAAGAGTGCGCTTAAAAATCCCATCAATTCTGTTACAATATTAGAAGAAGATAGTCTTAAGTTCTCAATATTAGTAGGTAGACTTGAGTGGTATTCAATCAAAGGAGATACATGGAATGCCGAAACAGCACAACTGGAATGCATATAAAATATTCAAAAATGGTCGTCGCGCTAAGCAACCTATATGCAAAATAAGAGCTATTAATGCGATAGAAGCAGAAAAAAATTTTTTAAACGAAATTTTGCCGAAATTATCGGAGAGTTTTGCCAACTACAAGTGGGTCTTTATTCATGAAAACGTAAAACCACGACGTATAACAAAAAAGGATATTGCATCGTTTGCGCGCAATAGAGAAAAGAGAAAAAAAATTTTCGTTGACATTTTTTCGGGAGTGGAAGATGGTCAAGTTTTACTCCGCAACAATTCTGGATCAAGCTGGGAGTGGGCCGTGTGCCAACCTACGACTCTAGAGAAACTTAAAAGCTTGTCGCCACAATTTAAAGAAAAACACGATGCGTTTAAATGGTTAGATAATTATTTATATAATGAATGACTAATTAATTTGAGGATATTTTATGGGTATTGTAAAGGTTGACGGAATTGAATGGGATAGTGTTGTAAAAGTAAGCGGAGTGGCCAAGGCGTCTATTGTGAAATTTGGAGGCGTTGAAGGTGGGCCGGCCGCAGCGACTCGCTGGGTGACCGTTCATGCTGATACAATTGTTGCTCACGCAGGGGCTAGCGCCAGAAATCCATGGACATCATACGATTCCATTACCGGAAGTAAACCCGGCAGTTCCGTCGATCAAATATTTGTTGCATACGGAAAAGATGGAGACGGCAACGGTAGATGGGTTCAAAGCCACGCCGCAGACAACGCTGAGCTTTCTTGGACAGACGATCCAACTGCCGGCGCTGACCCCGGATGGAACCCTTTAACTCAGATATCCGGCGCGAACGAATCTGCCGGCCCCGAGGTTACGATACCAAATCGTCAATTTGCCATTCAGTGGGGCGCAGACTATTGGGTTGCCGTCGGTACAATGAGGTCTGGAAAGCAGTCTGTTATGAGATCTCAAGATGGCAACAACTGGTTTACATCCAGTCTAGCCGGCCTCGTTACTGACGGCTCAATAAACACTCAATCTTGCTATGGATTGGCAAGTGATGGCGCCGGAACTTGGTGGTTCGCTCAACAGAATAGAATTTTCAAAAGTACAAATCATGGTGAAACATGGTCATTAAATCACACATTAGTAGATGATGCCAACAACGACCCGGGCGATATTCGCGCTTTAACTTTTACAAACAATACTCTTGTGTGTTATATCAAAGGCGGGAACGGCGCGATATATGCCGCGGCCGCAGCTGATACAACTGATTGGGCATCCGCTTCATGGAATGGCGCCGGCAACGTCAACAATCAAATGAGAGTGTGCAGCGCCAACGGCAGAGTGTTTATGGCATATAGCGGAAAATATTGGGCTGCTGATGTTGATGGCAAGAGCATCACTATTGTGCATGACAATCAAACCATAACGACCGGCAGCCATGGTACTGCTAATGCTTGCGCGACAGATGGTACTACGTTTGTTATTGCCTGTGATACAGGCGACATCATCGTAAACGAAAATAACCTTGCCACCGACGGGTGGTACATCGAAGCCGAGAACGTTGGTTCGAAAAATATTGAACATATTGCACATGATGTGTACCTGCCAATTGGATAGATGTGGTAACCAATAGCAATGTATGTCGTGGCGATATTGTTTTCCAAGCATGGAGCGGAAGACTTGGAATTATTTTGGAATCAAGCGCTAAAATAGACGGAGACGACACCCCGCAGCAGCAATTTGACTGGCATGCCAAAGTTGTGTGGTTTTCCAATAAGATAAATAATGGACACCCACTTGGTCAAGAATATGCACTATTGAATTCGCTTAATTTGATTTCTAGGGCATAAAACATGTTGAGCGACCTATAATACTATAGGTGCGTTTTTAAATGTCAAAATTGCGAAAATTTTTAAAATACACATTTGCTGTTGCCTTTATGACCAATGTGTGTGTCTTTTGTATCGGTTTAGCATTAGGTCAGCTTGAGATTCTTGTCATGCCGGCATTGTGCATGCCCCTGTGTTTGTGGGGTGTGGAATTACACAGCGAAAAAGAACAACTATAAGATATGACAACTATTTACATCTATGGAACAATTTTCGGTAACAGATGTTGAATTGTCTATTTTAGAAAAACTATATGATTCATGGGCCGTGTCTCATAAATCAGACAACAAGCACGACTCCTTAAAAGCTAGGGAGATATCGTATATTATATGTTCTATGTTGCCAAGATTAATAAATGAAATTAGATCTCATAAAAAACAAAATGTTAACAAAAATAATCAATAAACTTTATATACTTCTTTTTATAGTGTCTTGTACAACACTGGCTGCTGCTGCGGAATATAAAATCAATAAAGTGTTACAATCAGCCGTAAAGATTGATGTGCATAAAAAGGGTCCCGCTAAAAATGGACACTGGACAGTTGCGCCAAATATTTATGTATGCGTACATGCCCCTGTTTCTCAACATCGCCTTGAACGAGCGTTAGATTTCTGGAAAAAGCTTGGGTATTCATTTGGTGACGTTTATTATAATGATGAATCGTTTGGGTGTGTTAATGAAAGATTGGGTTATGGTGGAATTACAATTGATTTGATAGGTCAAAAATTCAAAGAACCCAATATTGGAATGACGTGGAATTGGAAAGACAACAAAACCAACGAAATCGTTAAATCAAGAATTGAAATGAAAAATAGCTGGGGTAGATCTCCTCGGGTGCTTGAACATGAAATTGGTCACGCACTGGGGTGGCTTGATTTTAAAAAACGCAACCATATAATGAATCATAGCTGGATTGATGGCGGCATTGACACCCATGGACTGAGGCATACCGATGAATGCGCTGAATGAAAACATATCACCCAACGAGGCCAAATGTTTAAGCTTGCTAAGTTTTGAATTTTTAAATTATATGAGATTAATGACTACTGAAAAGGGAAAATATTTTCATAGCGTTGAAAATGAGTTATTAGCATTAGTGCGAGATGAGGCGCCCAATGTCGACGCAGAGTATTCCAAATTTGAAAAATTATCTCAAAAAAAAGAATTTTTAAAAGAATTGCTGTTGGAATATCTTGTGGGAGCTTTTGTTGATAATTATAAGAAGAGAAATAGAACAATTGACGACTTTATAGCGGATCATGAAAAATCAGCAAAAAAATACTCTGAGGGCACTCCCGACGTGGCTAAGAAAATTAAAAAATGTTTAGAAAATCCAAAACAATTTGAACCATCATTTCATTACGATGTTGAATCAGCTAGCACAAGTGTACGATCGCCCCCTCCCCCTGTTGACACGACAGCAGCACTTCAGGAAAAAAGAAAATTAACAAAAAAACCAAGTTCAGAGACATCGCTTAGAGACTGGTTTGGAAGAAAGGGCGCCCCGGGCAAAAAAGGTGGCTGGGTAGACTGTAATACATGTCGCAAGGGAAAATGTAAACCTTGCGGCAGATCGAAGGGAGAAAAAAGATCTAAATATCCCAAATGTCGACCAACGCCGGCTGCATGCAAGGGATTTAAAAAACCAAAAAAAGCAAAAAAAGAGGAATTATCAATGGACCTTGATCAGATAATAATGCAGGAGCTTTCTTCTGTTATTGACGAGAAGAAGAAAAAGAAAAAGAAAGGCAAAAAGGATGCTTGCTATCATAAAGTAAAGGCGCGCTATAAAGTGTGGCCGAGTGCATATGCCTCCGGTGCTTTAAGCAAATGCCGCAAAGTTGGTGCTAAAAATTGGGGTAACTCTAAAAAAGAGTCTCTGCAGATCATGATCGAAGATGAGTTATCTCAGGTCTTAAGCGAAAAGAAAAAGAAGCCATGCAAGCCATCCAAGGGTAAGCGTTTTGCCAAGCGCGTTAATGGCAAATGTCGCTCATTTGGGCAGGCAGGAAAGGCAAAAAGTGGTGGTGATCGAATTCGGCCGGGCACAAAGAAGGGTGACGCGTACTGTGCGCGTTCAGCAAAGATTAAAAAATGTAAAAATCCGCCATGTGCTAATGATTTATCGCGCAAAAAATGGAAATGCCGCGGATCTAAATCGATGAAGGAGTAAAAATGCGCTCAGATGAACAAATTCTATATGAAACGAGGGATTTTCTTCAAAAAATTGAAGAAAATTTGACAAAAAATCATAAAAAGCCTGAAAAAGTGCTCCGAGAAGTCACCGAAGACGAAATGCGAGTGCTTGAAGACGTGTTGGATGACTTAAATCCAGCAAATTTGCCTCTAAATGACCTTTTTAGCGGCAAAATGCGTGTTGTTATACCATTTCCGACCATAGATACTGGTTCAGAGCTTGGAAAGTTCTCAGAATTCTTCAGATCTCAAGAATATGACGTAGACTGGGAGAAAGGTATGGTGTATGCCGAGCGTGATCTGCGCACATCCGACGAATTTCTTGATACTTTGATGGGCGGACCTCAACCAAAGAAGAAAATTAAGAAGATTCAGATGAAAATCGGCAAACTTTTCTCTAAATTAGCTGATTTAAGCAGAAGAAAAGACGCATTGTACCAAAAAGTCTATGATTACTTATCTGATAAATATATCGGGCCAGATGGCAAAAAAGTTAACACACCACGAAGAGTTACCGGAAAAATGCTGAAAGCAGCACTCGATGAGAAAGAATATGAGAATTTTCAGAGAATTAACACTCAAATTTACTTATATGTCGTAAATCCGGGTGTTGCAGGCCCAGCAGGCTATGATTTAACCGATTTAGCGACTGAATACGGTGAATATTGGAAAAAGAACGCTGGATTCATCAAAAAAGAGATTAATAGAATTGATAATGACAAATATTCTATTATTATTACTCGACATCCGATAGATGTGCTCAGAATGAGTGATTTTGAGACTATTTTCTCTTGTCACTCTCCAGCTAGTCGCCAAAGTGCTTATCAATCGTTCTATAAGTGCGCTGTAGCCGAAGCTCAGGGACACGGAGCGGTAGCATACGTGGTAAAGACAGAAGACCTTCTGAGCACCACCAACACGGGGAATATTGATAGTGCAGAGCAAGAAATTCAAGAGGGCGAGATATTTTATGACGATAAGCGCCCATTTGCTGGGGATATTGACCCAATTTCTCGCACACGTATACGTCATGTTAGATATTACCGAGGAATAAGCCCTCCGAAGCGTTGGGATGACGGACAAGACGTTGGAATGCCTGAAATACGTGTTTACGGCATGGATATTCCCGGTTTAGCTAATAAAGTTGGAGATTGGGCCAGATCAAATCAAGAAGAAGTCATTGCCAACATGCCAAAAGAGGACGGTAAGCTTGATTTAAGTAGATTTATACAATTTGGTGGTTCTTACGAAGATCATGGTGGAGGACCGAGTGTTCGAGCAATGCTTATGTCCAAATTTTTAAAAATTCCAACTTCAGATATGGTCGGCGCAATGAAACAAAATACAGAAACTGAAGATAACTTGGATGCTAATTTGGTTGGTGATATTATCGCACAATACGAAGGAGAGTGTGAACAAATAATGAATGAGTTCAACAACAAGATGGCTCAAACATACTCTGATTATGAAGTTCAAGATGATGGCGGTGAGGGTGCTTATATTGCTCCTTTCGCAGCATTTATTGCAAAGTGGCCGGTTGATGAATGGAAAAGGCTTCCCGGCAACCAAGAAGAAGTTGTGTGGAACTCTGTTGACGAAATAATTGCCATATATGGTGATATATTTGTTGATTCTAACAACTATACTCCCATTATTCGTCGAATTCGTGAAGAAATACACTTAACTATGAAGATTAACTTTGAACACCCTGACATTCATGGCAGTAGCTATCTTGTTATGCCAGAAGAATACCGAGAGGCACTTGAAAACATTAATGCCATAATTGATGATAGAAGAGATCAGTTTGAAGCTGTCCTCACAGAGTACTTCAAGCGTGAAGGTCAGATGGAAGGTGGTAAATATATGAATCTTGCCATGGCAATCGAAGATGGAGATTTCACTTCATATGAATGGGATCTCGAAACTGATGGGGATTACTCCGAATCATATGAATCCACGGCGCGCTACTCATTCTATTATGATCCAGAGGAATTTGGTCTAGACATTCGTGTATTGGCTCAGATTCTTGATTCTCGCGACTTTAAGATTGAATTGAGGAAACAGCTGCTTGAAGAGCCCAGAAAAGAGCAAAACACCGAATATTACCTGCAAATGAACGCTACAACGGTAGAGGTTGGTGGTGAGATTAAATATACTTCTATATTCTCGATTAATGCTGACGAGCCTGATATTATGGCTGGATTGTTCCAAGAGCTTGTAGAGGGCGAGATGGACGATGAAGACAACCTTAACGTGGTATTCAATAGAGTATTAGCTCAATTTGTAAAATCACGTCAGCCTGCATTTATGCAAACAAACGAAAACCTCGTAAAAACGTGGAAAGGATTTTTAGAAAAAAAATGAGTAAATTTTTGAGCGATCCCGAGTATCTTTTTAGTATTATAACAATGCTAGTAAAGAAAAATGGTGGTAAAATAGTCATAACTGAAGAAGAAATAAAAGATGTATCAAAGGGCGATCTAATTGGCATGTATTACGAGCCAAAAACTGGAAGTATTGTACTTAAAGAAGTCGAACCTCAAGACATGTTACAGGCGACAACAATTGTACGAGACAAAAAGAAAGATGATGAGGCATACGAAAATTAAATGGAACATATTTCTACACACATCTGCAAAGGTCAGAACATTGGTGTGCACGGGAATCTTTTCGGGGGAATAATGCTGTCGTGGCTTGATGAAGCCGGCGGCGCATTTGCCGGCCAATGTTGTGATACCCCTCGCATGGTAACCCTTAAGCTGTCGGAAACAGTTTTTAAAAAGCCTGTTAGGCCCGGGCATCTTATAAAAATATATGGCAAAGTTGTGAAGATGGGGAATACCACGGTTACGATTAAGCTCGAAGCTAGGAGACACAGCGTATACAACGGCACTCAAAAATCTGTATGTGAGACTGAAATTACATATGTGCGTGTTGATGGGGACGGAGATGCTATACCACTAAGCAACAAAGTAAAAGAAAAGTTCAAAAACGATGGTAAAAAAGAAGACGACCTTTATGAGGTGTATGGTGGCGATTGATCTATTTATAATATGGTTTGCTTGTGCTAGTGTGATTGCATTTACAACCAGCAATAAGCAAAATAAAGCTAAAAAAGCTTGTGAAGTTGAAAATTGTGAAGAAACAGAGGAGAATGCGGAATGAAATATTTATTATTATTTTTACTTTCTGGGGTCGTGCATGCCAATGAACCAAAAGAAGAACCCCGTGTGGTTTACAAACAAAAAACTGAGATTGACTTTGAGGGCGTTGAGGTTTCTGGCGAATTAGTCAGGCCGCAAGGTTCGCTTGTTTTAGAGCGAAAGCGCGCACAATTTAATTCAATGATTAAGTTGCGTACTGATTTCGATGATTTGATGGAAGATTCTGTCGAGGAAATAAAATGAGCACACCAAGAGATTTAATAAAAAGCACATGGGCAAGGTATAAAGAATATATGTTACTAAATGGTCGCTTAGAAGACTATGTGTTATTTACAATTGCAAAACTTCTATCTTTTAGTGCAGGAATAGGAATAGGATATTATTATTTATGAAACTTATAATGGAAAATTGGAACAATTATTTGCAAGAAGAAGAAAGTTTGAATGAAGGAATTGGACAAAAATTTGCCATGGCTGCGGCATTGATTGCATCGATGGTCGGTGGTTCACCCGACGCTAATGCCGCAATACAAGTTAGCCAAGATACAATTGAAGATGCCGGCAAAGTGCCGATCGCCAACGCGGCTGGTCTTCTAACAGACACTACAGCTAGAGTTATCTACGGTGGATTATTGGCCTTAGACCCGGTAGAATTTCCGGGAGCTAAACAGGCAGCAGATATATTTGCGAAAGCTCACAAATCTAAAGATATTCAACAATTTGAAAATATGCCGCCATTGGCACAAAAAGCTTTACAAATAATAGTAACTCAAATGCATACCGCTGCAGCGTCGGGTGATCCTGAAAAAGTTAAACAAACAATAGACACATATAGAGGCTTTGAGGCATCGGCGCCGAAAGGAATGAAATTAAAGAAAAAGTTTAGAGACAAATGAAATTATTATTTGAAAATTGGCGAAAATTTATAGATGAAGAGATTGAGATCCCTGCGCACCTTAAAAGAACTGTATATCGATTAGATGATGATCTTGACAAGGCTGAATATCAAGAAATAAAGGATGCTGTAAGTTATTTTATTGATTTAGCAAATGAATCCGCGCCATTAAAAAAGTACGAAGAGCTTACCGGTGCTCAACAAAAAATTGTGCAAGCTATGGGACTATGGACCGGAGGATATTACAGTGTATTAAGAAATCTGGATAGCCCTGAAGAAAGGATGTTTATGACTCAATCTCCCACGATTAGCAAAAGAAAAATGCAAAGAATGCAAGACGAAACACAACAGGTGCCTGTTCAATTTGGTAATTTCTCGGTTCAACAATCAGCGAAATTTAAAATTACGCCGAGGTCACTAGATCAATCTTTTAAATTATTATACATTATTGCTCAATTAGAAATTCCAGAATCATTTCGAAAGCCATTATATAGAGGGCTAAGCCTTAATAAAAAACAATTTCGTAATTTCATTAACAGCAAAAAACCAATATTTCACGGTAACCTTCAATCGTGGACAACCGAGGGCAAAAGAGCCATTGATTATTCGAACCCTAAAGTAGCCGCCGAACACAATCGTGTTGCTGTGGTGCTTGAAATTGAAAGTCCAATCACCGGTACGCCAATAATGGGAGTTTCACATTTTAAAAGAGAAGCTGAAATTTTAAAAGCCGGCTCATTAAGTGTTTTAAGCTATAGTGAAGAAAAAAATAAAGATGGGCTTCCCTATTATCGTGTTAAAGTAAAGGAGGTTAATATACCTCCTGAAAAAACTATCTTAGATAAAATAAAAACAACAGCGAAGAATCTCTTTACCTCTAAAAGAAAATTTGGTGGGGGCGCAGGCGCTGAAGAGTATATTGCACCAAAATACGGAATGCAGATAAGTAACATTCTTAGTCCTAAATATTTAAAAGAGCTAAATACTGGAGATTGTACAAATGAAACTTATAATTGAAAACTGGCGAACGTTCGCAAATAACCGATCGGGCGACGATCAAATTATTAACGAAGCCATGGAATTATGTAGAACGTATAAAAAAGGTCTACTGATCCCTAAAAACAAAAATCAAAGAATGTTTTTAGAACAATTGCAGGAAATGTTAACTCTTCTTGAGCAAGGCGAAATTACGCGTCGTCAATTTGCTAAAGGTATGGCCGGCGGTGCTGCTATTGGTTTAGGAGGTTCCGCCATGGCAGGACTTGCCCGGGCAGGCGGAAAGGAAAAAACAAAAGCAGCCCCGGCCGCTAGCGGCGATATAGGGAGCACCGGAGCGAAAGTCGCCAAAGGCGCAGTTGGACTAGCCATTCAAGGAATCGTTGGAGCATTTGATCTTATTACAATGGGCGTTGAAAATTTTGTAACTCAATGTTACATTGATTTTTTGAGACGAAGAAAGGCCCCGCTTACTAAGTCAGACTTAGATCAAGATTTAATCGACTGTCTTAAAATTATTGCGGAAGACTTTAAAAGATCTAGGAAATCCCGAAGAGACCAGTGGGGATCTGACAGGGATTACGCGAGGGTTGCTAAATCTAAAATGTATATTGAAAGATTTGGTGAGGAAAGCCCGGGCACCTATAACATGCAAAAAAATATGGAAGGAGCTTGGTCGATTGCGGATAGCTTGACGTCTACCGATCCTTTAAATAACATTTTTAATACCCTCACTCACGTTAATATTACTCTAAAAGGAGAAACGGTCCAGTTTAGAGATATATACGATTTTAATCCAGCTGTTAACATACTGGGTGCCGACCAAGCAAAAAAAACCCGGGGCGCCCGTGAAAATAAAGCTTTTTTTCAAAATCCTGATAATTTCGTCGAATTTGCAAAAAGCGCTGTTAAGGGGAATTTGAGAGTTTATCGTGGTAGAAGACAAGGATGGATTGAGGTGGGTTTTTTCTCGCGCGCCGCAATTGAGAATTTGTCAAGATTTTATATTGGCTTGTTTAATTATCCCGGATATAAAGTAAATATTGAAATACCAACTCTACAAGCTGAGCCATTCAGGGGTCGCGGCATGGTAGCGAAAGCGATGGACTGGTGGCAGGATGAAGGCGGAAAAATTTAAATATTTGTTGCACTTTATCTAATACAGTGTTATAATGATTGTATAGCTATACAGGGAGGCTATTATGATCAAAAAATGCATGTTTTTTCTAGCTCTAGGTTTTGCAGCGCTAGCGGCTAGTTCACCATTTATTGTGCACGATTTGGCACAGTTGGGACATAAAAGCAGATGGTCGACTTTTGACAAAGTCAGAGTTAAATCTTATTTTGAACCTCTTGGACTTGCAGGGTCACTTGTTCCTCCGATTGGGCCGGCCAAGGGTATTCACCATGTTTCAAGCTTGGGTGACGCATACTTTGATGGTGACTTACCAAAAAAATCAACCATGAATTTTCTTCGAGAAGTGGTCATGACATCGCCGGGAAACGGAAAAGCCGGCAACGACTTCAAAAGTCGATTTATGCGCCACGAACAAATTGCCGTTTCATCTGGGAAAAAAGTACACATCAGCAATATTACACAAGCGGTACCTTTTCATAGATATGGTCTTCCGTTTGTCGATCATTTTGCTATTACAATGAGAACTGACATCATCGATGGCAAACCAAAGAGTTCATTTATAGTGTGGGGTCTGGGTGTGATTGCCGATCATCGCAACCCTAGCAATCTGGGGCCGCAATATGATCATGTTGCTAAAATTTTAAACCTTGAAGGCGGAGATCTTATTAGGTGGACATGTAATCTTGAGCGCGAGGGTCTCGCTAAGCCTTATTGGGTTTTAATTACAGAAAACGATGAGACCTCCAAATTCAGTCACGAAGCAGTTCGAAAAAGGCCTAGTCAACGAAAAGGTGAATGGCACACCACGACTCGTTTGTTACACAAATCAGGCAAAGGCATGTCCGTAAGTCAGCTTTATAATACGCTCTTTTAGTATTTAAAAACTATATATTATCATGAAACTCTTATTTGAAAATTGGCGAGAGTTCTTGGTAGAACGAGCCACATATATATCAAGTCTTCAACAAGCTTATCAAGTTTTAGGTCTTGAACCCGGATCTTCAGAATCTGAAGTTAAGAAAGCGTATCGTAAGTTAGCCATGGCCAATCATCCGGATCTCAATCCTTCACCAGAAGCAAGGGAGACCTTCGAAAAAGCATCAGAGGCTTATGAGGCAATTACATTTAAGGGCCCCGGTAGCTTTCCGTACAAGAGGGGTGGCGCTGGTGGCCCTGCCGGCGGAACAGATATAGCTAGCATGTGGAAAAACACAGGGCCCGAAGGAATATCAGTGCTAGCTAGTATCAGACAAATAATGAACATTGTTTCTCAAGCAATTGAAACTAATCAATCTGTTAAAGTTGCAGGTATTAGTGTACCAGCTAAATTAATAATTGATCGTAATGACTATAGCAATCTTCTAAACTTTATGCGAAATTATCAATATGAATATTTAAGGGGTATGATGGGCGCTCAAGATTTTGTCAATAATAAAATACTAAATACCCTTAAAACTGTTTCAATAAGCCCAAAATTTGGATCAGGAAAGCAAGATTTACAAAATTTTGTGGACGTGATGAAAAGAATTGTCCCAGCAGAAGAAACAAAGAAAGAGCCAACAGCTGCAGATACTCCCAAACCAAAAACGACAACTTCTCAAAAAACTAAAAGTGCTGATATACCGCCCGAAGACATTGAAATGATGAGAAATATGGGAATTCTTTAATGTCTTATGAAGCTATTACTTGAAAATTGGCGAAAGTATTTAGACGAAGTTGAGAGATTTCCAGATATCGCTACAGCGCAAGACGAGATCCAGCAAAGTCTAGACTATTTTTATCAAGATCACGCACCAAGTAAAGGTCAGCGAAGAGAGTTAGGCGAGTGGAAAGGGCACCAAATGGTAGCCTTTGATTTGCCGGGAGATACTATACTTTTCTTTGCAGTTGACAAACAAGACAGGGCAAGAGCCTATGTCGGCGTAGATCCCTTTCAGGATAGTTATTCTGTGGGCAATGTTCGTAAAACCAAGGGTGGTGGATTTTACACAACCGATCTGTACAAATGGTTAGTCGAACAGTTTGGAACATTATACAGTGATAATAAACAAACCACCGCCGGTGAAGGTATTTGGCGAAGACTGCAACAAGATCCAGAGGTAAATGTTGAAGAACCAAGCGAAGAAACTGGCGGGCGGTGGAGATTAACCAAATGAAACTCCTATTTGAAAATTGGAGAAAGTTTATTACGGAGGTGGAAGAACCCATCACAACCCTTCGTATATTCGACTTCGATGAAACAATAGCCCATACGAGGTCAGAAACGCGCGTTACAGCGCCTAATGGCTCAAGTGCCACCCTACGTGACCAAAAAGAATTTGAAAGCTACATGCAGGCTGCAGCAAAGAAAGAGGGGATATCTACTTTTGACCCCGTTTCTGAACTACAAAGAGTTGGCTATCAAATAGATTTAAGTGATTTTGCAATTGTTAAAGATCCGGATGAAATCACTGTTGTTACAAGCATTATTAAAGATTTTCCGGCTGATTCTAAAACATATATTATGACAGCAAGACGAGGACAATCGCTTGGTCCAATTATGGAGTATCTTGATGAAATTGGTATTGATTCGTCAAACGTTAGACCAATTGCAACACAAGGGGAGTCTAAGGGCGATGTAATGGTAACGATGCTTAGACAAAAAATTATGCCCGATGGCAAATCAAACATTAATCGAATTGAATACTATGAAGATTCTCAAAAAAATATTGATGATGTTTTACAAAAAGTTTGTTCAAATAAAGATATCGACCATCTTAAGCCTGACAATTTTGAATTAATAATTTATAAAGTCAAAAATGTTGCTGGTCAATATGTGCTGCAAAAGATTGAATGCGAATAAAGAAACTAATTATTGTTATGCACTACATCTCCAAGTGGAAACAATTTTTAATGGTTGAAGACGACATGGATAGCCACGAGGTCGCAAAAGCTGTTATCATTACTTCGGATAACAAAGTATTGATACTTAAAAGATCCGAATATATGGCTGAGTATGCAGAGGAGTGGGATTTGCCCGGAGGGCATCTAAAAGAATCAGAAAAGATGGAAATTGGTCTAGACCGCGAAGTTGAAGAAGAGACTGGGTTAAAGATTGGACCCTTCGATCATGAAAAAATAATTACAATAGATAATTTACATTTTTATTTAATACGTTATAATAAATCCAGCGATCAAATTAATATTGAAATTAGCGATGAGCACACTGATTTTGCCTTTATAAGTCAAGAAGAATTACAAAATTTCAACATTTCAGACAAATTTATGGGAGTGATAAATAAATCAATGGGCTTTGATGATGAATGATGTCTGATATCACTATTTAATATTAGTTTATTGGAGGACATATACCATGCCGAACAATTCAAATAATGGATGGAATGAATATTCCAGACTCGTTCTTGAACAACTCGAAGCTTTAAGTATGGGAATTGATTCAATTAGGCTTGAACTTCAGGCTGTAAATCAAGAGTTAATAATCATAAAAGCCAAAGAAGATAAGGTAACTGAATTGAGAATATGGAAAGATAAGATTGACGAAGTGACTTCGCCGTCACAATTAAAGTCTTATCTCGATGACATTCAAGAACTAAAGGATTTTAAAACAAGGGCCATAACTATTTTCGCAGCTGCGCAAGCAGGGATGTTAGCCATACTCTCCTTGATGAAATACATGGGATAGCTCTATGTCATCAAGAAAAAAAAAGTACGACTCTAAAAGGTTGCAACAAATTATTAATCAAATATCCGGAGATATTGATCCTGATGCCGAAGAAATATTCCCAACTTATATCGTCAAAGGCACTGGCTATATGTGGTGCTATTCTCCTACTGCAAAAACAATGGTGAGAATACTTCGCGGCAGCAAAGCATACTTATTGCATGATTCATTGGATGATGAGGCACAAGCCATGGTCTTCGTCCCGTACGAAATTGTTAAAATTGATTTGGAAGATTTAGAAGAAATAGGATATAACTAATGTTTTTTTCATTAAATGATTATTGGAAAGGAATTGCTCTTTTCTTATCGGCTTGGGTTTTTTATAACTTTACCGGTTTTGAGTTTACGGTTATAACGTTGTTAACGTTAATCTGGCTTAAAAAATAAAAAATGGCTAAAAAAAGAAAAAAGAGTAAAGAGAGAAACAATAAAGTCATTGTTGTGAACGTCACTAAAAACAAAACAAGAAAAATAAGAATCCTTGATTTTGACGAAAAAAAAAGTGAACCAAAACATGACAAAACAAATATTAATCAATAATCACGCCTAGTTATATAGCTTAATTAAGGTTTCTGGTTTTGATAAAGAAAGAATCATTTGGTAACGTCGCGGCGAAAGATATCGATCCCGGCGACTTGGTGCAGTGGTCTAAGTGGGATGATGATAAAAAGACTTACGATGAAAAATTTGGAATTGTCGTTTCTATTAACGAGCAAGTCCGCGGCAGTAGAATGGTTTCTGTTGCACGTGTTGTTCCACTTAATAACCCGAACGTTGAGCAAGATTTTTTTACTATGAGCCTTAAACTTGTATCAAAAGGTTCAAAAGGCACCAAAAAGAACTAATTATATTTGAATTTGAGGACAATTCATGACCACTGATAAACATAATGACCTAAAGGAATTGATAAAGGATTTTTTACCATATGCACAAAAACGAATGGGCTTTACAAAGAAGCCACGCGTACTCTTTAGAAGAGATAAAGAAAATGCGCAAAATGTACTTGGAAAAACCGCACACTATGATCCTCAATCTTTTACTGTTGTTCTATACGTTCATGGTCGTCATCCAAAAGATATAATGAGGTCACTATCTCATGAATTAGTGCATCATGCACAAAATTGCCGCGGAGAGTTTGATAAGCCCTCTATAGCCGGCGAACAAGGCTACGCACAGAAAGATCCACACTTGCGAGAAATGGAACGAGAAGCATACGAAGTAGGAAATATGTGTTTTAGAGACTGGGAAGATAATTATAAGGTATCAGTGACTAATTATAGTGTTACTCAAGTGTCTTTATCTGAGTGGCGAAATCTGGAATTGAACAAACTAGTTACAGAAAGATTAGTAAAAGGAGTAAAATAATGAGTAACTTTGAGGATTGGAAAAATAAAGAGAGGGGTCAAATTTTAGCCAAAAAATTTGGATTAAAATTTGATTTAGACGCTCTTAGTGAAAACAAAAAGGAGTATGATTTAGATGAAAATGCAACAGATCGCGTTTTTGCACCTAATCATTATTGCGCGCATCATGTTAGATATGAAGGGCGCGCCGGTCAAACTGTTGACCATAATTGGAATGAAGAACTCCAAGAAGTTACTCAATATGATATTAAATTTGAAGATGGGACTGTTGTCAGAGACGTGCCGGTTTCGGAGCTTGAAATCGTAGAGGCTAATTTGCCAGAGGGCCACGGAGGTGGTGGTCACCCACCCGCCAAGAGAGATTCCAAAAAGAAAAAGCCAATGGTTCAGGACAAGGATGATGTCGATGGCGATGGAGATACAGATGAAAAGGTTCCAGCATACGTCAAAAAAGGCGATGACAAAAAGAAGAAAAAGAAAAGTGGCAAGGTACCACCACAGTTTCAAAAACATGTAAAAGAAGAAACCGAATTAAAAGATTTAATCAGACAGCAAATTAAAATTGCTTTAGAGGAGATAAAAAATGAACCCCAGACGTAGACTATGGCTGCGTAGAAGAGCAGCAGAAAACAGAAGGAAACAGGAAGAGGCCTCAGTCACAACGTTGGCTAAGGACGTGGATGTCAAAGAACAGCCCGCAAAAGAAACCGCCGTGCCGGAGCTTAAGCAGACTACTCCCAAGACATCAAATTCAAAAGTTACCACAAAGAAGAAATTAGCTAACAAAAAATCTAAAACAACAAAAAAAGGCAAGTAATCCGTGTCAGTTGATTTGGACAAAATAACCAGACAATTTTTGTTGGGTGAAGAAAAAACACCAGAGGATGTTTTTACGTTCATTCAAGGCCTTGGTGATGTTTTAGAAAATTTTGCTCCAAGAACAATGGCAGAAAAAAGACGCATTAACGTGGCAAGAAAACAATTGAAAGAAATTAAACGTCACGCTAGAAAGATGTATAATAAGATATCAATTCTAGAAGAAAAGATAAATGTTTTAGAAGAAAACTTACAAGAAGGTAACTAAAATAATGTTGTTGTTGGAAGGACCTGTTGGCCACATGGCCCACCCATATGAAAGTCACGATTTAACTTTCCGCGAGCTAATTGAAATATTTAAAGTGGCCTCTCAGGGCTTTCCCAAGCTAAAAGTAACAGAGAAGCTTGATGGTCAAAATATTCTTATTACTTATGATCCTGAGCGTCGACAAGCGCTAGCTGTTAGGGCAATGAGTGCGCACGCTGCTGTCGGCGGTATAAATAAGGAACAGCTTAAAAGCTATTTTACTATCGATCGTGAAAGAAAGAAATATGAGTCGATGTTGAAAAAGGGCGCCTCTAAACAAGAGGCGGCGCGCGAAGCTAAATTGGCGCGCTTAGATTCATCGAAACAAGGCGCCGGCGTAGTTGCGGCGTTTTTTGATGCAATGCAAAATTTTGAAGAAGTCGCTCAGGGTCTACCTAGTGACATGTTTATATCTCCAGATGGAAATAAAATATTTTATAATGGAGAGGTTATGGACCCAAGAAGCCCCAATGTCGTTGATTATGACACTAGAGTTTTAGCACTCCATCGTACTGGCCTCCAAGAACTGGTCGACGACAAACTAGTGCCCTATAAAAGCGAACAGGCTGAAGAACTAGCAGGAAGACTCGAAACCGAACTCAGCAACATACAAAGGGACGACTTACCGCCAATCTCTGTTAATGCAATAACAGATTTTACAGACTTTATTGAAAATCGTGAAGCCTACCAAACCGCCATTCGCAAATTAAGATTGCTTGGGCGACCCGGTGAAACAATTGGTGAGTTTTTAAGAAAAAGAATTACTGAATATCTTTCACAAAGACTGAACACTTATATGGGTGAGGATACAATAGCGGCAATTGTTGATGCTGCTTTATATGTTTCGAAAACAAATAGAAATCCTAGAAAAACGAAAGAAATTGCGAGAGTTCTAGCAACAATTCCAGAGCATGAAGTTGAAAATAAAAATTTGGCTATTGAGTTATTGACAAACGTCAAAGAAGTTAAAAACATTCTTCGATTTGCAATTAACCCTTTAGAGCAAGTTATACATGATTTCGCAGTATCGATACTTGATAATATGAGTAGTGCTTATATTGTACAATCGGGAATTGCAGTAAGTCGACTTAAAGGAAAGGTTGCCCAACAAATTTCAAGAGTCCGCAAGGGTGCCACTAAGGCAGATTTGGAAGTGTTAAAGAGAAGTATCAAAAAGATCTTAGGAGGTGAAGAAGTTGGGGATGTTCTTTCTGATGAAAACCTGCAAGCTGCTGTCGAACGAATAACCACGGCTGTCGAAGGCCTTGTGTTTGACTTTAACGGGAAAACCTATAAGCTTACCGGTAACTTTGCACCCATTAATCAAATTATGGGCTTAGGGCGATATTCTAGGGGTGGCGACGACTCAAAACCAACTATGGGCGAAAGCGATATTGACGTTGAGGAACCAATATACGAAGAAGAAGACAGCAACATCAGGCAAATTGTTGTAATTTATCCCGGACGGTTTCAACCCATGGGCCGACACCACTTGGCAACATTTGAAAGCCTACAAGCATTTTTTGGTGATGCTAATGTTTATATAGCCACTTCGAATCCAGCCGAAAAGGAGCGCCAAGATAAAAAAGTTAACCGTTCTCAAAATCCTTTAGACTTTGATGAAAAGAAAGCGATCATGATGAGACACGGCATTGACCCTGAGCATATTGTGGAAACTGACAACCCCTACAAACCAATTGAAATTTTGCAGAATTACGATCCCGACACAACAGCAGCCATTTTTGTTTATGGCGCCAAAGATGCCGGCCGATTACCCTACACTAAGGTCGACGGAACTCCCGGCTATTTTCAGAAATATGATCAGAACGAAGATAATCTCAGAGGATTTGAGCAGCATGGATATGTCTATGTTGCGCCGCATGTCTCTCTTGGAATTCCGGGCTTTGATGAGATGTCAGGCACAACCATTAGAGCTGTTTTGGGTACTGGAAACCGTGAACATTTTGAAAATATAATGGGATGGTATGATGAGGATATCTTTAACATGTTAGTTGCTAAATTACGCTCTCTTTCGGAGTCCAAAGACAATGAACTTGTCGATTTTATCCTTAAGACCGTTGAAGACAATTTAGATGAAATTACTGTTGCCGGCAACGTTGCTGGATACGGCGGAGGATTTGGTGATTCAAAAACTGTTAGGCGATTTAACAAGAAACAAGAAAAAGATTCTAGACTCAAAAAGAAGAAAAAAACAAAAAAGAAGGTGAACGAAGAAATCGTTGACTCCATTATGGACTATTTAGTTAATAAAGGTATGGCCCAATGAACCAAATTGATAGAATAAAATATTTTGAACAAATTGAAGAAGAAAAAACTCTTAGAGAGAATATACGACAAATTATAAGATTTGTCAAGCAAAAAAGATTAGATGAAGCCAATAAAAATGAGGAAGAAATTGAGCAATTACGAAATATAATTCGTGATATTGTTATCGATGAAAAAACCAATTTACAAGAAGTCTCAACTCCTGATAACGATCCGGCGCCAAATAAAACAACCGGGATTAATGTACTTGAAGATTTGCTCAAAAAGATAATACCAATTTTAGAAGACGATTACAAGCTTTTAACGACAAGCCCAGAACAGAGAGAGTCGTTCCGGGCGCACATTATTAACGGTGTTGTTAGCTCTCTAGCTCCCGCTAAAGCAAACGATAGCGCGGAGATGTCAGAAGCCGTTGAAATTGATATCGAGGATGAGGGCGATCCACCTGAGTTTATTGATATCAACAAAGATGATCCTGCACCAGAAGACAACGTTAGTCCTGAAGAAGAATTTGGCGCTGGCCTTGAAGGGCAAGATGAAACTGGCAGAAACATGGCTTTTCAATCATTTAAGAAAATTGAAAAAGGCGTTCTTGATGCTTATGAATTACTGCAAAATATGGATGATAAGAAGCTTTTTTACGATTATCTCTTGGCCAATTTAAAGCTATACTTTGATAGATTCGAATCAGAATTATCACCTGATGTAAGCGAACCTGAAAGCGAGGAGTATAATCAAGCAAAAGAAATGACACCGCCGCCCGGTGATGAAGATCCTGCAGGTGATCTAGACTTGGGAATTTAATAAATTTTACTTGACAACAGTGTAATCTTGTATTATGCTAAAGCTGTGACAGCGATTGCTAGCTAAATAATATTATGAATAGTAAATATAAGTCATATTCTATATCTAATCACTTAAGAAGTAATAATAGATCATCAGATGAATTTGAGATCGCTTTAAATGCTTTATCGTTAGAAGAAGTAATAGCTTTAAAACTAGAACTATCTTCTAGGATACTTAACTCTAAAATGTATGGATTCAATTTATGGAAAAACGTTCCGACAATCATCAGAGATGCAGTATTAAAATACGCTCTGAGTGCTACAAAATCTAAAAAAGACGCTAGCAGATATTTAGGAATTAACCTAAGAACTCTGAATAATTTGATAAAAAAACATAAAATCGATAATTATTTTGAGAATAAATTTGACAATCTTATAGATTAGTGTATAGTGATAATAGATCTTTAAAATATAAAACGTCATGCGAAATATGTAATTTATTTATAACACGTGCTCCATTTCTCTCATTGAGCGCAAACACATCGCAACCAAAAATAAACTGGAGAATAGCAGGGTGTGAGCAAAAGATCACCAACGCATGACAACATTAAAATGGGGATGATATGGATTCGACAGGGCAAAAAAGAGGAAAAGTGCAAGCAGGTTAGATACGACCATAACAGTTCAACAAACTTAGTTGCAAATAACAACTTACATTTCGAACAGCGCTTAGCCGCTTAGTAGGGAGGCCGCTCAAAGCCTTCTATCCAATTTGAGCAAAACAACAGATAAGTTGTA
>CEQB01012538.1_pt1 | contig 24591 bp, 23 predicted proteins | sample 530581 | NCBI WGS metagenome assembly CEQB01 (sample SAMEA2620588, study PRJEB7988) | marine metagenome | biome: marine biome (ENVO:00000447); feature: deep chlorophyll maximum layer (ENVO:xxxxxxxx); material: "saline water (ENVO:00002010), including plankton (ENVO:xxxxxxxx)" | depth 75 m
CATGTTGTAGGTGATATAACTTGTGATGGTACAATTACAGGTACAATGGCAGGTTCAATTCCTTCTGGTGGAATTATACTTTGGTCTGGAGCGTCTAATGCGATTCCTTCTGGTTATGTTCTTTGTGATGGTAACAATTCGACACCAGACTTGAGAGATAGATTTGTAGTCGGTGCAGGATCAACTTATTCTGTAAATGATACGGGTGGTTCAAGCACTGTTACGCTTTCTACTTCTGAAATTCCATCACATACTCACTCTGTTACTGATCCGGGTCACACGCACCTTGCAAGAACTGCTGGTAGTGGCAGTTCCAGTGGAACAATAATGACCAGCGGAGAAGCTGGTAGTTTAACTTTTGGTGGACAAATGAGTACTGTCACTACAGGAATTTCCCTTGCTAACGCTGGTAGTGGCGGCAGTCACGAAAATAAACCACCTTATTTTGCTCTTTGCTATATAATGAAAACATAATGGCTTATACTGATCTTAGATTTAAACCCGGTATTAATAAAGAAATCACTCCTTACTCTGAAGAGAATGGTTGGGTTGATTGCGATAAGGTAAGATTCAGGTTTGGTTATCCAGAAAAATTAAACGGTTGGGCAAAGAACTCTACTAATGCTTTTCTTGGTCAATGTCGTGGATTGCATGAATGGGTTGCTCTTAGTGGTGAAGCATTTCTAGGATTAGGCACCCAGTTAAAATATTATATAAAGCAGGGTAGTGCCTATAGAGATATTACCCCTGTAAGACTACCAGAAAACAATTCATGTACTTTTTCAATTACCTCTAACACTGATTTAATTACAGTTACTGACGTAAATCACGGTTGTGTGGTAAACGACTTTGTTACTTTTAGTAGCGCATCTGCCGCTACGGGAAACATTACAGAAGATGTATTGAATCAAGAATATCAAATCTCTGAAATTGTTGACGGTAACACATACAAATTTCAACCTCGTTCTAAAAGCACTATTGAAAGCATAACTATAACAGGAGGACTAAGCGCAGCAAATAACTTAACCCCTAATGCAAGTGGTACACCTACAGGTCAGGCAACATATCAAATAGGAACAGGCTTAAACTCTTCTGTGGCTGGTACAGGTTGGGGCGCTGGTCTATGGGGCGGTACAAACAATAGCGCCTTGCAGACAACTCTTAATGCAAACATTACAAGCACAACTGCTACTACAATAGGCTTAACCGCCAGAGACAATATTGAAGCAACAACCGCTGGTACATTTATCCTTATAAACTCAGAACTTATGAAGGTAACTACTGGCACTCTAACAGGATCAGGAGACATTACTGTTGTTAGAGGGCAGAAAGGCACAACTGCTACAACGCACACAGCGTCTACTAGTACAGTTCGTTTAGCATCTGGAAATGTTGATGGCTCGAATGACTTTAATGGCTGGGGACTTGGGATTGCTACTGGTACACAGACAACAACGTCAAACTTGCGTATATGGTCGCATGATAATTTTGGTGAAGACTTAATTATAAACGAGCGCAATGGTGGCATTTATTATTGGGATAAAGACGAACAGTCTACTACGATAACTCCTTTTTTAAGAGCAAAAGAACTTTCTAGACTATCAGGAACCAAAAGGTCAGTGCCACAAAAGGCTGCACAGGTGTTACTTTCCGATAGAGACAGGCATGTTATCGCATTTGGTGCTGATGGTTTAGGTGGTTCCACGGATGAACAAGGCAACAATGTACAAGACCCCATGCTAATTAGGTTTTCTAGTCAGGAAAACCCTCTTGATTGGTTTCCTACGGACACTAATACAGCAGGTGATCTTCGTATTGACGCTGGTTCCAAAATTGTTCAAGCAGTAGAAACAAGGCAGCAGATACTTGTTATAACTGATGTAGCCATTTACGCGATGCAGTTTATTGGACCACCGTTTACATTTGGTATAAATTTAATTTCATCAAACATCACTATTGCAAGCCCAAGAGCGGCAGTTGCTGTAAACGACTCTGTGTATTGGATGGGAGATGCAGAGTTTTATTCTTACGCTGGTGCTGTACAGAGAATACCATGCACTGTGCGTGATCATGTTTTCAATGATTTTAATACTGGAGAAGCTGAAAAAGTTGTAGCTGGTTCAAACATTTCGTTTGCAGAAATTTGGTGGTTTTATCCGTCCAGTGGGTCAAGTGAAAACAATAAGTATGTTATATATAATTATCAAGAAAACATTTGGTATATAGGTAGCTTAGGTAGAACGGCTTGGTTGGACAGGGGTATCTCTGCGTTGCCTGTAGCCACAGGCACAGATAATTATTTATTTGACCACGAAACAGGTTCACAGGATGATGGTTCTGTAATGACTTCGTTTATTGAATCTGGAGATATGGGTATATCTGATGGCAATCAATTTAGTTTTATATCTAGGGTTATACCTGATTTAAACTTTCGTGAATCTACGGATGATGGGACTACACAAGTAAATTTTATATTTACAGCCAAGAATGCTCCGGGTCAGGCTGCACAAAATACAGAAACAAATACAGTTGAGAAAACAGTTTCCAATAGTGTTGGTATATATACCAATCAATATCAAACAAGATTGCGTGGTAGAAGTTTTACGTTCAAAATAGAATCTACTGGAGAGGCTAGTAGAAAAGTTCTATGGCGTTTAGGTATACCCCGTATAGATATAAGATCGGATGGTAGAAGATGAGCATAGCACCAGTACCGTTCTTCCCTGTACCACCTACAGATTACTCTCAACAATACTTGGCAGAAGTTACCCGTGCCTTTGCTACTTTTGCTGCACAGGTTACCAATCCTGCCTTAGCAAAACCAATATTAATAGAGATTCCTACTTCTGCACAAAGTGGTGATGAGGTTGGTACAGTTTATGAAACAAGCACTATTCTGCGAAAGAAGTCCTCCACTTCCGCAGAAAACACAGTGGGGCTACCGCTCCCTCAATTTACGGTATCGTCCCTACCGTCAGTTGAAACAGGAACTCTTATATATGTTTCCGATGGCGCGGCTGGTAGTCCCATTGTGGCTTTTGGTGATGGATCAAATTGGTTAAGAGTAGATACAAGAGCAGCGGTGTCTAGCAGTTAGGAGAGTATGATGCCTAGTACAATCATAGATGATTACAAAATCTTTCCAAGACTGATGATGCTTGTAGTTACAATACTAACCTATCAATCTGTTCATTGGTATATGTCTCTACCTGATCCTACAAATGGTCAAGCTGGATTAGTTAGTGTGTGCATGGGCGCACTTACAGGATGCTTTGGTATTTGGATGAATAAAGAAGCTCAAACTGACCGCAGTACAAATGGAGTTAAATAATGGCTACCTTTTCAAATGCAAACTATAGCGGCCCATTTAGCAGCAAGTATGAGGAAGCGGAAGCTTTATCTGGAGAGCGTGGAAACCGGGCAGCTTACATGGCTAGTCAAGCTGCACACAGCCGGGGTCTTAGAGACAAAAAATTAAGAGATACCTCGTCCTTTGGTACACAGGGTTTACCGTTTGGAATTGGAGGTACAAAAGGAGAAAGATACGCTGCCCCCGGAGAAGACCCTAAAAATCAAAATCCGTTTTCGCCAGCAACTAACTATGGAAGAAACCCTCAACCGTTTAGCTCCCCTATGCAGCAAGGACCATTTGCGCCAAACAGAGAAGTTCCTTTAGGCGTTGGGTACGATCAAATGGGAGGTATGTTTCCTAGTCTTGCTGGATCGGGACCAGATAGCAGAGCAAGCACAGGTAATCCTTTAAAAGACCTATCAAATTTTCGTAAGTCTGCACAGCAAGATATGGCTATGGCTGGTGCTAACCTTTTGGGGGGAGGTGCTTTTACTAACAACCCACAAGCTAAAATGCAAAGTTTTATAGATATGGGTTTTAGCCTTGCTGACGCTGAGGCTGCTGTAAACAGAGATATACAAGCTGATGCCCAAAGAGCGTTAACCAAACAGTTATACGGTGACCGTAGAAACGAGCGCGGTACACAAGGAACACAAGCAACTGCTCCCACAGAAGAAGCTGATCCTAACTATATACCGCCTCACCTTCGCGCACTGATGGCCCAGCAACAGGCTGGAACTCCACCAGTTCAAATGAATATGGGTGGGATCATGTCGTTAAGGCCAAGGATGGAAATGGACCAATACTCTATGGGAAGAGATTTGGCTATGAGGGATATGGGTAGATCAGTATGATAACTTTATTAGGTAGCCTTCTTGGTTTTGGCACATCGTTTCTTCCAGAAGTTTTAAATTACTTTAAAGCAGGTCAAGATCATAAGCATAAGCTTGAGCTTATGAAGGTTGAAATGGAGATGATGTCAAAGCGATCAGAGCTAAAGCTACAGCTTTTAGACAAAGAGGCAGACATTAAAGAAGCGGAGGGGCTTTATAAACATGATAGTATTGATGCGGGAGGTTTTATCAACGCATTACGGGGAAGTGTCCGTCCTATTATTACTTACTGTTTTTTTGCTCTTTTTGTTGGAGTGAAGGTTACGGCTCTTTTAGCTTTGTTAGACGTTGGTCATGATATGGGTCGCGCTTTGTCGTTAATATGGGATGACGCTACGTCTGGATTGTTCGCTGCAATCATGTCGTTCTGGTTTGGCAATCGTGCCGTAAGTAAATACATGAAAGTAAGATCATGAGTTTATATGAAAACATTCACAAGAAACGTAAGAGCGGCAGGAAAATGCGAAAGAAAGGAGCAAAGGGTGCGCCAACAGCAGCTAATTTTGCTGCCGCTGCACGTACTGCCCGTAGCAAAAAAGGTGGAAAGGTAAGGAAGAAGTGATATGGGCTGCAATATTTTTACTTTGCAATCCAAGCGACTGCATGACAGCAGGATCACCATTGTTTAAGTCAAAGGAAGAATGTGAATATTCAACAGTGGTTTATGGTCTTGGGCTTGTTAATGATAATTTTCCTAATCATGTCGTAATGGCATGGATGTGCGTATCTTTTGGAAAGGTAGATACAAATGTATAAATTAAGTAGACGAAGCCAAGACAACCTTGAAGGCGTTGATAAAAGACTACAAACTGTAGTTAGAACGGCTATAGCTCTCACAAAGATAGACTTTGGAGTGATTCAAGGTTTACGAACCGAGGCCCAGCAGAAAGAGTTGGTTGCTAGGGGTGCGAGCAAAACAATGAAGTCCAAGCACCTTGTAGGTAAGGCGGTTGATCTTATGGCCTACATAAATGGCAGGGCGAGTTGGGAAATGAATTTATATGATGATATAGCTGATGCTATGAAAGAGGCTGCAAACATATCAAGTGTTCAGATTTGTTGGGGTGCAGCATGGGCAACTCCAGACATGCCGTATCCTATGAACATTCGTAAATGGAAAGGGACTATGGAAGAAGCCATGAATGCGTACATAGATTTGCGTAGATCACAAGGGCGTAGACCGTTTATGGATGGCCCACATTTTGAATTGATTGATTAGTTCAATTGAACTTTTTCAAACATGTGATATGATTTGAGAAACATGAGGTAAAAATGCTACCCTTTCTTTTCAGTTTAGGACTACCAGCACTAGCAAGTACAAATGCGCTTGGCTCAGTATTAGGCGGCATGTCAGGCGCTACATTAGCTGGCTTGGGCGCTGGGCTAGGATCGTTCTTAGAAACTGGAGATATTGGTAAGGGGTTAAAAACTGGTCTTACATCTGTGTTTGCTGGTAAATTATTGAACAATTTGGGCGGTGGGAAGGCCGCAGAAACTGAACTTGGGAAAGCACTGGGGATGAACCCAGCAATGGCTGCACAGAACAAATATATAGAAGAGGCATTAAAGATTCCAGCAGCAGAAGGATCGGGATTTATACAAACTGGTTTAAAATCTGCGTTGGGAGATCAAGCTGGCACCGCGCTAACTCAACCCGGTATTCTTAATACTGCATTCCTTGGTCAAACAGCGGCTGACTTATACAACCCACCTGAGATGGAAGAAAGAGGTAGAGAGAAAAATCCACCACCTGACCCGTTACCCCCTATAAGGACGGCAAAATTTAGAGACAGGGACGAAGATGATAGCTCTTCAGAGTTTAATTACTTTGATTACTATAGGCCACCCAGAGGATCAGATGTTAATTATCCATACAGGTACAGCATCGGTGGCATATTAGGCGGTGGTGCAACTCACCCTATGTTTATGGGCTTGGGACAAAATATAGCCAGAGCTTTATCTGAAGAGCAATCTAAAAAAGTACAGCCTTTTATACAAAAGGTAGAGCAAGATGCTAAGGCTGAGTTTGGTGATGAGATATTTAATATGCCTCAAATGCAGGGCGGCAAAGGTCAGGGCTTAGGTTTGCTTGGTGCGGCGCAAAGACAAGCTTCACAGATAGCAGCAAGACCATTTCAAGATGTTCGTGAGTACGCTACCACTCCTGATTATACAGGACCAAAAAACGAACTTACGGTGCATCCTGATTTTCAAGGGGGGCATCAAGGATTGGTTGCCATTAGGCCGGGGCCAGATATGGCAGAGCCAATACAAGAAAGACCGCCTAATCCGTTTATGGCTGCGCTTGGAGGGGTTAGCAGATTTCGAAGCGCATTAGGTATGGCTGAAGGTGGTGAGATAGCCAAGCAAGCTGGTATGAATGAGAAAGAAGTTATTGTTGAGGCGGTTAAAGCTATCAAGGGCATAAGTCAAAACCCAGAGATAGCATTAGGAATCTTTGTAGAGAAGTATGGAGAAGAGGCGTTGCGTGACTTAGTGCAGAAAGTTCAGTCTGGTGCGCTTGATGATACTATTGAAAGATTTGCCAATGGTGAGAAGGGAATGGTTGAAGGACCGGGAGATGGTTCTGGGGAAGACGATAAGGTGCCAGCTACGTTGGACGGTGAGCAAGATGTATTATTAACTGAGGGAGAGTTTGTAATACGTCAGCCAACAACACAGGCAATAGAAGAAGAGTTTGGCGCAGGGTTTTTAGATAAAGTAAACCAAGCAGAAGAAGATGCGCCAGAAAAAATAAAGGAGATGGTGGGGTAGTTGAGACTTAGTGCAGTACCTAAAGAGGCTGTCAAACATATATGGAAGGATGTTGAGCGTCTACTAGACAAAAGCGTTAAGACCGCTGAAGGCAAAATGGAATTAATTGATGTCTTGAACGGTGTATTAGATGGCACTTATGTTTTGTGGGTTGTAATGGAAGAAGACGATACATTGATTGCTGCTATTACAACTAGAATTGTTCAATATCCTAAGAGGAAAAGTATGGCGCTTGATTGGGTTGGTGGAAGTAAGATGAATAAGTGGAACGATATGGTCATAGAAACCATTTCAGAGTTTGCCAAGAAGAACGACTGCCAACATCTTGAAGGCTATGGGCGAAAAGCTTGGGCTAGATCGTTAAAGAAATATGGGTTTTACCCAGAGTATATTGCTTACCGAATGGAGATAAACAATGGGTAAGGGTAATCAAAGCGCACCTGCTGGTGGCGAACAAAGAATGCTTTCTCTTCCTGAGTATGCTGATCCATACTTTAGAAGATTGCTACAGGGTGCTGAAGAAGCAACCATGCCATATTATCCTGATGATCCAGCATATGGCGATCTTGCTGGCACATCTACATATCAGCCATATGAGGGGGAGAGATTAGCAAGAACTGGAGACTACGCAGATATAACTGGGTCACGGGACATGATTAGGGACACTACCGCTGCTGGAGTTCCGGGTATGTCGGCGGCAGTTACAGGACAACTTGCTGGCATGGAAGGAATTGCTGGCCTTGCTAGTTCACCAACTCAATTTACACCATCACAGTTTGGTGCCTCAGATTTTAGTGCTACAGGGGCTGATCCTTACAGCGATTTTCAAGCAGGTAGGGCTACAGAGTTTGGTGGCTTTACAGAAGGCTCTGCTCCTGCATATCAGGGATTCAAAGCTGGCACTGGGAGTGCTTTTGAAAATTTTCAAGCAGGTCAAGCTGACCCGTATGCAGGTTTTTCAGAATCTCAATTTACTGAAAGAGAAACTCAAGGTTACAATTTTGATGATGCTAGGCAGTTTAGCGGTGATGAGGTTCAACAATATATGGACCCATACATGCAGGGCGTTGTTGATATACAAAAGCGTGAGGCGATAGAAGATTTTCAAAGAGGTCAAGCTGGCAGGGATGCGTCTGCTATAGGCGCAGGTGCGTTTGGTGGCTCACGTCAAGCTGTAGCGCAAGGCATGGCAGAACAAAACCTACAACAAAGACTTGGAGATATACAACAGATCGGCAGTCAAGCAGCATTTGACCGTGCAATGAAGATGTTTGAGTCAGATCGCGCTGCTGAAATGGATGTTGAAGGTCGCCGTGCAGGTGAGCTTGCAAGGACGCAAGATATAGGAGTAAGCGAAGCTGCCCGTGTAGAAGGTGCCAGAGCAGCAGAGGCTGCTAGAAGACAAGCTGCTGAAGCTGGCGAGTTAGCCAGAACTCAGGGCATAGGTATAGATGAAGCTGCCCGTGTGCAAGGAGCGCAAGCAGCAGATCAAGCAAGACTAGATGACATCAGACTTGCTGAACAAGCTAGGCTTCAATCAGCAGAGGCTGGTGAGTTAGCTAGGACGCAAGGCATCGGTCTGGATGAGGCAGCTAGGGTTCAAAGTGCAAGAGCCAATGAAGCAGCTAGAGCGCAGGGTATTAATATAGGTGAAGACGCTAGAGTACAGGCAGCAGAGGCAGCGGAACTTGCAAGGACTCAGGGCATAGGCGTAAGCGAGGCAGCTAGAGTGCAAGGCGCAGATGCAGCAGAAGCTGCTAGGGTTCAGGGCGCTGACGCAGCAGAGCAAGCTCGTATTCAAGCCGCCCAAGAAGCACAACGTATGAATACCGCAGATTTATATCGTCAGTACATGGGTGCTGGTAGAGGGCTTGTTGGTCTTGGTGAGATTGCCAGAGGCACAGATATACAAAATGCACAGTTGTTAGAGGCATTAGGTCAAGGCATCAGGGCTGAAGATCAAGCCCTTCTTGACATGGACTATCAAGACTTCTTGCGCCAGCAAGATTATCCCATGAGGCAATACGAAAGATTTGCTGGAATTATGAGTGGTGTTCCTGTGCAACCAGACATCTACACACAAACCTATCAATCCTATAATCCCACGCAACAACTTCTTGGGGCAGGTCTAGCTGGTCTTGGCATGTATAGAGGTCTGACATGATGAATATTTTAGAACAGTCTGAGGCACTTAAGGGCGTACCAGAGCAAGCTCTTATGAAAGAAATGCAACAACCATCTGGGTCCATGCCTCAGTATCTTGTTCTGACAGAGTTAAAAAGACGCAAGAGAATGCGTGATGAGTACCAACGTATACAGGCACAGGATATACCCACAGTAGCTGAAGAAGTTGTGATGGGCGCAGGTGCGCCAAAAGAAGGCATCATGCAGATGTCTAAGGCTATGGCACCAAAAAGTTCAATTGCACAAAATACAGGACAGCAAGAAGCAATGCCTAAACAGCCCACTATGGGAATGGCTGAGGGTGGTATTGTTCGTATGGCTCCGGGCGGCGGTATTACTGGTAGCACGATAAGTAATATTGCATACTTTAAGACGTTTTATCCAAATGAGTACAGAAAAGCTGTTGCAGAAGGTACTGTTGAAGAAATGGCAGCAATGGTTGCTCCTCTTGCAAAAGACACGGATAAAACAGGGTTAGAAGAAATAGAAACTGTATCTGAAGCAAGGGTTCCTATTTTTGGACCAGCCTATAATTATTTGTTTGATGAAGTGCCAATGAAACGAAAGGCTAAACGTAAACTAAAAGAATTAGAAAAAACCCAACCTGAACGTGCATTGCAAGCAAGAATAGATTCTAAAGAAAATTTACAAAAATATGATGACGATGATCCTATTTTTGCAGAAGGCACACCCGTAGCTAATTTGTTTGGTAATTACGAACTACCTGCGGCAGATGATTCACTTACCAAAGGTATAAGTTTACCAGAAAGTTTTTCACCAGAAGATTTTTCTTTAGTAAATCCTTCTTTAAGTAAAACTGATAGAATAGATAGTCTTATGCAAGACCCTGCTGGTAGAAAATTTGATGATTATTATCAGCCTTATGATGTTCTTGGTAAGTTAGAGCAGCCGACTATTGATTTTGACGCAACGTATGGGCCATCTCCTGACCTTGATGAAGCTTTAACAAAAGCTGGAACTAGGCCATCTATATTACAGTCAATTAATATGGCTGGGGCTGGACCTACTAGTGCAACGTTAAAGGCATTAGACACAGAAGAGCTTTTAAAGGACGCACCTTCTATTGGTCCAACGGATGTCGGTGGCCTTGCGACTCCTGCTGGCGTAGATGTTGATGCAATAAATAAGGCAAAAAGCGAAGACAAGGCGCAAGCAGAAAAAGAAGCTTTAGCTAAACGCCGTGAATTTTTGGCTTCAGAAGATTCAATCGGTTTTGCTGATCTGTTATATGACCCGACAGTGGAGAATAGCGAAAAGTTTCTGCTCCAAGCTGAAAAAAGAGATGATGTAGAACAAGATATAAATATCCGCGCCGATAATTTTTTATTCGGTGATCAATATACTCCACCCGGAGAGATATACGGCACCCTTTTAGATGGTAGTGTTCGCGAAATGGCTAAGTATCAAGGGGCATCTCCAGAAGCCATTACCGAAATATCAGATCGTTTATATTATGAAGCACTGGCAGATCAGATTAAAAAAGGAAAAGAGTCTTTTAGTAAGCAGGATGCACAAACACAAGCCGAAATACTCGCAGCTATTAGAAAACAAAATGCTTTAGGTTCTGGTGCAACTCCTTTCTTTGGTGAGGGGAATATTGTTAGCACTGAAGGGCCACAGGAAAAGCCTGTTGATGTCCCTGATTTATCAGAACTTGCGGCTAGTTATGCTTCTTCTAGTAACCTTCCAAGTAGTTTTAAATTAGGCAGTCCATCTAATGTAGAAGGACTTAGCTTTGGTGACTTAAAAAATGTAAAGGTAGATAAAGATGGAAATTTAATTCCGTCAAAAAAGAAAAAGTCTGTCAGTACTGGTGGAGATAAATCTGTCGCTGGTACGTCTGGCAGTGAAAGCAAGCTAAAATCCCGTATCGAAAAACTTATATCAGACAGAGAAAAGTCGGCAGAGCAGGACAAGTATCTTGCGCTTGCTCAGGCAGGTCTCGCGCTAATGGCATCAGATAGTCCTACTATAGGCGGCGCTATAGGTGAGGCTGGTTTAGTTGGCGTTGGAGCAATGAAAGATGCTAAGTCCCAGTACGATAGCGATATTCTTGATCTTCTAACTTTGCAAGAAGGTATGCGTCAGGCCGATTTAACATATCAAAGCGCATTAGCCAGAGCGTCTGGATCAACAGATAAACAAAAAAGAGAAAGGATAAAACTTCTTCAAACTCAACTTAACAATGTTGATAGACAATTAGACAATTTTAGAAGTATGAAACAAATCTCTTCGAGTTATGACGACACTGGAGGCGAGCAAAAAGAGTATGGCATGGTTGATCTTACAGCCTCACAACCTGAGCTTCTCGCTAGACGAGATGCATTAGACGCGGAAATACAAGCTTTAACACTGGACCTCATTGGGCGAGTCCCATTTGACGCTACAGGAAATTGATATGGGTATTATATACGCCACTGGCCCACAATATAAGCAAGTATATAATATAAATATTGCTGGCGATGTACCTACTGAAGCAGAGCAAGGACGTATAGATCAATACATTGCCCAACAAGAAGCGGAATTAGCTAAGAAATATGGCAGCGCTAATAGAGAATCTATTGAAGAGGTGGCACCTGTAGAAGCAGTAGAAGAGGACTTGGATCAAACTGCTTTTATGAGAGCGGCAACTCGTAGGCCATTACAGAGAGAAGAATCTTTATCTTACAGTCAACGTATGTTGATTGAAAACGCTCCAAACCTTGCTGGTATTCTTGGTTTAACCAGAGATGATTTAGAAGACATAAAGCAAAAAGAAGAAGAAGCTAAGACAGAACTTGCAAGATTAAATCAAATAGAAGCGTCTGTTGGCTTTCAAGACATCAAAGACGTTGGAACTGCTGCAAGCTTTGCTGGAGAGGCCATAGGTAGCGAGGCAGAGGATTTTGCAATACAAAGTGCAGCTACCGTAGCAGGTTTAGCCGCTGCTCCCCTGTTTGGGCCACTTGCGCCCATTGCGCCCATTGTAACTAGAGCAGGTGGCGTTGCTTATACCACTGTTAGGGCGCTTCCTGAAATGTTTGCGGAAGCCCTTAAGTACCAAGAGCAAGCAGGTGGTGATATAAGTATACCAAAAGCCGCAATCTCTACGGCTATTAATGCTGCTACAGAAGCTGTTGTAGATTATTTTCTTGTATCAAAATTAATTAAACCAGCAGATGGCGGCAAAATTAGAAGAGCTTTGGTCGAAGGCGGCAGGGGCGCTGGTCTTGAAGGCGTAACAGAAGTTCAGCAAACAATGGTGAACAGATTTCAAGCTGGTTTACCATTGGCAAATGATGAGGCAAAGCAAGAATATGCAGCCGCCTTTGCTGGTGGTGCTGTGGTTGGTAAAGCTATTGGTGCAACAACTGGAGTTTTGGGTGGCAAGAGAGACAGAGATGCAGAGTTAGATGATAAAAAAGCAAAAGAACTTGACGCAGATATAAAAGAAGACAGAGAGGAAAGTGAAGCGCGGCTTGGTTTTGCTTCTGAAACTGCAAAACAATTAGATGCAAGCAGACAGGTTGTCGAAAAGGAAGCTATAAAAACTGAGGAGCCAGAAGACAGAACTGTAAAGCCAGTTCCTGAAGTAACAACTGATGATGAGTTCAAAGATAAATCATTTGGTAAGCCCGAATATGATCGTGTTCTTCAACAAATAAAGTCTAATGCACTTAGAGATAAAACATTAAAAATATCTAACTTACAAAAAGAAGTAAAAAAAGACTTACCTAATATAACATCCGATCAAATAAATGATATTACAAACGAAGCGGTGAATAGAGGCTTTGTTACAAAAAGAGTTCCAGATCAACTAACACCCACTTCAAAATTAAACGAAGCTACTAAAACTCCTGAAGCTGGGTACAGGAGACAAATTGATATTGCCAATGAGGCAATACAAAAAAATAAAGAACTTATAGAAAATTATAAGTTGGACCTTGATGCCATAGCTGAATATGGCAGAGACCTGCAAGGAAAAAGAACATCTCCTGCCGCAGTGAATGCTGAGATACAAAGACTTACAGAAAGAAACAAGCAGCTTGATAACGTATCTAAAGAGGCGCTTGCAGGTTTAGGCAGGGTCAGTCGAGTTCCTTATGAGCCAAAAGCTTATGTGCCTAAAATACCTAGCGTAAAAAGAGAGAACAAGCTTGCAGCGGTAAAAGCAAGAAGCGTTGCTGACAAGGTGCAGGAAAAAGTTCAATCGAACTTACCTCTTTTCAACAGTCAGTTTACAGAAAAGCAAGAACAAGTATTTAAAGACATGAGCAAACGCCTTGAGTCTTACGGCATGAAGGATGTTAGGCTTGGTGTAGAGCAGGTTGTTGATTCTCAAGTTGATTTGGATACAGGTAATTTTGTTTCTGGGGCTGAAGGTAGCTATAATCCTACGACAAGAATGATTAGTTTATCTGTTGGATTGTATGATCCCAAGCTTTCAGATGCTGATTATAATCAAAGAATTGGTGAGGTTCTTGATCATGAAGCAATACATGCTTTGAGAAGCATGAATGTAATTAAGCCTGAAGAATATAAATCATTTGAAAAATCTGCTGGCAATTTAAAATATGCAAGGGTTAAAGACGGTAAGTCACAAAAGAGGTCTTACACTTATCTTGATAGAGCCAAGCGTATGTACTCGGATCAATCTTCTGAAATACAAATGGAAGAAGCCATTGCAGAAATGTTTAGAGACTATAATGCAGGTAGGTTGAAAATAGCTGGTCGCCCTCGCGGCCTCTTTGAGAAAATTAAAAACTTCTTTAAATCAATAGTGGGTGCAAGTGTAGATAATGGCTTTGATGATACATCAAAAATATTTGATCAGATTGTATCTGGTGAAGTGGGGAGGAGGCAACGTCCTGACGTAACAGATTCTGAAACATTAAGTTCTAGGCTGGCTCTAAAAAAAGATATAAGGCCAGAGTTTGCAACTGAAGAAGAGTATAGAGATGAAAAAGATATCACTATGCCCATTGATGCTAATGCTCCTAATGATCAAGTTCGTTCTCAAATAAATAAACTTACAAAACAAAACGTACAAATAGTAAAAAAACTTATTGAAAGAATAGATAAAAAGTTTGGTACAAAATCAGGAGATAACATTAAAGACCTATCAAAGGTTACACAAAAAGCAAAAAGACCATCTATATTAGCTAAAAAACCTTGGTATAACGTATCACACATTAGAGACAGTTATAGATTTAAAACTGTAATTGATGACTTCAGAGATGTACCTTCTATATTTGATGAGCTTTTAGCTGAAGGTATAGATTTAGTAAAAATAGATACTAATAAATTATTTGAACCTAAAGAGTGGGGATGGAGAATAATAGCCTTTGACTTACGCATGCCAAATGGGCAGCTAGTAGAGTGGTATATTCCTTTAAAGGAATTAGAAATAGAGAAGAAGAAAAGAGGGCATGCGCTTTTTGAGGAGTGGAGAAATAAAACCCGAGAAGAGCTATTAAAAGAAAAAGATTCTTATTTTAAGGCTATAGCAAAAAGTTATAGAAATTATCAAGATGCTTTTAACTCTGCCGTTCAGAGAATTAATTTGTCTCCAGAAGAAGCAGAAGCTTCTTGGAGAAGCGCAGAGAGTTCACTGCTTGAGGCAGCACGAAACTCTCGCAGATCGTCTGGTGTAAATACATCTTCTGGATCAGTTATTGCGGAAGATGGTAAGATGTCTCCTTTTAAAGTTCGGACTGTAGTTGATCCGTCTTCTAAAAATATTAAAGCACGGGACGTACCGTCTTCTACTAAAGCAAAAGGTTCTGACATATTTTCTACCTCCGATGATAATATTATACAATTTAATGATAAAAAACAATCTAGACTAACTCTTTCTTTATCAAAAGAACAAATTGATAATAGCATTCTTCCATATCTTGACCCAGACACGGGGCAACCAAGGAAAAAATCTAAACCCAATTCTATTACAAAAGAAGATTTTATAAATGAATTGATGGCAAGAAGAACGGGTCGTCAATACGATGTGATAAACTCTGAAGAGGACAGACAGGAAGTAGCTGAGATTATGGCGGCAGAAGCAGAGGCCGCCCTCATATCAAGCCCCGATGCAATCGGGTGGTACGACACTGCCCTAAAACAAGCAAAGAAAACTTTGTTTCCTCTTTATCCTGAGATATCTCCAGTTCGTCCAGACGGCACAGCCAATCAAATATACGACCCAGAGGCAGAAGCAGTATATGATTTTATTACTGCTGTAACATCAAACGGAATGTCAGTTGTAAAGAACTATGACTTTACTGCTGAGTTGTATGATGGGTACAAGAACAGTCAGTTTGGAACTATTCCTGTGAAGGGAACTGGTAAGCAGGGCAACTCAATGACAGATGCCTTCAAGTTCTGGAATAGGATGTCAGAAGAGGGAGCTACACCACTTGATATAGAAAAAATTCTTCTGCAAAAAATGAAAAGAGGCGATGTAAATCAGTTTATGACTCAAGTTCTTGGTGTTGAAAGGGTCAAGGATTTACCAAAAGCTTTTAGAACAGATTCAAAAGAGCTTGCGGACACAGAGGTCGCAGTTGCAATTATACTTGGTCCAAAGATTGGCAACGGTTTTTATAGAAACTTAAAGGGTGACTTTGAGCCTTTGACTATGGACCTATGGTGGATGAGATTCTTTAATAGAATCACAGGTCGGCCCTACACAGAAGTGAGTCCAGAGCTTGTTGAAAAAAACAAAGATGATTTGTGGGCAAGGATAAGTTCAAATGAACTTTCTGAGTTAGAACAAAATATACTTAATCAATCTGCCGAAAATCTTGGCATAACCCAGATAGAATACGATGACATAGATATTTTAACTCCTGAATTAGATAAGGTTTGGAATAATAACTTTTATAAAAAAGCCTACATGGATGAGATCGAACTCATGCAGTCTGAAGGTGGTCTGGATTTTACAGTTTCAGGCGGCACTATCAGGGGTAAGGACCGTGAAGTTGCAAAGTCAAGAGCAGAAGAGGCTAGGCCAGAAAAGCCAGAACTATCCTTAAGGGCCGCTAATTATTTAAACAAGATTCAACCTGAATTGCAAGCTGATCCAAGAAGCGCACAAGACAGATCGGCAATGAGGAAGGCTACTAATATAGCAAGAGATATACTCAGTAGAGACCTTGGCGTTAATCTTACAAACGCTGATTTCCAAGCCCTTATGTGGTATGCAGAAAAAAGAATATTTAGAGATGGAGGGGTGCGAAAAGGAACTGGTGATGACAACGATTATGTTGATGGAGCCATAGCACTTCTTAAAAGCAGAGGAATAACAAATGACAAAATTGAAGCCACACTCCCCGATTCAGAACGATTTAGAGTCAGCCCTGACGCGATTGACAGACCAAGAGATGAGCAAGATGGCAAAGTTTCTAGTAAACCAGTACCGCCAAAGCCAAAAGAGTTCTTCGCAGGAAGAGAACTCGACCTCTTAGAGCCAGATGAGGTTGATCCAGATACGGCAGAGGTTACTGCTGTTACATCTCAGATGGATGTGGAGCCTGATTTTACAGAGGCCAGACAATCAAGATTAACAGTCGGAGACCAGCCTTTCCTCATGAAGAAAAGGCCAGTAAAGGGAGAGGCAAATCCTATATATGGAAAGGTTATAGACGGCGGCAAAGAGGTTCCCGTTGTTCTGCCAGATGGAATGCATGCTGTTTACGAGAGCGGTATAGAGGTTGGCTTTGGCCTCAATCACATTGAAAAGCGCAACCATGATTTAGAGTTATATGAAAACTCAAAATACAAAAGAGTAGAGAACGCTATCTTTGATATGCTTTTAAGGTGGGAGCAGCAAGGTTACGATGATGGAGAGAGCGTAATAGGCTACGGCAATAGAGATGGTATTGTTCTTGAGTGGCGCAATAATATACCCTTTAGCGCACCGCCAATGAGGCTTGTTCTTCAAAAGGGGGCAGACTTCGCCAAAGAATTGCCACAGCCACCTGTAAAGAATGCATTCTATGTAAAAACATTCTTTCCAATCCTGACTAAGAAGCAAAGAAAAACAAATGCCAAGTCGGGTAAAGCATTGTTCAATGAGATGATGCCTGATGTCCGTGTCCAACACAGTAGAATGATGTCTCAAATTCCTTTAACGCAGAACACTTCTGGCTTTGGCAAGGCAGACACAGAAGCAAGGATGCAGCAATTAAGATACGCAGGTGCTTCTGGTGTTATAAGTAGAGTAGTGGGTAGCGCAGGTAAGGTTTTTAATAAAGACAAACAGATACAACAGGCAACAGAGGACTTTCTTTCTAAAGTCCAAGACAAGATGTTGTCAGTAGGTAAGATGACTGATGAGCTTCGCAAAAGAGGCGTGGACATTCCAAGAGATTATGATGCGTATTTTCAAGAATTACTTATGCATGGCAAAACAGGTGCGGATAAAACTAGATTTAATGAACAGGAATACGAACCCATAATCACAACCGTAGCAAAGATGAATGTGCCAAAGCAGGATGTGAACAAGTTAAAAAAAGAGAGCGGATACTTTAGACAAATACTGGAAAAAAATGGTAACGCATCACACGCTTTGGCAAATGCATACCTTTATGCAAAGCATGCTCCAGAAAGGAATAAAAGAATATTAGAGCTTTCTAAGGGTGCAGTTAAAGATGGCTCAGGCATGAGCGATGCTGAAGCTCAGGCAATATTGTCATACGCAAACGGGGCATCTTCAGATATACAGCAATCCCTTATATCTATAAACAATGGCGTTAGATCATTAATATCTAAAACAAACGATGTTTATATTGATGGGGGATTAATCCCCGACTATAAAAACGATCCTGATATTGATGATGATACCAGAGAGGCCTTTGAAAAGTTTCAAGATTATGTTCCGTTACGTGGGTTTGCTGATCCAGAAGCAGACCTAGACCTGTCAGACAATGGAACAACTGTGTATGACAGCAGGGGAAAGATGTCTAAACCAAATCTAACAATGCTTGGAAGAGGTAGCTACGCTGGAGATATCATAAACAATATAGGTGTGCAAAGATACTCAGGCATAGACAAGGCAGAAAAAAATAAAGTAGGACAAGCTTTGTTAAATCTCCTTGAGAAAGAGCCAGAGCAAACAAAAGAGTTTGCATATATTTTATCTGAGCATCCTTTGAAGAGAGTGATGAAGAACGGGCGCATAACAAGTATGCCCGACAGATCATTCTACAACTCAAATCTTCCTGTGATGGCAGTAAGAAGAGGTGGCAAGGAGTTTTTGATTGCCTTTCCTGATAGGCGTGTAGGTGATGCAATGGTTAGTGTCGCATCTCCAGAGCAAGTTAATTCTTTTGTAAGAGGCGTTCATACACTCACAAGAACATATGCCAATCTTGTAACAAGCTGGAACCCAGCTTTTGTTTTGGGCAACCTTCCCCGTGATATTGAGACAGCTATTATAAACTCTAGACAATACGGCATACAGGGTTCTGCAAAAGATATCATTAATCCAAAAAGACTGGGCAAAGCTGCAAACGCTGTCAGGCTTGAGCTTGTTAAAGGTGACAAGTCTAAGGGCGATCCGTACTGGAGAAACAGATACCGCCAGTTCTATGAGAATGGCGGTAAGAACAGCTTAAATCAAATGTCTGATTTAGCAGAAAATCAAAAAAATATAGAAGGTACTATTAATGATATTATAGCAGCCGATGCAAAAGGTCAGGCCGCTACAGTTAAAAGACTTATGACAAGCCCGATCAAAGGCGTAAAGTCTTTGTTTGGATACGCAGAGCTTATGAATGACATGGCAGAAAACTCTGTTAGGCTTTCTTTCTTTGACGCTGTGATGGTGCAACTTGAAAAGGAAGGCGTACCTACAGACAGAGCAGCTAAAGAAGCAGCAGCAGCGGCGAGACAGCTAACCACTAACTTTGCCAAAGGCGGCACAAGAAAAACACTTCTCAACTCTTTATATCTTTTCTTTAATGCATCAATGCAGGGAACCTTTGGCGTTATAAATGGATTGGTAAACAGCCCCAAAGCAAGGCAGTTGCTTGCTGGTTTAATGGCAGCAGGGTTTACTCAAGAAATGTTAAACGGTTTAGTATTTGCTGAAGACGAAGACGATGACGGCATAACAGACTATGATACTTTGAAAGAATGGGAAAAAGAATCAAACATAATATTCCCTGATATAAATAAAGATGGGACATTTGTTAAAATACCGATGGCTTATGGTCTTAATATTTTTTACAACGCAGGTAGAGTTGCAGGGGAGCAATTAAGGCGTGGGGTCTTTGGTCAAGAAGGATTGCCAACACCTCAACAAGCCGCTGGAGGCGTTCTCAGTCAAGTTGTTACTACTCTTAATCCTATCGGCGGTCATAATGTTTTAACATTCTTTGCGCCCACTGCGCTTGATCTACCAGCAGAGATATATACTAATAAAGATTTTACAGGTGGGAATATATACAAAGAACTAAGTCCGTTTCAGCAACAAAATTCACGCAGTGGATTGTATTGGAACACCACAAGGCCAAGTTCAGTAGCCATATCTAAATTTATCAATGACACTATTGGTGGTGGCAGTGACATTAGACCCGGTACGGTTTTAGGATATCGTTTAGATGTGCAGCCTGATGTAATAGATCACTCAATTGATTTCATTCTGGGAGGTACTGGCAAGTTTGTTATCGGCGTAGGAGAGACAGCTTACAGAGGGTTCAATGATCCTTTAGAGATGGTAACAAAAGACACTATAAGAAAAACTCCAGTTGTGAATAAGCTGCTAACAACAGTCACTGAAGCTGATAGAGTTGGTGATTACTACGAAATGAGAGGTAAGGTTCTGTCTGTTAGGGCAGACTTTAGAGATGCGGCTCAATCAAGAGACATAGAAAGATTGCAAAGCATTAGAGAAAGGTTTCCAGAAATATTAAAAATAATGGAACCAATCAATGATATCGACTTCTCTATGAAAAGATTAAACAAAAAGAAAAGAGATGTTAGAAAAAATAAAAGCCTGTCTGATGAGGCTAAAGAAAGAATAATAGATAATATAGATAAGCAAATAGAACGACTAGCCTTGAGGGGTAAGAGGTTAATGCTGCGATAAAGTTCAATCGAACTTTACCGCTGCACTATTACTTACGGTGTTCTTTTTCGTAGCCAGCATCTACTGCAAATCCCTTCGCTCTCCATTCATCCAAAGCTTTTTCACGCTCTTTTGTAAATTCAGCTTCTGTACTTTTTCCTGTATCCTTTTTTTCTGTATCATTTAATGCATCTATCCATCTGTGAACATCCTCTGACTTCCACCTTGTGGTGGACTTTCCTGCAAAGTCAGACTTTAAAAGGGAAACGGGTTTAGGGAATGACTCATCTTTCATTAATTTATAGAGAGTTGGCTTGCTAATACAAAGCAACTTTAGCAATTCTTTTTGCATCATTAACCTTTTTTCCATCTAAAAAACTCCTCTCTTAAGTTTGTAAAATCTTCTCTAGCAGATACATTGTTTCTTAATTCTGATCTCGATTTTATATTACATATGTGATGGACAACTGATACAGCATGCTCTTCTGATTCTACATATGGGTCACCATCCCATGCATCCATCTGTGTAGACTGAAGAAATCTCCAAAACTCTTCGTTTCTGCAAAGCAACCCAGCAGAAGATATCATTCTTTCAATATTTTTTTGCTCAAGCCTTACATCTGGCTGATCAAAATCATTTAATTTGCACATGCCTACCATGTATCTAGTTCCGACCCAATCTGTGTGCAATTCAGGTGGGCAATCATTAGGGTGTACATTTAATCGTAGAATTATTCCGTTTTTATCCTGAGACATTGACACTTTTACTGCCTCGAAACCCATCGAATTTTCTTTTATTTCTGTATTCATTATATTTTTCTTTCATCATTGTTAAATCTAGCGCACATTTTGCACAGTAATATTGAAGATCATTAACAACTATTAATGCGTCCTCTCTACACCTGTCACACTTCTTCTTTTCCATTGTATCTCTCCCAATTTCTTTCTGCCCAGCCCTTTGGTTCTACACCAGACAAATCCCACCAAGTTCTTTCGTCACCAAATCTATGAAGCTCCATATGGCAATCATGGCACAGAGGTACGGCCCAATTATCTCCCGATTTCATGCCCACACCACGTTCCCCCACAAACTGTAAGTGGTGCGCCTCTGCGCCACGACTGCATACTAAGCAAGGCGAACCTCGCAGAGTATTCAAATACTTTTCATTCTTTGTTCTATTCTGTTTCGGGAATTGTATATCGTAGTTCTTTCGCTTTTTGATTAGCATCAGCCAGCTTTCACAAATGCTTCAAACATTTTGAATATAGCACTCTGCATTTCTGTCATTTTGTTAAGCTTCTGATTTTCATATGATTGCAAAGCATCTTTGTAATCTTCAAGTTGATGGGTCATCATCGTTAATTGCTCTTGCAATTCTTTCTGATATTTTATCAACTCTTCTACTGTCTGTGTCTTTTCCGACATCGCTTTGCTCCCACGGAAAGCTTGGCAAGGTTATTTTGCTTTTGTTAACAGACATCCTTTGATGAATTTTTCTTCTATAACCCTGCATTTCACGTTCTGATTTACTCCAACGGTTCATTGGGCTTTATCAAAAAGAAATATCATCATCTTCATTTTGAGGTGGTGGTTGATTGCCCCAAGTGACGCTCTGGCTTGGTGTTTCACCAGAGTTGTATGTCCTTCTTTGCTGACCACCTTCGTTGGCAATTCGTCCGTACACTTTAATGTATTGAAAACCTTTTTTAGATTGAGAATTGTAAGCACTAAGGTCTATCTTTCCTATAGATTTTCCTTGATCTATTTGTGTCACAAGATTTTCTATAACTTCGTGCGAAAGCTCAAGTGTGCCTGTAAAATCAGGATGGTTCTCCTGTGTTTTCTTTCTGTTTGTAAATAACGCTCCACTTGAATTAGCCATTTAATTTTCCTTTCCCTAATAATTTACGCTTTGCGGTTGCTGCTAAGACTATGTCTTCAAACTTACTGATCGCCTGTGCCTTGCATCGCCTCATAGCTTCTTTATTAAGACGATGGTTGCTTAGTGCATCTATTTGTTTTTCTCTTGTGCATTCATTTATCCAGCTACACATAATGTCTGCAAATGCATCCCAATCATTAAATTTAAAAGTCGTTCTATCCTCTTCCTTCCACATGTGTGCCTTCACCACCTCACCCAAAGAGTCGTCAGAGGCCGTATCAGGCACGGTGGGAGGCGCATTGTCTCTTTTGGCACCTGCCATAGGTGATTTTACTTTGGCTTCTGTGTGAGGCTCTGTGTCGGTCTCAGGGATATCCTCGCCAGCATATATGTAGTGGCCCAAGCCATGCATAGCGATTGCCTTTACAAGGCAACGCATCCTGCCATCGTTTATTTCCCTAGCAGTGGGTGCAGAGATAGCATTGTTTTTGTTATCCATAACGGGAAGCCACATCATGTGAGTAATACCATTGATGGTAACACTAACCCTTACCTCAACTGTGTGATCAGGATATAATTTGTCATCATGTACTTCATACGTTGCTTCAGGGAATATGTTCTTCACCTCACCCCAAGCCCAAGCCCATGATAGGTAAGTGAACTTGCCCTTGGTTTCTGTTTTGTGGTTAACATCTATTTTTTTTAGTTCTTCCCACGCATTTCTAGCTGACCCAACAGCTTGGGCATGCGAAAGTTCATTTGTACTTTTTTCATTCATCGTGTGTTTCTCCTTGTATTTCCGCTCTTTTCATTTTTTTAATTTTAAAAAACCCATCATAGTGTGGGTGTTTGTGCATAAAATATCTGGCATACAGAGCAATATAATCATTGCTTATTTTAAAATCGCCACCAGTTGTTTCGATGCTGGTTTCCCAACGTATCCTGTTCACGACAAGCCACGCACTTAATCTTCTGTGTCCTTTTTCGATTGCTCTAAAAGTAAACTCCTCAAACAATCTATACACATGGGGATTTTTTTTATGCCAATCCCACCATTTATTTTTTAAGTCATCTGTCATTATACTGATCACAATACTTTGATACAGAGCAATAGTTTGCACACCGTGTTAACTCACCTTGTCGGTGTTCTATTTCACAGTTACCCTTAAGCGCAGAGTTTGAATTTGCGTGAGTAATCGCATCCTCTTCAGAATGCCAAACCCTCATTGCTCTCTTCTGTCCCTTCCTCTTCACGGCCCATGTATCTGGCTTGGCCCACTGGTCACTCGTAGAGCAGTAAATTAACTTATTGTTTTGATCGAAGTCTTGTTGAGCATCTTGATGCATTTCCATACGTTCTTTTACAAACGCATCTCTTTTTTCAAAATCCCACAAAGGAAGATCAATTAAAACTACAGGCGCACTGGGATAATCATTGTCAAAGGCTGCTTTCTTTTTCTGCCAATCTCTCAATATCGCACATATACGAAGTGAGTTTACTTTTCTTCCAGAAAATTTCCCGTTCTTTGATTTCTCAACCAGCCAAGCGTAACAGTTTTGTTGAGCCACCCACTCATCTTTCCCAAAAATAACTGACCAAGCTGAAGTAACCTTATAGTCTGTGATACTTACAGTGCCATCATCTAAAAGCTCTTGATCATCAAGCGCACCAGATAATTCCCAGCCAAGAACGTTTGCATAAAGCCTCTCTTCCCTTACAGAATTTTTAGTCTCACGGGATGTCTCAAGAACATGATGCACAGCGGTGCCAAACAAAGCCCATATATTATCGACAGCATCGAACTCAATCTCATCAGAGTAATTGTCCCTAAGAATTTTTATACGTGGGCTATCTATTAGTGAGGTTACACTGATATCAGCGTTGCCTTTAGAGTATTTATCTGATCTTAAAAAATTTAAGAAGGTGTCTGGTAAACCAAACTTGTTAGTGATTTTCATTTGTTTCTCCGCTCTGAGATAGTTATAGTACTAAAAGGGAACATAAGTCAAGGGGGGTAATTACAGGTGTATAACACAGTATTTTTCAAGGTCGCTGGAGAGCCAGCATCCAAAGCAAATCAAAGAAAAATGGTGATGTTTGGGAAAAAACCAGCATTTATAAAATCACAAAAGGCAAGAGATTATGAGAAATCTTTTGAGAGTGATTGCCCTCAGTTGGATAAGCTTTTCGAAGGTGATCTAGAGGTTGAGATGAAAATTTACTATTCCACACGCAGACCAGACTTAGATGAAAGTTTAATTCTAGATTGCATGCAAGGTAAAATCTACGCCAATGATCGACAGGTCAAGGCTAAAAAAATTTACTGGGGTCTTGATAAAAAAAATCCAAGAACGGTCATACGAGTCACGAAATTAAACGAGATAGACACAGGTCCATTTGAAGTGCCTGAAAGAACTATGATGTACTGCTTCGAA
>CEQB01009626.1_pt1 | contig 24211 bp, 28 predicted proteins | sample 530581 | NCBI WGS metagenome assembly CEQB01 (sample SAMEA2620588, study PRJEB7988) | marine metagenome | biome: marine biome (ENVO:00000447); feature: deep chlorophyll maximum layer (ENVO:xxxxxxxx); material: "saline water (ENVO:00002010), including plankton (ENVO:xxxxxxxx)" | depth 75 m
TCCAGAGCTTTCCCAGCTGGAATAAATTTCGGCTACCATACTGTTTAAATTGTATAACTCAATAGTCTTTTTTTCTTCTGGTCTCCATAAATTCGCAACTTCAAGAAATAAATAATTTTTAATTATCTTGTATTTAGTGGATTTTATTATTTTTATATAATCAATTCCTCTATCTCCAAGCCAATTTTTAATATCTCGTAATTGGTACTTCATGTTTATACTCCTTTTTGTTGTTATGATTAACTTAAGCTGCTTGTTTATTAATGTAGTCTTGAACTATTTGCTCACCTACAATATAAACATACATATTCACAACTTTTTCAGTTTCTGAAAAGTCTGTTGTAACTTCACCAAAATTATCCTGTTCATAGTTTTTGATTATGTTTATTATATCAAAAGCTTGATCGCCTAGCCATTGCTTCGCCTTGTACGTGCCAATAATATAATAATCTTGGTTAAATGCGTAATGATGCAAATCATCTAAATATGTTGTTGGGTAATTTTCTGTTAAGTAACTTAGATTTTCTTTTAGGTAGTCATCAAAGTAACTTTGTATTTCTTCGTATTTATAAGTTTGTGTAAAATGTTGCATTGTTAAAACTCCTATTTGTTGTTATGAATTGTTATTAGTGGATAGTATAAAGTTATTATTGTAAACATTCCAGAAAGCATCATTACTGTAAAGAATAAGCCTGGCATGTTTAAAGATAGTAAGTAAAAGCTTAAAGGCATTATAAAAAAGAATTGTGCCAAAGCTATTAATAATGTTGTTTGATAAGTCATTACATTTTGTCCATTTCATTATTCAATTCTATTGTAAGAAACACTAACAATGCCAAGAATATGAATGGCATTATTGGAAGTATTAGAATTGTAGATATCATTAAACAAGCTAAACAAAGCAGCCATGTAATTGTTAATAATGTAATAGATAAGTATATCATTGGTTTCCTCTTGTGTTGTTATAATTAAGAGAAGCATAAACCATTGGTTTATTATTGTCAACTACTAATTATAAAAAAAGTAAAATAAATTTATAAGAGGAAAAAGACTATATATAAGAGAAAGAAGAAAATACTATATTTTTATACGCATACATGATACATCTAAACACAGCAAAGAAAGAAACATTATAAAAGTTTTTACAATGCAAAGAGAACAGCAAAGAATAAATAAACCAGGTGCAGCAGCAAGCAAAACAATAGATAGACCAGGAGCAGCACCAGGAGCAGCAAATAAAACAATAATAGAACAGCAAAGACAAGGCATGGGGGGAGCAATTTGGAACAGCACCCACCCAAACGCACCGAGCCACTTTATATATATATTAACTGACCTATAAACACACAATGACAATTAGCAACTACAAGAAAAACAAGATAGTAAAGGCGATTACAGACGGCTACACGCTTGTTAAGGCATGTGAAGATAACAATGTAAGCAGAGCTACCTTTTACCGACACATGGACAAAGACAATGATTTATCCGACACAGTTAAGTCTGCACAGAGAAAGTCTGCTGAAAAAGCATTAGAAGATGTAGAAGATATGTATCAGGACAGTCTGCATGGCAGAAAGAGATATGACCCTAACCTTTTAAGAGATTATGCTTCTCATGTGAGGTGGAAAGTGCAAAAGGTGTTGCCTGACAGGTTTGGTGAAGCAAAGCAGAGAACAGGTGTTGAGATAAGTGATGGCACTTTAAGAGTAGTTTGGGAAACTGATGGCTCAAGTAAAGATTCCATATAAGCCAAGAGATTTACAGGCGGAGATGCACGAAAGTCTCAAGCGTTGGAATGTGTTAGTCATGCACAGAAGATTTGGCAAAACTGTGTTTGCTGTTAATCACATGATAAAACATGCGTTGACTTGCCCACTTCCAAGACCAAGAGTTGCGTTAGTAGCTCCTACTTTTACCCAGGCAAAAAGAATAAGTTGGGATTATGTAAAATATTATGCAGGTGTTATACCAGGCGTTACCTTTAATGAAACTGAACTGCGTGCTGATTTTCCTAATGGTGGAAGGATTATGCTTTTATCTGGAGAAAACCCTGATGCTTTAAGAGGTATTTATTTAGATTTATGTGTATTTGATGAGTATGGCATGCAAAACCCTAGAGTATGGGGGGAGGTTGTAAGACCAGCACTATCGGACAGAGAGGGTGCGGCTATATTTTTAGGTACACCAGCAGGTCATAATCATTTTTTTGAAATACTGCAACAGGCAAAAGAGCAAAGTGAAGAAGGTTCAGACCAATGGTATTGGCGTATAGCAAAAGCAAGTGATACTGGATATGTTAAGGAAATGGAATTAGACGCTGCAAGATTGCAAATGACACCAGAACAGTTTGAACAAGAGTATGAATGTAGTTTTACCGCAGCGATAATTGGTGCTTACTATGGGAAGTTATTAACAGATGCAGAAGATAACGGAAAGATTACAAGGGTGCCGTATGACCCTGCCCTACCAGTTCATACAGCTTGGGATTTAGGAATTAATGATTCAACAGCAATTTGGTTTGCACAGGTTTATAGAGGAGGTGCGGTTAATGTTATTGACTATTATGAAAATAGTGGGGTTGGACTTGACCATTATGCAGAAGTATTGCGAAAAAAAGATTATCATTGGGGAGATCATTTGGCACCGCATGATATTGAAGTTAGAGAACTGGGTTCAGGGAAATCAAGATTAGAAACGGCTTTTAGTTTAGGTATTCGTTTTAGGGTTATTCCAAGAATGAAGATAGCGGATGGTATTAACGCTGCAAGAATGATGTTACCTAAATGTTATTTTGATAGAGACAAATGTTCAGAGGGTTTGGAGATGCTACGGCAATACAGACAAGAGTGGGATGAAAGAAAAAAAATATTTAGAGACCAACCAAGACATGATTTCACATCTCACGCTGCGGATGCTTTTCGTTATTTAGCTGTTGGATTAGAAAACAGAACGACTATGACAAAAGCACCACAAACTGTTGCCGTTAATGAGTATAATCCATTTGCAATGCAATGAAAGATTTGCGTGATGCTTTAAAAATAATGCAGACAAGTGCTATTCATAAAACTTGGGGTCCAGAGGAAATAAACAGATGTATTGTAACACCATTAGAATTAAGCCAGTATAGTATTATAACTGAAAATAATGAGCCAGTTGTGTTTGGCACATGGGGATTTCCTACAGAAAAACATATAGAAGAATATTTAGAAACACAAAAATTTCCGATTGAAGGTTACAAAAGTCAAGGAAAAGACGTTTGGATGATTGATTTTATTTCAAAAAAAGATTATACCTTTAAAGGTGTTAGATATTTTAAGTATTTATTAGATAACAAAGGTTATAACAAAGCGTTTTGGTTTAGGGTTAATAATTTAAAAATATCTTGGCATAAATGGAAAGGAAAATAATATGGGTGGCTCTCCAAAAATTATAAGAAAACTTACACGAATACCTGGAAAAATTGTGAAGGCAGTTGATAAAACTATTATAGAACCGCTAGAAAAACCTGTTAAAAAAACAATTAATGTTGTTGAAAAAGTTGGTGCAGAAGTTGTGGAACCATTTGAAAAGCCAGTAAAAAAACTTGTGCAGGAAGTAAAGGAAACTGTAACAGGAACAGATAAAGAAGATTATAGGGTTCCAGAACAACCAGCTACAACACCAGAAGTAACACCAGAAATAGTGCCAGATGATACAATTACCACACGATACGCAAGAAGAAGAAGTAAAAGGTTGGGTCAAGCAGCAACAATTATAGAAGGTTATGGCGTTGTGCAAAGACCAAAATCAGAAAAAGCTATTACATAGGAGTTTGTTATGTCATTTTTGAAGCCTAAAGTTTATGTTCCACCACCGCCACCACCACCAGAGGAGCCAAGTCAAACAGACTACGAAACAGCTACAGCGTTAGCACAAGAAGCAGAAACGGCAGAAAGAAAAAAACGCAGAGGTAGAGGTAGTACAATAGTTGCTGGTGGATTGGGAGAAACATCTACTAGTATGAGTAGCACAGGTGGTACACCAACTTTATTAGGGTAAGAATATGATGGATGTAAAAGATATAGTCGCTAGATTTGAGCACATAGAAGGTCAGCGTGATAATTGGAACAACCATTATCAAGAACTTGCGGATTATATGTTGCCAAGAAAAGCCGATATAGTCAAAAAAAGAAGTCGTGGCGAAAAAAAGATGGAGCTTATCTTTGATGGCACAGCTTTACAATCAGTAGATTTACTTTCCAGTTCATTACATGGGATGCTCACATCAGGTGCAAGTGCTTGGTTTCATTTAACAATGAAGGATGAAGAACTTGGTAGAGATGAAGAAGTACAAAGATGGTTAGAAGATAGTTCGCAACGAATGATGCGTGCTTTTACAATGTCAAACTTTGAAACTGAAGTGCATGAGATGTATGTAGATTTAGTTGTGTTTGGTACAGGATGTATGTTTGTAGAAATGGAAAACAATACATTAAGGTTTTCAACACGCCATGTATCTGAATTTTATGTAGCAGAGGACCAGTATGGCATTGTAGATACAGTATTTAGAAAATATGAATTATCAGCAAGACAAGCTGTGCAAAGGTTTGGGATAGACAATGTTGGAACATTTATACAAAGAACATTTAAAACAAAACCTGATGAAGAAGTTACAATTTTACATGCGGTGATGCCACGAAAAGACAGAGACCCAAGTAAAAAAGATAATAAAAACATGCCGTTTGCTTCTATGTATATTTGCATGGAAACAAAAATGATAATTGCTGAAAGTGGTTTTCAGGAATTGCCTTATGTAGTTCCACGCTTCCTCAAGGCAACAGGGGAAGTCATGGGTAGATCGCCTGCTATGGTTGCGTTGCCAGATGTAAAAATGTTAAATTTAATGTCTAAAACAATTATTCAAGCTGCACAGAAAATGATAGACCCACCTCTATTAGTTCCTGATGACGGATTCCTCCTCCCTATCAGAACGCAGCCAGGCGGTCTAAACTTTTATAGGTCTGGTTCAAGAGATACAATAACGCCATTAAACACAGGTGCTAATATACCGATTGGGTTACAAATGGAAGAACAAAGAAGGCAAGCAATTCGTGCAGCATTTTTTGTAGACCAGTTGTTAAGTGGCACAACGCCAAATATGACCGCTACAGAAGTTATACAAAGACAAGAAGAAAGAATGAGAGTAATAGGTCCTGTTCTTGGTAGGTTGATGAATGAAATGTTAAGACCTTTAATAGACAGGGCGTTTGCATTAATGTTACGAGCAGAAATGTTATCAGTTCCACCAGAGGTGTTGCAAGGCGTAGATGTAGATATAGAATATGTATCACCACTTGCAAGGGCACAAAAATCAAGTTCAGTAAACGGAGTTATTAGGGCGTTAGAAATATTAATGCCATTAGCACAAAGTTTACCAGTAGGAGACCATATTAATCCAGATGGATTGGTTAATTATCTAACTGAATCTTTAGGGGTTCCAAAGAAGGTATTAAAACCACAATCAGCTATTGATGAAGAAAGAGAAGAAAGAGCAGCTATGCAACAAGAGCAGATGGAAAGACAGATGGAGCAAGAGGATGTTGCTACTGCTGGTCAGGCAGCACAGGCAGTAAGGATGGTTGGTGCAAATGAGCAATGAGAATATGACACAACTTAAAGTAATGTATAGGGATGTGTTTAAAGACCATGCTGGTAAAAAGGTTTTAGAGGATTTGGAGATACGCTGTAACTGGCGTGCTTCAAGTTATGTAGCAGGAGATGCCAACGCTACAGCTTTTGAAGAAGGTAAAAGGGCAGTAATCTTACATATTTATAACATGATGAAAGAGGAAGAAAATGTCAGAACAAGTAGCTGAACAGGTAGACCAACCGACCCAGCCATCTGTGTTGGAAACTCCAGCAGAGGTAGCTCAAGGTGGTTCTGGTAACAGTTTTATGGAAATGATACCAGAAGAATTAAGAGAACATCCAAGTTTATCGCCAATAAAAGATGTTGGTAATTTGGCAAGAAGTTATGTAAACGCACAAAAATTAATTGGTGCAGACAAAATTCCACTACCAAAAAATCCAACAGATGAGGAATTAGATAACATTTACAATAAGTTAGGCAGACCAGAGACCGCAAGTGGTTATGATTTGCCTGTTGATGGCAATGTTATTACAGAAGAAATAGCCACACAATATGCAGATATTGCACATACTTTGCGATTAACTCCACAACAAGCACAGGGCGTTTTAGATTATTACAAAAGCACAGTAGCTCAAACACAGGAAGGGTTGCAACAGGAAGCAGAAAAACAAGCAGAAAAAACTGCGTTAGAGTTGCAAAAAGAGTGGGGTAATGAGTTTGAATCTAAAGTAACATTAGCAAAAGATGTTGTGGAGCAATTTGGTAATACAGAATTATTGCAAATGAAATTAGAAGATGGAACCTTAATAGGTAATCATCCATCTTTTATTAAAGCATTTGCTGCTATGGGCGATTTTAAGAAAACTGTTACAAGCGAAGATACAGTTTCAGATAGCACAAAGAATGTAAACTTTACACCAGCTATGGCACAACAGGAAATAGATAGTATTATGAATGACAAACAACACGCTTATTGGAATAGGAAAGACCCTATTGGCAGACAGCGTGCTGTTGAACGCATGCAAGAATTGATGGGATTAGTTCATGGTTAATGAAGTAAAACCAGAAAAAGAAATTCGTTTAGAATGTTTACGGCTTGCCGTTGAATTTGGAACGCAAAGAGATTTATTGCATCCAGAACGACTTGCTGATATATATTATAAATGGGTAACACAGGGTAGCTTGGAAACAAGTCCTAAAGACAATCGGATAGACGATAGCTTTAAGACAGCTAAAAAGACTAGGAGTGTCCGTTAAAGGGTAGCACGCTGTAAAATTCAAATGTAACTTTATTAAGGGAGACAATTATGTCAACTTCAGTAACTACAGCATTTGTCCAACAGTATTCTGCGAATGTGCAGATGCTATCTCAACAAATGGGAAGCCGTTTGAGAGATGCAGTTCGTGTAGAAAACATTACTGGGAAAAATGCTTTTTTTGACCAAGTTGGTGTTGCAACAGCACAGTTGCGTACTAGCAGACATGCCGACACTCCACAGATAGATACACCTCACGCAAGGCGTAGAGTAAGTCTAGCTGATTACGAGTATGCGGATTTAATAGACGACCAAGACAAAGTAAAAATGTTAATTGACCCAACATCTAGCTATGCTATGGCTGCGGCTTCAGCAATGGGTAGAGCAATGGATGATGTTATCATTACAGCAGCTCTTGGAACTGCCTACACAGGCGAAACAGGTTCAACTTCAACATCATTTTCATCTGATAATCAGATTGCAAATGGAAGTGCAGATATGTCAGTCGCTAAACTAATACAAGCTAAAAAGTTATTAGATTTAGGAGATGTTGACCCATCTATACCGAGATATATTGCGGTTGGTCCTAATCAGATTGAAGCATTACTTAATACTACTTCAGTAACAAGTTCTGATTTCAATACAGTAAAAGCTCTAGTTCAAGGTGAAGTAGACACCTTCATGGGTTTTAAATTTATCGTGTCAAACAGATTGTCAAAGTCAGGCAATATTCGTTCATGTTTTGCATGGGCGGAAGATGGTTTAGCTTTAGGAATTGGCAAAGACATTAATGCAAGAATAGATGAGAGAGCAGACAAAGGTTACTCAACTCAAGTTTATTACTGCATGAGTGTAGGTGCTACTCGTATGGAAGAAGCTAAAATTGTCCAGATTGACTGTGATGAATCAGCGTAAGGGAGAGTGAAATATGACTACTAAAAACTCTACACTTGTATCTAACTTTGAAGCTAGTCCTCAAGTTGCAAGTGATGCTCACGAGCTACATGGCGTATTGCGTGTTGCTCAAGGCACTATAGCTCTAGCGGCTGGTGATAGCACAGATGATGATATTGTCATGCTTGCACCAATACCAAGTAACGCATCTATAACTGCACTACAAGTTGCAGCAGATGGGTTAGGCGGAAGTTGCACATTCAATGTAGGTTTGTATCAAACAGACGGAACTGTTGTAGATGAGGATTATTACGCCACATCTGTAGCAGATGGCACAACAGCAGTAGCAGATTTAAGAACTGAAGCAGCTAATATTAACACTATTGGCAATCAGCTTTGGCAAGATGCTGGTGCGAGTACCGATCCAGGTGGCTACTACTATGTTGCAGTAACTTTTAATGCGACTGGTGGAACATTAGGTGATATGTCTTTTATCATACACTATGTTGTAAACTAAAATTAGTTAGGAGCAGTTAATTCTGCTCCTTACTTTCAGGAGTTTAAAATGCCATCAGTTGTAGATATTTGTAACGAAGCAATGGATTTATTAGGTGCAGCAACGATTACAGCACTTACAGAAAATTCAAAAGAAGCACGATTATGTAACAGAAGATTCGAAACAGTAAGAGATGCTGTTTTTAGAGCACACACATGGAATGTTTCTATTCAAAGAGCATCATTAGCAGTAGACACAGCAACTCCTGCTTTTGGATTTGCTTATCAATTTAGTTTACCAACCGATCCTTATTGTTTAAGAGTTGTTTCTTTTTGGAACTCAAATGTAAACAATGATGTAGCTGCTTATGACAGCAATGTCATGTTTAAGATTGAGGGTAGAAAAGTTTTATCTAACGAGGGAACTTGTAGTATTATTTATATTGCCAGAATAACAGATACAGAGCAGTATGACCCTTTGTTAAGTAGTACCATAGCACATAGGTTAGCGTCAGAAACCGCTTATGCTATTACTGGTAGTAATTCTTTAGCACAGTCAATGTATGCTTTATACCAAGCAAGGTTAAGTGAAGCAAGAAGCATGGATGCACTAGAGGGTTATCCAGAACAATTACAGGCGGACACCTACACAAACGCAAGGTTGTAAAGTGGCAAGAGTATCTTCTATAATCACCAATTTTAGAGCAGGTGAAATATCGCCACGATTAGAAGGTAGGATTGATTTACAAAAATATAACGAAGCAGTTAAAGAACTTGAAAACATGATAGTCTTTCCTCAAGGCGGTATAACGAGGAGACCAGGCACTTATTTTGCAGGGATTACAAAAGATAGTGGTCAAGTTAGATTAATTAATTTTGAATTTAGTGATACGCAAGCATATATACTGGAATTTGGTAATAATTATATAAGAATATACAAAGATGGTGGTTTAGTTACAGCAGCAACCACATCTATAAGTGCTATTACTAAAGCAAACCCAGCAGTTGTTACATCTACTTCTCATGGTTTAGTCAATGGTGATAGAGTGTTTATAACTGGTGTTGTAGGGATGACAGAAGTTAATAATTTAGAATTTACTGTCGCTAACAAAACAGCTAACACCTTTGAGTTAAGTGGTATAAATAGTTCTGCTTACACAACTTATGGAAGCGGTGGAGCTGCTGGAAAAATAATAGAAATAACAACGACTTATACAACAGCACAACTATCTAACATTAATTACGCACAATCTGCTGATGTTTTGTATCTTTCGCATGAAAGCCATGAACCAGCAAAACTTACTAGAACCAGTCATACAGCTTGGACACTAACAGATATTGATTTTACAGATGGACCTTATTTAGATGAAAACATAACGGCTACTACATTGTATTCTTCTGCAAATACAGGTTCAGTAACAATTACAGCTTCAGCAAGTTTGTTTGCAAGCACAGATGTAGGAAGATTAATAAGATTTAGAGAAATAGTAGAAGCAGAACATGATGAATGGAAAGCAAGCACAGGTTATGCTCAAAACGCAATAGTTAGATACAATGGAAATGTTTACAAGAAAACAGACACAGGAACAGACACAAGTGGTGCTACACCACCTGTTCATGTAACTGGCTCAAAAGAATATGGTGATAATATCACATGGGCGTTTCAGCATAATGGAACTGGTTATTTAAAAATAACTGGCTATACAAGTGCTACAGTTGTAACGGCAACATTTAAAAATAGTGCAGGGGTTTTGCCTGCTAGTGTTATTGGGAGTAGCAATGCTACAACTTTATGGTCATTAGGCAGTTTTAGTGCGACAACTGGATTTCCAAGAGCAATAGCTTTTTATGAAGAAAGATTATATTTTGCAAGTACAACAGACCAACCACAAACTATTTTTGGTTCTGTAAGTGCTGATTTTGAAAATCATACACCTGGCACAAATGCAGATGATGCTATTAATGTAACCATAGCTTCAGACCAGGTTAATGTTATTAAACATTTATTACCTGCAAGATTTTTACAATTACTTACAACAAGTGCTGAATTTACTTTATCAGGAGGTTCTGGTTCAGAGCCAGTAACACCAACAAATGTAAATGTATTAAGAGAAACAACATTTGGAACTGGTAATATTAAACCATTAAGAGCAGGAAACAGTACAATATTAATACAAAAAGGTGCTGAAAAGGTAAAAGAAATAACTTTTGATTTAGATACAGACGGCTTATTAGGTGTTGATTTAACAGTATTAGCAGACCATTTAGCAAGAGGTGGATTAAGTGATATGGTTTGGCAACAGGAGCCAGAGTTATTATTGTGGTTTGTGCATACAGATGGGCGTTTGATTGGATTAACTTATGACAGAGCTAATGCAACTGTAGGTTGGCATGAACATAAAATGGGCGGTAGATTTGGAGATGCAACAATAACAGTTACAGATTATGGTAATATAGCAACAGGAACAACTATTACTTTAACGAAGTCTGATGGCACAACTGTTACATTTACAAGTGAAGCTGCTGGTGGAACAAGTCCTTCAAGTTCTTTAGGATTTAGACCAAACACAAACAACGACACAACAGCAGATAATATTTATACAGCTATTAATGCACATGCAGACTTTACTGTAGCTAACCCTGCTTCTAATGTAGTTACAATAGAAGAAACAACGCCAAGTGCTTATGGATATTTGTCTATAAAAACATCTGATACAACAAGATTAGCAAGCACAGATCAAGGAGCACCTGTAGTAGAAAGTATAACAGCAATTCCAAGTGGAGCAGAAGATCAAGTTTATGTAAGTGTTAAAAGAACAGTAAATGGGTCTACAGCAAGAAGTGTTGCGTATTTAAAGTCTTTATATTTCAATGATTTAGTAACAGATGCTTTCTTTTTGGATAATGGTTTAACTTACGATAGCACCGCTACAACCACTATTAACAGTCTAAATCATTTAGAAGGAGAAACTGTGCAAATTCTAGCTGATGGCTCCGCACATCCAGATAAAACTGTAAGTGGTGGTAGCATAACATTAGATAGAAGTGCATCTAAAGTTCATATTGGATATAGTTATAATTCATTAGTAGAAACATTAAGGATGGAAGCTGGTGCAGAGGATGGGGTTGCACAAGGAAAAATTAAAAGAATACATGGTGTAACAGCAAGATTTTTAAACACAGTTGGTGCGGAATTAGGACCAGACACAGATAATTTAGACAGATTACCTTTTAGAGACAGTAGCATGGCTATGGATGAAGCTGTGCCTTTATTTTCAGGAGATAAAGAAATATCATTTCCATCAGGATATGATAATGATGCAAAGATAGTAATAAGACAAACACAACCCTTGCCAATGACCATATTGGCTATAGTGAGAAGGTCTAATACATTTGATGCTTAAATTTAAAAAGTTTGAGAAAGAACATTTAGATATGATAGAAACACAATTTCATTTCCCAGAAAGCTCAAAATTAGCTATGGTAAAAGAAAGTTGTTTAAGTGCTTATACAGCATTGTTAGAAAGTAAAGTGCTAATGATTGGTGGAGTATATGGATTGTGGCAAAATGTAGGCGAAGCATGGTTTCTTATGTCAAGTATGGCTTACAATAAACCTTTTGCTGTTGCTAAATATTCTAGTCAGTTGTTACAACATGTGATAGAAGAAAATAAACTAGCTAGAGTGCAAGCAAGTGTGCATGTAGATGACAAGCAAGCTGTTAGGTATGTGGAATGGTTAGGGTTCGAGAATGAAGGTCTTATGAAAAAGTTTGGTCCAGATGGTTCTGATTATTATAGATTTGCGAGGGTAATGTAATGGCAACTTATCCAAATGACGCCAACGCATCACAAAGTGCAAGACGAAGCAACCCTATTGGTGTTGCGTCTACAGGAATTACAGCAATTATGGGATTTAAAGCAAGTCAAGCTGCTGCAAAAACAGCAAAACTAACTGCTGAATATGATGCTAAAGTTAAAGAAAACGAAAGAATATTATTACAAAGACAAGCAAGAGAAGAAGAAAAACAATTAAGACAAAACTCTGAACAGCTTATGTCAGCTCAAAGAGTTGCTATAAGTAAATCAGGCACACAACTAGGTGGCAGTAATTTACTTGCATTAAGGGATGCAGCTATGGGAACGGAATTAGATGCTATAGCGATTAGGTATGCAAGTAGTATAGAACAACAAAAGAAAACAGCCGAAGCAGCTATGGCAAGAGCTTCAGGCAGGGCAAGAGCTTCACAAATAAAAACACAAGCATACGCAAACTTAATTGAAAGTGGTGCAAGAGCCGCCACTATGATGGGGTAAATTATGAGAATACCAGTATATCAACAAGGCAAAGGTGTAAGAAAACCAACGACACAGTTGGGTTTAAAAGCAGATACACAGGCATTTGTTGGTTCTGATTTAGAAACAGTAGAATTTTTTAAGAAAGCAGAAAAAGCTCAATTTGATTTTATTATGGCAGAAAAAGATGCGGAAACCAAAGCTGTTTACACAAAAATTAAAAATGAATATGTTGATGAAGTAAATGAATTTCAAAGAAATGACAGGTCAACTACAACAACAGAATATCAAAATAATTTTAATAATTTTAATAAAAAGTTTAATTTAAGGTATGGAAAATATAATTTAACGGCAAACCAAACTCGTGATGTAAAACAAAAAATGTCTTTGTTGGTTACTAATGCACAACAAACAGGTAAGCAATCTGCCTTTAATAGAGGTAGAGACGAAGCTAGTAAACTAAACAACAGCATTATAAGAAACTATGTAACAGAAATAAGTAAATTGCCTTTAGACCATCCATTAAGAAATGAGATGGTAAAACAGGCAGAAGAAGAAATACAATATGCACAAGACAATGGTGAAACAAAACATTTAGATATTTCTACAAGAGACAAATTAACACAAGAAATTCTAACAAACGATACAATGATGTTAGTTGATACCACTAACAGTTTAGATTCGTTAGATTCTTTGCGAGAAACAACTTTGCAAAGTGAAAAAATATTGTCATCAGAAAAGTCATCAATACTTGCTAAAATAGATGCTAAAACAAAAACAGTATTGAATCAAGTAGCATCTGATGTTGTTAATGAAATTATAACAGCAGATTTAGGTGAAGAAACTAACAAGTCAATTCAGTCCGCCATAGCTAAAATTAAAGGGAACGAAGATTTAAAAATAAAATCTACTAAAGATGGCAAAGTGGTTGATATAAATTTTGGGAAAATACCTGCTAAATATAAAGATGCGTTTATATTAAAAATAGAGACAGAGTGGGGTAAAGCACAAGATAAAGAATATGCTAATGTTTACAATACTTTAAAAACCGATATACAATCAAAAAATTTGTCTACATTAAAAAAACAATTAAAATTAATAGAAACTAACAAATCATATAAACAATTTATTGATGTAAATAAAAGAAATGGGTTGGCAAGATTAATACAAGATGAAATTAATGAACGAGCACCAAAAGCCGTAGCAAATGCAAGGGAAGTTGTCGCAAATATAGAAGCTAAAATAACAGTAAAAGGTGTTGTAGATGAAGATGACGAATCAAACTTTGCTGATGCTCATAATAAATTATTGTTAGCAGAAAGATATGACGAAGCAAGTAAACTAAAAACCGAATTTAATGCTTTAAAAGTAGGAGCAAATGTCTTTAACCAAATACAATTTTCAAGTGCAGAGGAAACGGCTAAAGCAAGATTAGAATTAGCAAGAGAGTTAAAAGAAAACCCCAATGTTGTAACAAAAAAACAATTAGAAATTTTTGATAATTTAGTTAAAAAAAGAGAAGCAGAACTTAAAACAGACCCAGTAAGTTATTATTTAACAAATTCTAATTTAAAACCAGAAGATGTAACTACTGAAAAATTAATAGAATTTCAAAGAAATTTAAAAGTTCCTGAATTTGAAATAAGATTACACACAAATCAAGAATTAGAATCATTTAAAAATACATACGAAGGTGCTCAAACATATTCGGATAAAGCAAACGCATTAAATAGTTTTGTGGTTAGTAAAGGTATAAATAATGAAAAAAGGGTTTTAAGGCATTTAGTTGAAAGTGGCACAATAGCATTAAGAGATAATTTTTTAGCAGCATTTGGAACTAATGCTAGAACAAAATCTGTTTACATTGCTAACGCAGATGAAAATATTAAAAGATACAAGACTTCTGTAACTCTAGCAAATAGAAATGAAGTGTCTAATGAAACAACTGAATTATTTGGAGATTATTCAAATAGTTTTTTAGGAGTTGGTGCAGATGATGTTTTAGGCGGTGGTTTTACAAAAGGTAGAGCAAGTTTTATACTAGGTATGCGTGATTTAGTAACAAATACTGCAAATTTTTACTTGGATTCTGGTCAAGAAAAAGACCCTGTAGTTGCTGCTAATAGAGCTTTTGAGGATGTTGTTGGAGGTAATTATAATTTAAACAACAAAATAAATGATGGTGTTGTAAGATTTGACAAATCCATAACAGAAGAAACAGCTACTAATGTTACAGAAATTTTATCAGTTTCATTGCTAAATAATGTAGATTATTTAAAAACTGTTGTTGTTCCTCCTCCTGCTCCTTTTGGTTTAGATGAAGCTGGAATACAGCAACATAATGAAAATTATTATGAAGAATTAGCAGAAAAGGGCACATGGAGAACAACTAACGATAATCAAGGTGTTTATTTGGTTGACCAATTAGGAAATATAGTTCAGCGAAAAGACAGCATAACCGACCCTGGTGTATCGGAACAACCTTTTGTAAGCGTCAGGTTTAGTAAAGTAGGTGAGTATTTAGAAAAATATAATGAAATAAAGTCTAACCAAGCAAATATTACGCAAAGAAAACTAGACCTAATAAAACATTTTATCCAAGTAGGGCAGTTATTTTAATGGTTGATTTATACATACCAGAACAAAAATATGATAAAAATCTTAACGACAATTATTACGATTTAGCAAAAACTGGCACACTAGATGTATTAGGAGCTTCTTTTCAAGAAACTTTATATTACAATCCTGCAAATGCTTTAGGTAGAACTTTAGAACAATTTACAGGCAAAGGTATTCAGGGAAGAATTTTATCAAAAGAAGAATGGGAAAATAGCGAGTATTTTAGAAATGGTATAGAGATTGGCGAAGATGGCATAAAAGAAGGTTTAGCTCAATTATTCGCTGAAAGAGTAGATAAAAGGCGTTCATTTAATAATGTTTTACAAAGGTCTAAAGGTGGATATGGATTGGGTGCAGCACAATTTGGAGTAGCATTAGCTGGAAGTTTGTTAGACCCATTAAATGTTGCTTCTGGTTTTATACCTTCAATAGCGGTTGCTCGTAGTGCTACATTAGCTGCTAAATTTGGTCAAAGGGGGAAAAGATTTAGCACAGGATTAGTGGATGGAGCTATTGGTGCTGCGGTTTTAGAGCCATTGGTTTTAGGTCAATCTATTGCTGAACAAGATAAAGACTACACATTAATGGATAGTTTTTTAAACATTGCTTTAGGGGGTGTGTTGAGTGGGGGATTACATTACGGCATAGGTAAAATGTCAGATAGAATAAATAAAATAAAACCTACAACAAGAGAAAATATACATAAAACTGCCACAAGCCAAGCTTTAACAGATGAAAAAATAAACATTAGCAAATTAGCAGAAGAATCTGAAACTGTAAAAATAAAACAACCAGACCAAGAAGTTGACCAAATTGTTGTGTATGATTCTAAAGGCAAACCAAAATTAGTTACTAAAGTTTCTACAGAACCAGATGGTAAAATTGTTGTAAAAGATACTGATGGCACAGAAAAAATATTAGATAAAAGCAGTCTTTCTTCTAAATCCATTTATGACGAAGATTACCAAGTGGACACTTTTAGCATACGAAATGGTGAGTTTTCACTAGATGAATTTGGCACTTTTAATTTAAAAGAAATTACTTCTCTTAAAACAGACGAACTTACAAAAGTTGACCACATAAAATTGTTAAATGATTTAAAAGAAACTGTTAATTTAAGTGGCAAATTATTAAAAGACCAGAAAAAAAACATAGCAGAAGATATAAGAGAAAAGTACAGCAAACTTGGTCAAGTTTTTAAGAAAAGTGAAATTAAAAAGAAAATTGAAGATGTTATAAAAAACATAGATGAAACACTTGCTGTTTATGAAAGGCACATAAATGCTATTGAAATAGCTAAAAAAAGAGTACAAGGAAAAAAAGTTATTAGACCAAAAGACCCTGTAAAAAACAGAGTTTCTAAAGATGGAGAAAAAGATTTACAAACTTCTGAAACAATAGCAGAAGTTAAAGAAGGCGAAGAATTAAACCCAGAGCAACTGTCTAATACTCAAGATTCAACTAAAATTGTTAATAAGTTAGGAGCTTTAGACGAATACCAAGCTAAAGTAAACGAAATTAAAAATGAAAGTTCAGAATATCAAGGTCAGACTTTAGAAGAAATAAACGAAGAAAATTTATCTTTACAAGAAGAACTAGATGACCCAAATGTTACAAAAGATTTGCCTGAAGTTGCACAAAATTATCTATCAGGGTTAAAAGCACAAATAAAGACAGCAGATGCTTTATCAGAAAAAGCTACTACATCTTATGAAAAAGCTGTAAATGCTGGAGCCACTTGTGTTATGAGAGGTAAAACATGAGTTGTATATCTGAAATTATGGATGCTGCTAAACGAGCAGGTATAGAAATACTTGAAGATGAAGCAAAAGAAATAGAACAAATTTTAAGCGAAAAGTTAGCTAAAAAAGTTGCTGAATCTGGGGATGATACAAATTTAGATATTTTTAAATTAGCAAGGCAAATAGCAAAGCAAGCAAGAATAAATGCAGCAATACAAAGAAAATCAAGATTAATAAATGCAAGAGCTTACACAGCTATTATGAAACGAATAGTTGCAAACAAAGATAATCCTGGAGAAGCTCTGTCAGCTATTATGGTTGGAGACATTAAAACATTAGAAAATGGATTGTCTAGTGTAGACGCAAGGCAACAAGCAATAGGAACAGAGTATGCAGGCAGATTAGTTGCAGCATTACGAGATGCTGATTTAGAAGATGTGTTTAAAAGTGGAGATTTAGACGAGTTAATTTACACAGCAATGTTTGATGGTCCATCTAAATTAGATAACTCAACAGCTTCTAAAGATGCAATTAAAATTGCTGAAATAGTAAAAAAGGTGCAAAAACAATTAGTTAAACGGAAAAACAGAAGTGGTGCGGTAATTACAGAATTGGAAAATTATGTTGTAAGGCAATCGCATGATTCGGTTTTATTAAGAAAAGCAGGCAAGGCAAAATGGGTTTCTAAAATTAAGGAAAAGTTAAGCGATAAAACTTTTGAAAACAAACCTGCATTTAAAGATGGCAAACCTTATACAGAAGATCAATTTTTAGAAGATATATATGATAGTTTAGTTAGTGGGAATCATCAAAAAACAGATGGTTCAGATTCCCCAGACAATATGTTGCAATCTATTGACGCTTTTTCAGGTCCTTCAAATTTAGCAAAAAAATTAAGCACTTCAAGAGTTTTGCATTTTAAAGATGGACAATCTTCTTACGATTATTCTAAAGAATTTTCACGAATGACTTTTTCAGAATCAGTAGTAAATGGGATTATACATGATGGTCAATCTATAGGTTTAATGGAAACTTTTGGCACAAACCCAAAATCTATGTTTGAAACAGTTTTAAAGCACATACAAAATATAAACAAAGGCAAACCGACTGCTTTAAGCACTATCAACAAATATCGTTTAGAAAATCAATTTAAAGAGCTAGATGGCACAACAAGAGCCAGAGGGTCTAATAAACTTTATTTTGGCAATAGTGTTGATTTTGCAGGAATTGGTGCTGCTGTAAGAATGATACAAAACATGGCAAAATTAGGAATGGCTACAATATCTTCTTTTTCAGATGTGGCAACAAAAGCTGCGTTTATAAATTCACGAACTGATAGGGGTATATTTGGTTCTTATGCAAAAGCATTTTCAGATATTTTTAAAGGTTACAATTCTAAAGAGCAAAAAAAATTAGCTTATTTGTTAAATGTTGGTGTAGATAATTTTTTAGGAGAGGTTCACGCAAGATTTGGTGCAAACGACAGTATGCCTGGAATGATTGGAAAAGCACATCAAATGTTTTTTAGATTGAATGGTATGCAATGGTGGAATAATGCACAAAAAACTGGTTTAGTTCGCATGATGGCAGCAGATTTGGCTCAATACACAGATTTAGCTTTTTCAGACATACCTGTAAAAACAAGAACTAATTTAACTAGATATGGCATTGGTGAACTTGAATGGAGTTTATACAGTCAAATGCAGAAAACAGCATTAGATAATAACAATTATTTAGTGCCTTCTGCTGTAGACACTATACCTAGTCAAGTAATAGAACAAGCAGCTTTAGCAAGGGCAAATGCTTTTAGAAAAAGAAAAAAGAAAGTTGTAACTGAAAATGAATTACAAAAATATAAAGATGAATTAACTACAAAGCTATCTACTTTTTACGGAGATGCAGCAGATTCAGCTATACCAACGCCAGGAGCTAAAGAAAGAGCCGTTATGAATATGGGAACTTTAAGGGGAACTGTTGTAGGTGAAGCTGTAAGAGCTATAATGCAACTTAAAGGATTTCCAATAACTTATATTACTAAAGGTATGAGACAACAATATTATGCACAAAAACAAATAGGAAATAGTGGAATATTAGGTTTATCACAAATGATGGTAGGCACAACTGTTATGGGTTATTTATCTATGTCATTAAAAGATATTTTAAAAGGCAAAAATCCAGCAGAAGTTTTTAGTGAAAGAAATGGTTTAAATACAAAAACATTTATGAGAGCTTTTACGCAAGGTGGTGGTGCAGGGATTTACGGAGATTTTGTTTTTGGAGAATTTAACAGATACGGACAATCACCATTAGAAACTTTTGCAGGTCCTACATTTGGAACAGCAGCCGATATGTTAAAGTTATATTCTAATTTAAGAGATGGTAATGTTGATAAAGTAACGCAACAAGGATTTAGAACTTTAGTTTCTAACACACCTTATATTAATCTATTTTATACAAAAGCAGCTTTAGATTATATGTTTATATATGGTTTAATGGAAAAGTCTAATCCTGGTTATTTAAAAAGGATGGAAAGACGAATGAAAAAAGATTTTGACCAACAATTTTATTTACCGCCATCAAGGTTTGCAAAAAAAACTATTATAGAGAAAGCAATAGATTAATTGATTTATACAACAAAATATATTATAAACAAAAAATGAGGTAGCCATGACAGTAAGTAGCACAACCACAAGGAACAGTTATTCAGGTGATGGAAGCACAACCACTTTTGCTTACGGCTTTAAAATATTTGCAGATGCAGATTTAACAGTAATTTTAAGGTCAAGCACAGGAACGGAAACTGTCCAAACATTAACAACACATTACACAGTAACTAATGCTGGTGTTACAAGTGGTGGTAATGTTGAGTTTGGTAGTGCACCTGCAAGCGGAGTTACTGTTGTAATTAGAAGAAACATGGCATTAACACAATCAACAGATTATGTTGCTAATGACCCATTTCCTGCGGCTACTCATGAAGATGCTTTAGACAGATTAACTTTTATTACACAGCAAATGCAAGAGGAAGTTGACAGGTCATTTAAAGTATCAAGGACAAACACGATAACAACGCCAGAATTTACAGATAGTGCAACAAATAGAGCGTCTAAAGCATTAGGGTTTGATAGTGATGGTAATTTAACAACAATAGCAGATTTTTTACCAGCAGGTGGTGATTCTGCACAATTTACATATTCAACTACAACTACTGATTCTGATCCTGGTTCTGGTTATATTCGTTTTAACAACGCAACATTATCTTCTGCAACAATAGCGTATGTAGATGATGCAGAAATAAATGGCACAGATGTAAGTGCGTGGGTGCAAAGTTTTGATGATGTATCTGGTAACGCAACTAACAGGGGAAGAATAAGATTAAGTAAATCTAATACATTAGACACATGGGCGGTGTGGAAAATATCAGGTGCGGTTACTGATGCTTCTGGTTACACAAAATTAGCTTTAACTTACATTGATGGTGCTGGAACATTTGCAAATGATGACAAGGTATTTCTATCATTTGTAGCTAGTGGTGAGGATGGAGCAATACCAGGTTATTATTATAAATTTGATAGTGGTACTTCTGATGCTGATCCTGGAGCTGGGGAAATAGCTTTTAATAATGGAACTTATGCGAGTGTAACAGCTATATATATAGATGATGCTGATGCAAATGGTGTAACAACACAAGCTGACACAATAGCATGGGATGATAGCACCTCTAGTGTTAAAGGTTTTTTACATATAGTAGATATAAATGATTCATCTACTTATGCTAGGTTTTCTATAACTGGAGCTGCTACAGATGCAAGTGGTTATAACAAACTAGCTGTAACTCATTTAGCTTCTAATAATACTTTTAGTGCAGCAGATGAACTATCAGTACATTTTACCAGAACTGGTGATAAAGGCGATACTGGATCAACAGGTTCTACTGGAGCTTCTGGCGTGGCTGGTTTAGCAATGACTTGGAGTAATTCAACTTCTGACGCTGATCCTGGTTCTGGAAAGATTGCGTTTAACAATGCAACTGTGTCAAGTGTTTCTGTTCTTTATGTAGATGATGCTGATGATGCTGGGGTTGATATTTCTGGCTTTGTTCAATCATGGGATGATGTAACTAATGACGCTAGTCGTGGATTTATAACAGTTACAAAAGAAGGCACTCCATCAACTTATGCTACGTTTAAAGTAAGTGGTGCTGTTACAGATGCTAGTGGATATACTAAAGTAGCTGTAACTCATGTGATTTCAAACGGTACGTTTTCTAATTCAGATGGCGTTGGAGTGCAATTTGTTCAATCAGGTGCAGATGGCTCTGGGGAAATGACAAGTTTTACTGTTGCAGGGTCTAGTGGTTCTAGTCAAACAATAACAAATGGAAATACATTAACAATAGCTGCTGGTGCAAATATTACGACTACAGGCAGTTCTACAGATACAGTAACAATAGCGTGTACTTTAGAGGACCCAGTTGCTCTTGCAATCGCTTTGGGTTAGTGTATAAAGAAGATAGGAGAAAGTAATGGCTAATACATTTAAAGTGGTAACATTTGCAGCCGAGCCAAATAGTGCAGGTACACCATATACAGTTTATACTACACCAAGTAGCACAACGACTGTTATCATAGGTCTTGTTCTTACAAATATTCATACTGCTCAAGTTACAGCAGAGGTTGAATTGGAATCAGACACATCAGGTGGTGGCAGAGGTGCTACAAATGGAACAGCTTTTTTAGCAAAGGATGTACCTATTCCAGTAGGTTCTTCATTAGAACTTTTAACAGGTGGCAAGGTAATATTAGAGACAACAGATGTATTAAAGATAGATTGTTCGGTAGCAGATAAACTTTCAGGAACATTAAGTATCATGGAGATTACATGATAAAAACACCAGAGTTTCAAGGTACACATTTATGGGATAGGTTACTTTGGGCGAAAGAAAAGCTAGAAGGTGTGCAATCAGAATATCGTGTTGTATGGGAGGACCCAGATGCACCAGACGAATGTGCAAAAATAACTGTGCCTGATCCTAATTGGATGGCTTGTGCGTTACAAGGTGGCATACTACCACCAGTTGAAGTCTACTGGGCGTTAGCAGAAGATGAAGCAAAACCAGATTTTAAAAAACATACAAGAGGTTACTTGTTACACAATACTAAACCTATTGAAGCAATGACAGAAGAACAGGCAATAGAATATTTAATTATGAAGGATATACCACAGAGAGTGTGGAGAAATTACGAAAAAGCCAATAGACCTAGATTGGTTATCTGTAGAAAGGATCAACTTCCAAGTACAAGAGTTTGGAGAAATGCTTGGAAAATTGATGAGAATATTAACAAAAGCCAAAAAGTAGCATAAGGAGTTAGATATGGCGAAAACAATGATAGTGGATAAAGATGGCAATAGTGTAGATGCTTCTAAAGCAACAGTTCCATCTGATAGACATTTTAGAAATGCTTGGAGTTTATCTGGATCAACAATAACCGAAGATATAACAGCAGCTAAAGTTATATTTAAAGATAAAATAAGGGAAGTAAGAAAAGATTTGCTTGAAGAACAAGATACTTTGTTTATGAAAGCATTAGAAGATGATGATACATCTGCTCAATCTACAATTAAAACGAAGAAAAAAGCATTAAGAGATGCACCTGCTGCAAAGGCAATATCAGATGCAGACACTATTGCTAAACTTAAAGCAGCTTGGGATTCAACTAATTTAGGAACAAGTCCTTACGCATAGGAGTAAGACATGAGTGAGTTAAATTACATTGGCAAATCTGGAGATCAAGCTACTTATGAGTCTGTAGTAAGATTAAATGAAAATCAAATAGTTTCCAGTTTTACTATTGATGCAGCTAATAATGGTATGTCTGCTGGTCCTGTTACCATTGCAACAACTGCTACTGTTACTGTTAGTGGGTATTGGAGCATTGTATGACAAGTCAATTAAATGTAGATAAAATTACAGGTGTAACCACATCAGGCAGTATATCAGTTACAGGTGAGGGAAACTCAACGACAACCAATCTCCAACAAGGTTTGGCTAAATGTTGGACACGAACAAGTGGTGATGGCACAAGTTTATTAGATTCTTTAAATTGCAGTTCAATAGATGACAGAGCAACAGGTCAAGTAGATGTAAATTTTACTAATTCAATGGCTTCCGTAAATTTTTATATATCTCTTACAATACAACAAGAAAGTGGTGGTCTTAATCTTATTTTATCCTCAACAAACGCAACAACAACTGCACAATTTGCTCATGGTACAACAAATACTTCTGTTTCATATCAAGATCACGCAATGGGGTCATCAGTTCATGGAGATTTAGCATAATGGCTAGTATATTAAAAGTAGACACATTAACTGGAGTTACAGCAACAGGCAGCATTAGTGTTACAGGAGAGGGTGGTTCAAATGCTACAAACTTACAACAAGGATTAGCTAAAATGTGGATAAATTTAGATAGTGATGCTTCTACACCTGCGGCTTTAGATTCGTTAAATGTTGGGAGTATAACAGACGGTGGTTCAGGGATTTACACTTATAATTTTAGCACAAACATGAGCAATATAAATTACTGCTTTCAAGGCACAGCAGCTCAAATACCTAGTGGGACTTCATCTGGCTTACATCACGAACCACAGGATAACACTGCAAGTTATGCTACAAGTTCTGTAAAATGTGAAACTTACTATGTTGACAGCAGTACAAATAGAACTAACGCTGACTTATCTAACAGCAATGGCACAACATTTGGAGATTTAGCATAATGGCAAGTGAATTAAAAGTAGACAAATTATTAAATGCTAGTGGAGATCAAGATTCTGGCATTAATTTAGCAACAAATGATACAATTAAGTTAGATATAGCTGGATCAACTAAAGCAACAATGGCTTCTACTGGTATAGTTTCTATAATTGGTGAAGGAACTGCTACGACTAATCTTCAACAAGGTTTGGCTAAACAATGGAGCAGAGTATCAGGTTCAGGTATGACTGTTTCAGATTCATTTAATACAAGTTCAGTTACGGATTCTGCTACAGGCAAAGCGGCTCCAGTATTTACTTCAAATATGGGTGGTACAGTTTATAATACAGTTTTTGGAGGTGATGACAAACAAGATGGTGGTGGAGTTTTTGTTGTAAATATAGATGATGCTGTTAATCAAGCAACAACAGGTTATGGATTTAGTATTAAAAAACAAACATCTTCATCAGTAGCACTTGCAGACCTTAACCAAAATGGTTCAAGCACAGTATTTGGAGATTTAGC
>CEQB01010683.1_pt1 | contig 23087 bp, 27 predicted proteins | sample 530581 | NCBI WGS metagenome assembly CEQB01 (sample SAMEA2620588, study PRJEB7988) | marine metagenome | biome: marine biome (ENVO:00000447); feature: deep chlorophyll maximum layer (ENVO:xxxxxxxx); material: "saline water (ENVO:00002010), including plankton (ENVO:xxxxxxxx)" | depth 75 m
AAGATTTCTATTAAGAATAGATTATCTTGTAAATACTGTGATTTCTATAAAACAGAACATTGCAGATGAGGTTTAAATGAGTGATAAGAAAACGATCCTTGTAATAGCGGATCACCCACTTGCCCCTTCGGGCGTTGGAACACAAACAAGAAATTTTATTGAGACATTAATATTAACAGGACAATATAGATTTATTTGTTTTGGCGGCGCTATTAAACACCCTAACTATGAGCCGCAATACATTACCGATGATAGATGGGAAGAAAAAGATTGGATTGTATATCCAGTGGATGGATACGGTTCGGCAGAATCGATTCGATCAATTTTGTGGACAGAGAAGCCAGATTTACTTTGGTTTATGACGGATCCACGTTTTTATCCATGGTTGTGGCAAATTGAAAACGAGGTTAGGCCCCTTGTTCCAATGGTATACTATCATGTTTGGGATAATTATCCTCCACCAAAATATAATGCCAAGTGGTATCGTTCAACAGATGTAATTGCATCAATTTCTAAAGTTACTTACGATATTGTATCAAAAGTAGCACCAGAGGTGGAAAATCATTATATTCCTCATGCAGTAAATGCTGAAATCTATAGAAAAATTGATTCTGAAAATGTACAAAAGTTTATTGATGATAGTTTTCCAAACCATAATGGCAGAACAGTATTTTTCTGGAATAATAGAAACGCACGGCGTAAACACTCCGGAACCCTGCTTCATTGGTTTAATAACTTTGCTGAGGAGGTGGGTCCTGAAAATGTTTGTTTAATAATGCATACGGACCCAAAAGACCCAAATGGTCAAGATCTAAATGAGTTGATTGAAGATCTGGGCATGACGGATGGTCGAGTTGTGTTATCCACAAATAAGATGCCAGCAGAAGGCCTTTCGATGATGTATAATATGGCTGATTGTACTGTTAATATATCAGATGCTGAGGGGTTTGGTTTAGCTACACTTGAATCGTTATCTTGTGGAACGCCCATCATTGTAAATATGACTGGCGGCTTACAAGAGCAAGTTACGGATGGTGAAAATTGGTTTGGTATTGGTATCGAGCCAACTGCAAAAGCACTCATTGGTTCACAAACAGTTCCGTACATATATGAAGACAGAATCAGTGAAGAAGATTTTATAAATGCTATGAAGAAATTTTATAACATGTCTAAAGAGGAAAGAGAAAAAATGGGAGATTTAGGCATGGAGCATGTAAGAAAAAATTACAGTTATGAAAAGTTTCAAAAAAGTTGGATTGATTTGATTGAAGATATTCTTGAAAGACTAGGTTCTTGGGAAACCAGAAAGGGTTATAAAGCGTGGTCGCTTAAGGAGGTATCATGAAGAAAATATTAGTTAGAGGCCCAGTGTTATCACAATCTGGATATGGGGAACATACTCGATTTGTTCTACGCGCCTTACGTTTGCAAGAATCTGAGCTAGATATTCATATTCTTCCAACTGGCTGGGGCGAGACTGGCTGGCTAGCGATCAACGATGAAGAAAGAGAATGGATTGATTCTAGAGTAGCTGCCGGCGCAGCACACTTGCAGCAAAAACTATCATATGATATTTCTGTTCAAGTCACTATCCCTAATGAGTGGCAAAAACTTGCACCTATTAATATTGGAGTTACAGCAGGAATCGAAACTAATAAAGTTTCTCCAACTTGGCTTGAAATGTGTAATATTATGGATAAAATTATTACTATTTCAGAACACTCTAAAAACGGTTTTGTAGCGACCGAATATCATGGTCATAATAAACAAACTGGCGCCCCTATGCATCTAAAGTGTAACGTGCCTGTTGAAGTAGCTGGGTATCCCGTAAAAGATCACAAACCTGTTGAAATATCGCTGGAGCTTGATTATGATTTTAACTACTTGGCTATTTCTCAGTGGGGTCCGAGAAAGAATATGGACAAACTTATTAAATGGTTTGTAGAAGAAAATCATGATCAAGAGGTTGGGCTTATTATAAAAACGAGTCTTAAAAACAATTCTGTGGTGGATAGAGAATACATCGAACAGGTCGTATTGCAATCAATACCAAAGGTGGAAGATCGCAAATGTAAAATATATCTTTTGCACGGTGACATGTCTGAATCTGAGATTCATTCACTTTATTTGCACCCAAAGGTTAAGGCACTTGTATCTTTAACCCACGGGGAGGGTTTCGGACTTCCTTTATTCGAAGCTGCATATAGTGGAATACCAGTTATCGCACCCGGATGGTCAGGGCAAACAGATTTTTTATATGCTCCAACTAAGAACAACTCAAAGAAAAACAAGAATAAACGTAAAGCATACTTTGCTGATGTGGACTACACGCTTGGACCTATTGAAGAACATGCAGTTTGGCCGGGTGTTCTAGAAAAAGAGACAATGTGGTGTTACCCAACAGAGGGTTCGTTCAAAATGAGGCTACGTCAGGTTAGAAAAAGTTACAATAAGTGGCTTACTAAGGCGAAGCATCTTCAAGAGTGGGTTCACAAAGAGTTTAGCTGGGATAAAAAGCATAAAGAACTCTCTTTTATGATCAATACACCAGATCCTGCACTAACCTTTTCATCTGATAAACTTCCAAAAATCTCTATTATTACTTCTGTATATAATGGTGATGAGTTCATTCGCTCATTCTTAGAAGACATCACAAGTCAAACTATTTTTGAAGATAAGTGCGAGCTTATTCTAATAAATGCTAACTCACCGGGCAATGAAGAATGGGCCATTCAAGAGTACATGGAAAAATATCCTAATAATATTATTTATAAGCGCCTTGAAGAGGATCCCGGCATTTATGGAGTATGGAATATGGGTGTTGAGATGGCCTCTGGAGAGTACTTAACAAATGCCAACCTAGATGACAGGAAAGCTGTTAACTCTCTTGAGAGACACGCCAGAGAACTCTATACGAATGATGGTGTTGATCTGGTATATGCGGACATGGCAATTACGGACCGGCCCAATGAAACATTTAAAAATAATAACTCAGAGGGACGACAATATAACTTCCCAGAGTTTAGTTTTGATAATTTAAAAATGACAAATATGCCGCATGCATCACCTATGTGGCGCAAAAGTTATCATGATAAATACGGACTTTTTGATGATAAATATAAATCTGCTGGTGATTGGGAACTTTGGCTTAGAGGGGCATCTCAAGGAAGCAAATTTAAAAAGATTAATTCTATTTTAGGTCTGTATTATTTCAATCCCACAGGTATCTCGACCAACCCAGAGAACTTTAGCTGGAAAAGAAAAGAAGAAAAAGAGGTTTTTGAAAAATATCAATGAAACTGATTACTTTCTCCCTCTGGGGGCAAGATCCAAAATATTTGATTGGAGCGATTCGAAACGCGGAACTGGCAAAACAGATTTACCCAGATTGGCGTTGTAGGTTTTATGTTGGGCAGAGTGTACCAAGTCAAATTATTATACAGCTTGAAAGTTTCGATAATGTAGAAGTTATACAAAGACCCGAGTTTGGAGACTGGAGGGGCATGTTTTGGAGATTTTTGCCCGCATCTGAAGAAGGTGTTGATGTCATGATATCAAGAGACACGGATTCCAGACTGAACATTAGAGAGAAAGCTGCCGTCGATGAGTGGTTAGCATCTGATAAAAAGCTTCATATTATGCGAGACCACCCTCACCATGGTTATCCAATCTTGGGAGGCATGTGGGGTGCTAAAAAAAGTGCCATAGAAAATATTGAGTATTTGATAAATAACTTTGCACAAGAAGATGCTTACGGCACCGACTACAAATTTTTTGCTGAGTTAATTTTTCCAAAGCTAGAACCGGATAGTGTCATGATCCATGACGAATTTTTTGGTGGACAGCCATTCCCAACAGAACGTGATGGATTGCAGTTTGTTGGTCAAGTTTTTGACGAAAATGAGGTAACAGTTTCAGAGCATGATAAAGCTTTGCAGAGGTACTATGAAAATAGATAGAGCTATAATGGCCACAGATGCGAATCCAGATTATTATAAGTTTTGGCCTACTGTTGCAAAAAGATGGATTAGTTGGGGAATCACACCTACGCTATTTGTTATAAGTAAAGATAAGTTGGACATTGACTCGTCTTTGGGACATGTCGTATATGTGGACCCAGTGTCTGACGTATCTACAGCACATCAAGCTCAAATTATTAGACTTTTCGCAGCGGCACATTTTAAAAATGATGTTTGCATTATCTCTGACATTGATATGATGCCCCTACAAAGAGAATATTTTATAGAGTCTTGCGAGCCGTATAAGGATGATAAGCTAGTAGTTTATTCATCGGATGCTTATCTGCCGGGTGATCCAGCATATCCAGCATATCCAATGTGCTATCTTTGTTCAAGTGGCAAAACCTTTTATGATATAATAGGTGGAGACTTGGATACTTTTTCTAAACTTGTAAAGGAGTGGGTATCTTATGGTCACGGTTGGCATACGGATGAGAAAGTCTTCTTCCAAAAACTCATGGATTGGCAAAAGCAAAATATAAAAACTGTTTTTTTGAGAAGAGGCTTTAATGTTAGCAATCACCCTATTACAATAGCGCGTATTGATCGTAGTAATGGTTCGGATTGTCGTATGGATCTTTTAGAAAAAAACTATTATGTAGATTATCACATGCCAAGACCTTATGATAAATATAACGAAACTATAGACACAATTTACGAAAAGACCAAGGCCTAAACATATGAACCTGACGCAAGATTCATATCCATATCTCACTGGAATGGGACTTAGAAATAGGTGTCATATGGTTTTTGATGAGTTTCATAAAGATGAAGCTGACAAAATTAAGCACGATGGACAAGTTATTTTTATAAAAACTGATTTGGTTCCCATGTTTTTTACACGCATTATGCCAAGAATCAACCGGAGTGTTGTTATAATAACACATAATAGTGCTCTTGGTATTGGTGAAAGATACAAGAAGTATCTAGATGATCCAAGGGTCATAAAATGGTACGCACAAAATGCAAATTTTAATCACCCAAAGCTGTGTTCGGTGCCTTTGGGTATAGCAAATGCGCGTTGGCCACATGGAGATATATCTGAGATTAAAAAAGCTAATGAGGCAAAGAATAAAAAAGATCACTTAGTGTATATGAATTTTGATCTAAAAACAAATATTACAGAGCGAACAAAAGTGTATGATATGTTTAAGGACAAAGACTATGTTCTAAAGGGTGAAAGAAAACCATTTGGTGAATATTTAAAGGATCTCGCTAGATGCAAATATACTTTATCACCTCCCGGCGCAGGAATAGATTGTCATCGTATATGGGAATCAGTAGCTGTGGGCACGGTGCCCATAGTTCAGGATTGTCATAATATTTCCTTTCATAAAGATATGCCAATAATGATCATTGACGACTGGGGCAAGCTGACTGAGGAATATTTATCAAATAAATATGATAACTTTACTAGTAATAAATATAGTTCTAGGGCTATAATGATCGATTATTGGTCCAAAAAAATAGGTTTATTATGAAAACAGCCATTTGTTTTACGGGTACTTGCAGAAGCTTACAACACACACACAAAAATATAAAAGAAAAACTCATAGACCCTTTTGGTGAATGCGATGTGTTTATGCTGGTGGCAAAAAACCCAGACTCTGAAAAGGCAAATACTTATTTTGGAAATCTTCCACAATTGAAGACGTTGTTAGTAGAGGATGAACCAGAATATGATGTGAGTAAACTTAACTTTAAGCCTAACTGGCCCTCTGGTAAACTTAGTTCTAAACAAGTATATATTAAGATGATTGAGTCAAGAAAACGCTGTGATGAAGTGTTATCTCTCTATGAGGAGAAAAGCGACATGACTTACGACAGGGTTATCTTTTCGCGCTTGGATGTTAAATATTTTAACAATGTTTCTAAAATTATAGCTGATCTACCGTTATCTAATCTCTATGTGCCTGATTTTCACAATAGCTTTGGTGGAGTGATTGATGGATATAATGATAGATTTGCTGTTTCTGATAGAAAAAATATGAAAACGTATTTTAAAATTCCTGATAGCATCGCAGATTTTCAGAGTGCTGGAGGAGAGATTCACGCGGAAACGCTTTTAAAATGGCACCTCACTAAGAGTAGGGTGCCAGTTGATCAGGTGCCAGTTAGGTTTACTAGGGTAAGACCCTCGGGCAAAGAAATGGATCTTAGAATAGAAAGTCAAATTAACTGGTCTTTGGGGGATACATAATGCAAGTTTATGAGTATAACATAGAAAAGTATAATTTTATTTCAATGTTTGAGCACCTGTTCGGGCGCACAAACTTACAAACAATACATGAGGATTTAAATAAGCAATATGAACTTTTTAACGAACCGGGTAAAGACTCAGACACTCAGTTTCACACTACATTTTATGATAAAATGAGATCAGGCTGGCCAGAGTTTATATTGACGTATAAGAAATTCATAAAAGAAGTTGTAGCTCCAATCTATGGATCACCAGACAAACTAATATATCAAAAATGGCCATCGTTTAGAGTTCATTTACCAAACAATATGGCTGTTGGAGGTTGGCATAATGATAGCGATTACAACCACCCTGCTGGCGAAACAAACTTTATACTAGCTATTACACCCATGTTTGAGAGTAATACAGTCATAATGGAGACCTCGCCCGGCAAGAAAGACTTTAGACAACTTGAGATGAATCCCGGTCAGTTAGCTAGCTTTAATGGTAATAAATGTACTCATGGAAATCTGCCTAATAGAACTGGAGTGTCAAGAGTGAGTTTTGATTTTCGTGTTATGAAGATAGAGGATTACGATTCTGCCCATGCTCTAAAATCTCTGAGCAAAGGAAATAAGTTTATTATTGGCGAGTACTATGAGATGATGGAGTTGAAATGAAGTATCTAGTATTAGGTTCAGAGGGTCAAATAGGATATGCCCTAAAAGATTTCTTATTAGATAAAGGACATGAGGTTCTTGAGTATGATATTGTTAGGTCTAAATATGAAGATTTACGATTAACAAACAATACATTGCTTGAAAAGAAAATTTATGATTGCGATTTTGTATTTTTTCTAGCATTTGATGTTGGGGGTTCAAGATATCTAAAAAAATATCAAAACACTTTTGATTTTTTACACAACAATATATCGCTTATGAAAGAGACCTTTGCCCTTTTGAAAAAACACAATAAGAAATTTATATTTGCATCCAGTCAGATGTCTAACATGGATTATTCTCCATACGGGCTGTGCAAATCAATAGGAGAGAGGTATACAGAATGTTTAAATGGAATAGTGGTTAAGTTTTGGAACGTATATGGTTATGAGAGGGATCTAGAGAAAGCACACGTTATCACGGATTTTATATTGAAATCTCTACAAAATAAGAAAATAAGTATGTTAACCAATGGCTCAGAACAGCGACAATTTTTGAATGCTACTGACTGTAGTAACGCCTTGTATATCCTAAGTAAAAAATATAATCAGTTGCCAAGAGAAAAACAGTATCACATAACAAGCTTTGAGTGGATTAATATTAAGAAAATTGCGGACATTATTTCAAATTTAACGGGAGACACGCCAGTAATACCATCAAATGAGGTAGATACGCTACAAAAGAATAGGAGAAACCAGCCTGATCCACATATATTAAAATACTGGACACCTAAGATTACAATTGAGTCTGGAATAAAACAGATAATACAAAAAATTTTACAAGAGAATAAACTATGATAAATATAGAGATAGGAGAAAACTTAAAAAACCTAACAGAAAATAAGCGCGTTGCATTAGTTGGCCCTGCTCCTTATCTTATAGACTCAAATGTAGGTGAGCAACTAGATCAATATGACTTGATTTGTAGAGTTAATGATTTGATTCCTCCAGAACATCTTAGAAAAGACTATGGTTCACGAACAGATATCATGTTTCACAACTTGGGAACTCCGTGGATCGCCGGCTTAGAAAGAAAGACTGTTCAGCACCCAGAGCATTTTAAAAATCTTAAAATGGTTGTGTGTCCCGTAATAAAATCTGATCACTCTGAACTAAGTTATTTAAACTGGCAAGACCACTATGTCAGTAATGTAGTTAACAATTTTGATAAAATAAATAAGCATGACATACCGTTTAATTGGATCGGGGTCAAAGAATATAAGAAAGTATACAATGATGTCGGAGTTGAATTTAACTCGGGCCTCGGCGCCATGATAATGCTTTGCAACTGCCCGGTTAAGGAACTTCTAATAACAGGTTTTACATTTTATTTGGGTGGTTCAACACACGATGAATTATATTATGATGGACACTGGGATAAACAAAACTTGGCTAAAACAACGGTTGGATTATCTGGAGGCCACGGCTATAATGCCAACATGGCACAGATTGGATATTTTCGAAATATGGTGTCCGAACCACCAAAAGTGGTTCTTATAGATTCTTATATGAAACAACTTTTTAAATTATAGTTTTTTCTTGCCTTTTTAAAAATAGTGTGTTATAATAATAACAAAGATTAGGATGTTCTGTGAAGGCAATATTTATCTCTGTTAGGCTAGGCTCAACTAGACTTCCTAAGAAAGCAATCTTAGATCTGTGTGGTGAACCATCCATACAGTATTTGATTAAAAACTTGAAATCTTCAAGGCATGCCGACAAGATAATTTTATGCACAACATTAAAATCTGAAGATGATGTTTTATGTGAACTAGCCGAAAAGAATGGAATCGAATTCTTTAGAGGATCTACGGATGATAAGCTGTCAAGATGGCTTGGCGCATGTAAGAAAAATAACATTGAATTTTTTGTTAATGTTGACGGGGACGACCTATTTTTTGATACACCTCTAGCAGATTTATGTTTAGGCCAGAGCACAGGCATTGATTTTGTTGATGGTAGAGGCTTATATAACGATGTGTATGGTATTCGTACAACTGCCCTTGAGCTAGTGTGTAAACTAAAGAGTGCCAGCGACACAGAGTTTATCAGGCCTCATTTTATTGATCCCGTGAAAAAATTCAATATCAACAAGGTGCAGAATGTTCCTAACAAATATAAGAAAAGAAACATCAGAATGACATTAGACTACGTTGAAGATCACAAATTTTTTGAAACAGTGTTAAAACATTTTAAACAATTAAACGTAGCACCCACTTTCGACAAAATCTTGCAGTTCTTACAAAATAACCCAGAAGTGGTTAAAATAAACTGGTTTCGCGAAGAAGAGTGGAAAAACAATCAAAATAAAATGATAAATCGAGTGGTTTTATGAGTAATCCCGGTAAATACCTTAACAACGAAATTAAATATCTAAAAAAAGTATTAGACTCGGAGTGTTGGTCGTCTACAGCAGGGTCATGGTGTCAGGCTTTAGAGGAAAAGTTCGCAGAGAAATTTGAGTGTAATTACGCAGTTGCTATGAACTCTGGCACGTCAACTTTGCACGCCGCGCTAGAAGCTGTGGGCGTCGGGGCTGGTGATGAAGTTATATCACCTGCTTTAACTGTCATTATGGATACGACGGCCACTCTCCATGCAAACGCCATACCAGTGTATGCGGACATCGACCCACACACGTTTAATATTGATCCGGATGATATTGAAAGAAAAATAACTGATAAAACAAAAGCAATTATTGCTGTATCTTTGTATGGCTTGCCATGCGATATGGATAGAATTATGAACATTGCAAACAAGCATGGCATAGCTGTCATTGAAGATAACGCACAGTGTTTCTTATCAACTTACAAGGGCAAGCTTGCTGGCACCATGGGCCATGTTTCAAGCTGGAGTTTTGAAAATTCAAAACACATGAGTTGTGGCGAGGGCGGAATCATCACTACCAATGATGAAAGATACGCCCAACTGGCTAGGAAAGTAGCAGGGCATGGATATAAAAATTTAGGAGCCAGTTATGGACAGATAAAGTTAAATCAAAGTGTGTATCAGAATCCAAATTATAAAAGACATGATTCTGTTGGATGGAATTATCGTATGCCCGAGTTTAATGCAGCTATCGCCCTAGCACAACTAGAGGAGCTTGATCAAAAAGTCGATTTACGAGTCCAAGCAGCATCAGAATTCCTAGACGTTGTATCAGGGTGCGATTACATTACACCACAACAAGTACCAAATGGATATGTGCATTCATATTTTACACTTGGTTTACTTTATGAAGGTGCAGAGAAAATAGGAATATCTTGGGAAGATTTTAGAGAAAAGTATATTAGTTTTGGTGGCGATGGTTTTTATGGTGCGTGGAGTGTACCCTACCTAGAACCAGTGATGACTAGCAGAGCTTATGTAAAGAGATACCCCGAGATATATGAAAAGACATTATATCCACAAGGTATTTGTCCGGTTGCTGAAGCTATACAGCCAAAGTTGATGCAGTTTAAAACAAATTATAGAGACATTAAGTTGGCTCAACAAAAGGCTGATGCCTTGAGAAAAACAATAGAATTTTATGGAGAAAAAAATGAGTAGTATTTATATTATTGCAGAGATTGGAATTAATCACAATGGTGATCTAGGTTTAGCGAAGAAACTGATTGAACAATCCAAGCACTCTGGTGCTGATGCTGTTAAGTTTCAAAAGAGGACCATTGATTTGGTATACACTCCCGAAGAGTTAGATAAGTACAGAGAGTCGCCGTGGGGTACTACTAACAGGCAGCAGAAAGAGGGACTAGAGTTCTCGATGGAACAGTACAAAGCGTTGGAAAAATACACTAAAGACCTTGGTATGGATTTTATCGTTTCATGCTGGGATACAAATAGTGTAGACGTTGTGGAGCAGCACTTGGATATTAAGTATCACAAGGTCGCCTCTGCCTTGGCAACGGACAAGGCATTTTTAAAAAAGCTAAATGACACAGGTCGTCCAGTTATCTTGTCAACAGGTATGTGTACCACAGAAGAAATTAATGCTGCTATCCAAACACTTAATAACGTTGAGATTGTGTTAGCTTGCACAAGCACATACCCTACCAAACCAGAAGAGGTTAACTTGAGGCATATAGATACCTTGAGAAAAGAGTATCCAGATCTAAAGATCGGTTTCTCTAATCATTATAATGGTCTGGATGCATGTGTTGGCTCTGTAGCTGTTGGGGCAGAGTGCGTAGAGTTTCATATTACTAACGATAGAGCTTCTTACGGTTCCGATCAGGCGGCGTCAATTGAAGATTCCCACTCTTTGATTCAGGCTATTAGAAATATGGAGTTAATGCTCGGAGACGGACAGAAAATGGTTTATGATTCTGAAGTCCCAATTATTAATAAGCTACGGAAAGTGAATGATATCGTCTAATAAGAGGGTGCTTGTTACTGGTGCTTCACGCGGCCTCGGAGCAAGCATAGCCAAAGAATATGCTAGGATAGGCTATGACGTTATCCTAGTGGGTCGCTCCGAGGAAGACTTAAATAAACTCAAAGAGCAACTTCGTGGATACGAGGTTGATGTTCAAATAAAAGTTTGTGATCTTTTAAACTCGGCAGAAATCCTGTTAATGACCGACTCACTTAGTGACACTAACGTTGATATTCTCGTCAACTGCGCCGGAGTCTTTCCAGTTAAAAAACTAACTGATATGTCTATGGAGGAATACGACAGATGCATGAATATAAACGTAAGAGCACCTTTTTTGCTGACAAGAGAGCTATCAAAGAATATGGTAAAAAATAAATGGGGTCAAATCATTAATGTGGCATCCTCGTCAGCTTATGGGGGTTCACCTTTAACTTCCGTCTATTGTGCCTCCAAACATGCTTTACTTGGCCTTTCTAGGTCTTTATATAAAGAGCTTAAAGCTGATAACATAAGAGTCATGTGTGTCTCACCCGGCTCAATAAAGACAAATATGGGCAAAAAAGTAGAGGCCCTTGGCCAATTGTATGATACGTTCATGGAACCTGATGAGGTAGCTCAATATATTGTGTTTAACTCTTCATGGGACGGCGCCATGGTGAACGAGGAGCTAAGATTAAACAGGATCGTAGTTCAATGATGTTAGGGTTGATGCAAGGAAGGCTTTTGCCCCCTGTGGACGGCCATATTCAAGAGTTCCCAAATCAGTGGCAAGATGAATTTGATATATTAAGCGAGTGTGGATTGTGTTGTGTTGAGTGGCTAATAACAACAAATAGCTTAACTTTCAATCCGGCCGTCAAATCACCAAGTATGCTTGCTGGCCTACCCATATCCTCAGTGTGCGTGGACACTTTAGTTGACGAAAGAATCAATGATCCAAAATATTTGTACTCAAACCTTGTTTCCTTATGTTCTTTAATTACAAGACATCATTTTACAAAAGTTATTACGATTCCGCTGCTAGAAGATAGCAGCATGCAAGACCAAACTAAAAGAATGGCGTTTATAAAAAACATTGCCGACATTGCAGATATGTTTCCAAATATCAATTTTTCATTTGAAGCCGAGCTAGGTATTAAAGAACTGGAAGAGATCGTATCTTTACGAGATAACTTTTTAGTAACATATGATACAGGAAACATTACGTCGTTTGGTCTAGACCATGCGGAATACATAAGAGCATTTTCAAATAAAATAAACAATGTGCATTTAAAAGACAGAACTTTTGGTGCAAAAACAGTCGAACCGGGCCATGGAGATACAGATTTTAAGAAGATTTTTGACACTTTAAAAGATATAAATTATAGTGGACCTTTTATTTTACAGACCGCTAGGTCAGCTTCAGGCAAAGAAAAAGAGACTATTTTAAGACATATACAGTATTTTGGGGGCCTATATGAAGGGGATATTTGATCTTACAGGCAAGACCGCTGTAATCACTGGCGGCGCCGGTCTGTTAGGCCGTAAACACGCCGAGGCTATCAAGTCTGCGGGCGGCTCTGTTGTATTAACAGACATCGTAGACGATCCTGATTGCGTATATATGGATGTTACAGACAAAGCCAGCATAGAAAAGGTAGCTAGCAGCATCGAGCGCGTGGACATTTTAATAAACAACGCAGCTTTGAATCCCAAAATGGTGGAAAAAGGAGATAATAATTTTGAAACTTTTTCTCTTGAGAGATGGAACCAAGGGATCAACGTAAACCTAACAGGCGCATTTTTATGCAGCCAAGTATTCATCAACAAGATGGTTCAGCAAGGATCTACAGGAGTGGTTATTAACGTTGCATCGGACCTTGGAGTCATAGCCCCAGATCAAAGAATCTACGACGGAGATGTTAAGCCAGTGGATTATAGTGTGACAAAACATGGTATTATAGGTTTAACAAAATATTTGTCAACATATTATGCTGACAAAGGAATAAGAGTTAATAGTCTAAGTCCAGCCGGCGTTTATACCAATCAGGATCCTGAGTTTGTAAAAAGACTATCTAATCTCATTCCAATGGGCAGGATGGCTAATATTCGTGATTATATGGGGGCCATAATATTTTTGTGCTCCAACGCTAGCTCCTATATGACTGGAACAAATTTGATTATCGATGGAGGTAGAACAACATGGTAGATAGAACACTATTAGAAAATATGGACTTGCCAGATTTGTCAGACGCGATTGATGTGTACACAAGACACGCTAGATTTTGCCAGCCAACTCCTGAAAATAGTCATTTGTCTTTGTTATATAAGATCAGAGAACTGCACGATAAGGAGTGCAACTACCTTGAAATAGGTACTTTGTTCGGATTTAGCATGGTAAATGCCAGTCGAAGCTCTACTAAGGGTAAGTTTGTAGGCATTGATCTTTTTGAAACCACAGGTAAAATATATGTTAACGACTACACACCTGACATAAGAGACAGAAACCTATCTATTGGCAAAACAACAAGATTAGTTGAAACTTGTAATATTCACAATCATGATATTGAGTTGATTCTTGGTAACTCTACTTTAGACACTACATACGATAGAGCAGTTAATATTTGTTCAAACTATCATTTAATGTTTATAGATGGTGACCACTCCTATGAGGGAACCCTAAGAGATTTTCTTAAATACACACCTCTTCTAGAGTCAGGTGGGTATCTTTTACTTGACGATCAGGATTATCCTGATATTGAAGCTGTTATTAAAACTATAAGAACAGACTTCAAAGACGAGTATGAGTGGGTTCCATGGCCAGAATATGCGCCAAAATTTAATGGCTTTTTTATAAAAAAATGAGTTCCAAAGTAGTTTTTACAGGTCTGTATAGGCACAATCATGGCATCACCAATTTATCGCTAGCAGATAGGATAAATCTAATCAGAGACAATGGTATTGATGAGATTTATTGGTATGTATGGGAAGGCTATGTAGACCCAGAGGTGGCTAACCAAGATATAAACATCGTCGAGATCCCAGAGCCATTCCCACACACTAGAGGGGTTATGGGTCGCCAAAGGCAAATATTTAACTTTAAAAAGTGCTTGTCTGATTTTAAAGACGATGATATAATCTTAAAGCTAAGGTGGGACCTAGATTTTAATAAGAAGCTAATACAAAATATTAAAGATCCTAGTTTTTTTGACAAGGTAGAAAACGGGGTATTAGGCAATAAAATATGGACAGGATTTTATAGTATTAGGGAATTATTCAGCCCAGCAGATTTGACATTTGCAGGATTTAAGAGAGATTTGGATAAGGCAATAAATTTTGATTACAAGATAGATGGAGAGCCAGCTAACAATTATATAAGTCACGATGGAATGATGCTTATGCCTTTCTTGTTATCTCAAAACAAAGAAGTGTGCAGTTTAATCAAGGCAGAAAAGCCAGATCCAGATGGATTGTCTTATGAAAGACACTTTGAGAATATTGATCAATATTGTGATGCTTGGGCTTACTCATATTTTCTTTTTTATAAATACTTCAAAACTGGCCCTATTGGGACTTGCTTTTTTAAGAGAGGCGACCTCGCTCGCTGGCCGCACTCTATAGTTGATTACAATAGGTTTTTGCACAACTACGACACCATGGTAGGAAGAGCACCAAAATTAGGAATGTACTCTAGGTATAGGGTTTATGATGATTATTTTGTGTCTAGCTTGGTTAAAGGTAATTACAATGATCCGTTCGCAAATAAGATCTCAAAGATAATAAATAAGAAATATTTAAAATGAAGAATCTTTTGGTTACAATGTCTGGTGGTACCACATCAGTGATAAACGCAACTCTAGCTGGTATTATCCATCAAGCCCAGAAATCTAAAGACATAGATAAGGTGTACGCTGGGTTTCCGGGTATTCTTGGATTTATGGAGGATAACTTACTTGACTTAACGAATACAACCCCAGACGAGTTGGAGATAATAAAACTAAGCCCCGGATCTGCATCCATCGGGACTACTAGAACAAAAATTTTCAATGCGAAAGATGCTGACGAACTCAGGCGCTGTTTTAAAAAGCATAATATAGAATATTTTGTAAACATTGGCGGTAATGGGACAATCAAGCAGACCAAAGCAATAGCCTCTTTTATTTCTGATGTGAAAATGGCTGCTGTTCCAAAAACTGTTGATAATGATTTGGGTGACGCTGAATTTGAGGATTTATGGTTTACACCGGGATTTCCAAGCTGTGTTAACTTTTGGTATCACAAAATGCATATGCTTGACAATGAAAGTCGAGGGGCACACTCTCACGATAGAATTTTAGTAGCACAAACATTCGGCCGCGAAACGGGCTTTATTGTAGGCGCCATGAGGATGTTTGATCCAGACCGATCTCTTCCGATTGTACTGTTGATACCAGAAGATCAACAGCCTTTAGACAAAGTAATGTCCCATATAGATAATACTCTTAGTAAACACAATAGGGCCATAGTTGGCATATGCGAAGGCTACAATATTAAAAAATATAACTATGAGTATGATTTAACCGGACAAAGAATGTATGGTAGTAGTCATTCAACTGCTGCACAGGAGATGGTTAACGCATGCATCAAGAATAACATGCAAGCAAGAGGTTATAATCCCACTTTTGATCAAAGACAAAATTTTAACTATACTCTTGACAACGACGTACAAATAAGTTATGATATAGGTGAAGAGGTAATAAAAAACCTTATATCTGGGGAGAGTCATTTCTTTCAATCATTCTCCACGAATGGAACTCATATGATTCCTTTGGATGAAATTGGTAACTATTCTCGTGTTTTGAAAGAAGAGTGGATTAGGCGTGGCGAATTTGATGTGTCTGATAAATACATCGACTATTTATCTGAGTTTACGCCAATATCTCCAAGAAGAAAACTTTTTTCGTCCGGGCAAATTCTGTGAATACTAAAGAACTTAATGTTGTAGTGCTGGCATATACCCGTCCAGATACATTTGCAAGAGTTATAAAAGCATGTGAGAAGAACTTACACAGTGTGAAGGTCATGATGGATTTCCCAGAGAATGATCTTGTATCAAAGAAACAAGAAGAAATTGTGGATATCATAAACAATTTAAGTATCGATTGCACTCTGACTAGAAGAGCAGAAAATTATGGCCTTGTTCGCTCTGTACTCACGACGATTGAGGATGAGTTGCAATTGCACGACCACGTTGTGCTACTTGAAGATGATTGTATGCCAGATGAGAAGTTTTTTAGTTTTGTTAGCAACTCACTAAAACATTATAAAGATGACCCGAGTGTGTCTTCGATATGTGGTACCGTGAGCAAGTGTAGATTTAATCCGTGGGGATGGGCCACATGGTCTCACAAATGGAAATACGAAACCCTCTCAAAAAAGCAAATACTAGATATTTTAGATTTAGATCCAAGTTTAAGAGATTTTCTAGAAAACAATAATGTGGAGCATTCGATATGGTCCCTAAATTGGCTGGCTAGTCAATATAAAAACGGCACCGTTGCTCACATGCCGCAGAACACTTTAGTACAAAACATAGGGGTAGATGAATCTGGTGTTCACTCCCCAAAAAAAGGCTATACAAGTTGGTTACTTTCCCAAATCAAGGAAAAATAGAAAGATTAGAGTTGCATGGACAAATGTGCATGTTAGATACTACCAATAAAGAAGTGGTGGTTGTACTATTATCTGGGTGTTTTACTCTAGGGGACAAAAAGTTTTCTAGAGTAAATGTTTTTAGTGATCCTGCAAATGGCTTTATAGCTTCAAATCAAGGTGTCTTAGAGATAAATGTTGAACAAATGGCTGAGATATGTATCATAGAGAGTAAATCAAGTACACCAATACCGCTTCAAATAATAGAAAAGACTAAGGTAAGAACAGTTGGGAGCGATAATTTTATGAGAGATGTGTTCACGTTGGTTGATAATGATAATGGTTTACAAGGCTTGATTGTTGGAGAAACGTTTAAGAAACCCGGCAACTGGTCTAGTTGGCCTCCACATAAGCACGATACTTACCAAGAGGATACAGAATCCGAACAACAAGAAGTTTATTTATATAAGTTTGAAAAATCAAACGGCTATGGCTTACAAATGATCTATGAGGGTGACATCTCCGACGCTAATGTGGAGGTAGTAACAAATAATCAAGAAGTAAAAATACAGAGAGGTTACCACCCAGTGGTGGCCAGCCCTAGTTCAGGCATGTATTATTTATGGGCTTTATTTGGGAGTAACAAAATGTTCAAGACATCCGATGATCCGAGGTTTTCAAAATGAACTGGGTTTTTCCGATAGCTGGCCATGGCACCAGAACTTCTATGTTTGGAGAATATAAACCTCAAATTGAAGTTTATCCTAATTATAGTATTCTAAAGTTATGTTTAATGGGATTAAAAAGTCTTATTAAGGAAACAGACACTTTAGTTTTTGCTGCGTCAAAACAACAGGAGGAGGAATATTCAGTCACTCATAATATTAAAAAAGTATTAAAAGAGTTAAATTTAAACAATAATGTGCATATGGCCATTCTGGAACAGACTCCACCCGGTCAAGCCTTAACGGTAAAAAAAGCAGTGCAATCCTTGTGTGATAGTCACAAGAAAGATGGGACGTTTATCATAAATTCAGATCAGGTTGTTTTCTTTGATATTGAAAGTATAGATAAAGATTACAATTCTGTTGGCTTATATTTTAATGATGGCACCTCTTCTTGTTTCTACGATCTAGATTTTTATAACAAACGAGTGACAAATATTAAAGAGAAAGAGAAGATAAGTTGTTATGCATCAGCCGGCGTGTTTTTCTTTACAAGTGGAAAACAAGTACTGGAGTGTATAGAATGGGGACAAAAAGAACAAAAACTATACAATAATGAATTGTACTTGGGTCCTTGTATGGAATATTTTAAAGAAATCAAATATTTTAAAACAATGATCAAATTTGATTTAGGTAATGAAAATAGCCTAAACTTGTTTAAGAAATTTACAAAACAAATACTGATAGAGGAAAAAAGATGAAAATTGTAGTGTTGACGTTGGCGAACGATGAAATATGTATATGTTCCAGATGCCAGCGAGATGGTCGAACACGGGCCTACAGCGAAATGATCACAGCGATTCGTAAAACGTGGGCTGCGGAAGAAGTTGAAGGGATAAAAAAATACTACATCTACGGACATAGAGAGGGTGTTGAATTTCCAAAAGACTCGGTGATTATAAACTCTAAAGAGCGATACTGGCCAGATGGAGGCGCAGGAGATGGTGGGAAGCCTCACGATGTTGAACAAAAAAGAAAAGCTTTCGCAATTGACGATTGTATTTATTCAGATACACCGGAAGGTAGAGAGAACTTATATTATAAAACAGTGGACGGCTTTGAGTGGCTAATAGAGAATGAGGATTTTGATTATTTAATACGACCATCGGCCGGCAGCTACATTGATTTGCGACTTTTTAAAAGGTATTTAGATAATATTGGTATTAAAGATAATTTTTACGCTGGCTCGATTGGGCAGTATAACAACTCACATAGTAAAGATCAGGCACATAATATCAAATACGCATCTGGCTCTGGGTTTATCGCCAGCAGAAACTTAATAGAAGATTTAGTCAAGAATAGAAATGTAATCAAGCCTGTTCGCAGCAAATATGCATCAGCCACAATAGCGGATGATGTAACTTTCGCAAACCATTTTGTTCACACTCTTGGTGCAGATATTACACCATTTCAAAAGGTACAACTCACTAGCTTAAATCAAGTATCAGCAGGGCTTAGAGATGTTATGCACTGCTATTTTACTCACACAATAAACCCCGATTTGATGTATGCGGTGCATAAGGTCAAAGGATTATCAAATAAATGAAAGACATATATTCTAAGAAATCAAAAATATTCAATCCACAGTCAAAAATAACAGCAAACGTAGACAGGGTTGTTGAGTTTCTTGAGACCGGAAATACATCCCCAGTTCTAATAGAGGTTGATCCTAGTAACGCTTGTAACCATGCGTGCTCATTTTGTTTGTCATCGTATATACATTTTGACAAATATAAGGGCACAGAGACTTTTTCTAGAGCAGTTATGCCAAGAGACATGTTAATGGGGTTATGTCAAGACTTTGTTGATATGGGAGTACGCGCTGTCAATTGGACAGGGGGAGGCGAACCAACTTTGAATAAGCACCTCAAAGAAGCTATTGAATATTGTGGGTCACATGGAATTAAGATGGGGATGTTTACGAATGGAACATTATTTGATAAATGGGATATGTTTGACGCTCTAGTTGACAATATGACGTGGGTTCGCATATCAGTGGACGCTGGCACTAGAGAAACTTATAATAATGTTCGAAGAGCGAGGGGTAAACAAAACTGGGACAAAATGGTGGAAAATTTGACCAAACTTATTGAGGTCAATAACAGCAAAGGTAAGAAAATAGACATAGGCGTTGGTTATGTTGTCTCTCCTGACACATACCATGAAATAGTTGATTTTGCAAAATTCTTTAAAGACTTTGATCTAACTTACTGCCAATACAAGCCAGAAATCGTTATTCGCGAGGACGGCGGCGAGCAACGAGAGTTAGAATTTTGGAGAGACAAAGTTGGCCCTTTGCTAGCGGAAGCAGAGGAGATACTGGGAGACAAGTTTCAGGTTAATGGATATAAATTTGAAGACCTTGCAACTGACAGAGAGAAGTTTGGGCGCAACTATAAGAAATGTTTAGGGTCGCAAATATCTCCATGTATTGGTGCTGATGGGCACATATATGTATGCACCAACCACAGGGGGTGGAAGCAATACAGTTATGGTTGTTTGTACGATGGTAAAACATTTAAAGAAATCTGGTCTGATATGGAGCGTCGAGGGGCTGTAATGGGTCTAATAGAAAATATTGAGTGCTTTTCTAATTGCACGAAGTTGTGTAAGCCCCATGAGAGCAACAAGGCTATATGGAACATATCTCAACACATGGGATCTTTAGGTCCTGCCGAGAAAGAGTCTTACATTAAATCTTTGGTTGAAGACCAAATTGAGGCCTTGAGGACAGTCCGTCACCCGGAGTTTATATGATTACTATTGTTGATGGTTTAGGCCAAGTTGGAAAGGCCTTGCAGACCAAAACAAATGATCGAGTATTCAAAAGGTCTGCGTTTGTTTATCACACATGGAATCCATGGGATAAAAGTCGTAATATACAAAAACAAGAACATTTAAAATTCAAAGCGTTTGTTGACGAGCACAAAGATGAAAGAATTATATTTGTCTCCACTTACTCACAAGATAACAATTACTACGTTCACTACAAGCAAATATCGGAGGCATATTTAATAACAAACTGCAAATTTGGTTTTGTTATTAGGCTACCAAACCTAATCGGAAACAAGGGAATATTTAAGAAACTAAAAGAAAAACAGGCGCTACCATATGGTTCGATGGAACTAATGAAAGTTGATCAAGCTGTTGAACAAATATTAGATTTAGTTAATTATGATGGAGTTGTAAGAGTGCATACTGCCAAGGGTGAGAATGTATCGGCCAGTATTGTCAACGAATTAATACATAAAATTTAAGGGGTGCATCATATGGAAAAAGAAAAAAACCCGACATCAAAAATAGCTTTACTATTTAACAGCCGGAATAATTACAGATTATTTGAGGATATATTCTTTAGACACACAGTCGTAGACTTTTCAGATTATTATATTTTTAATATCGATCTAGGCTCTAGGGAAGAACAGAGAGAAAATGCGAAACAACTCTTAGAAAACTATGGGATTATCGACATTGAAGTTAATATGAAAGATCCTAATATTTATTCTGCTAGTCGAACTATGGAACTCTGCATGGAATACATAGAGGAAAATAATTTAGATATTGATTGGCTAATGTGGTATTCTCATGATTGTCATATGATCGGTAATCAGTTTATGATTAAACTAGAAGAAAAGATAGAGGAAAATCCTAGATTTAATGAAGAAGTGGGTATGATTGGGTTTTGTGATTATAATACGGTTGAAGTGGGTAGCCCAATTCATGGCCGTGGCATGCTTCTAAAAGGAATAGCAGACAAGCCTCACCGTGGCTGGTATGAACACATGCCTGAAGAATATCAAAAAGCTGAATATTTTATTGTTGAAGCACCACAGGATAATGGTGCCCTTTTCAATATCAAATTATATAAGAAATACATTGTTTCAGATTATAAGTACATACTTTACAACTGGATGGATGATATCGCTGCTCAATTTGGTGTGAATCGGATAGCATCGATTTGTATCCCATCGTTAGAAATGGCAGACCTATATAGAGAAAAACACAATTTTAATGTTTCTCGTTCGCTTTCAAATAATAATGAATTTCACATGGATTCTCCACAAAAGGCAAAAAGCTTGACACCTCATTGGCGAAAAAAATATTTATACTCTCGACCGAAAGGTCACGAAGAACAGTTCATCAAAGAAATAGATAAGTATAGAAACTCCATACAAGATCATCTATTTAACTGGAGTGTCGCTGACGGACCAAAAACATTGGATGACTTGAGAAGCAATTCTGACCTCACATTGAGTGAGTTAAGAGGGATGGCCCGCGCACGCGGAATCAAGCGATATTCTACAATGAATAAAACAGAATTGTTGCGCTCTTTGGATACTAAAATTAACCCTATACGAGTTTACCCATATGGGCTAATGACCGAGAAACCAAAGGAAGATGCAGTCAGTGAATAAGATATATTCTAAACAACAAGAAGGCAAATTATTACACATAATACTAAGAAAAGAAGATGTTTGTAGTGAGCGAATGAATGTTATAGAAGATGAGCAATTTTTGCAACTCGCCGCAATGAGATTACCAGCCGGTAAAACGTTTAAGCCTCACAAGCATATTCACTGTGAAAAACATACTCTTATTGCTCAAGAATCTTGGGTAGTTATTTCAGGAAAAGTAAAAGCAATCCTTTATGACTTGGACGATACAATCATATCCGAGGTTGTATTAAACGCTGGAGATTGTAGTATAACTTTGTATGGTGGCCATACTTATGAGATTTTAGAGGATGGCACCTTGGTCTATGAATATAAAACCGGGCCGTATTTAGGAATAGAGATGGATAAGGAATTTATATGATAAAATTGCATTTAGGTTGCGGGTGGAGAAACTTTGGACCCGATTGGGTACACATAGATGGTGGAGATTATGAGCATTTAGATGCTAAATCAATCACGGACTTATCTCAATATAATGACGCATCAGTTGATCTTATTTATTCATCTCATGTGGTTGAGTATTTTGATAGGGATGAGTTTGCCAGTGTTCTACTAGAATGGAAGCGAGTGCTTAAGCCAGAGGGGAGATTAAGAATAGCAGTGCCAAACTTTGAAGTTTTAAGTAGTCTTTATAATAAAGGTAAGATTGGGTTGGATAAGGTTTTAGGTCCGCTATACGGAAAAATGATTATGAGTAATAAAACTATTTATCATCGAACAGTATATGATTTTAAAAGTTTAAAAAATATGTTGACAAAGGCTGATTTTCGTGATATAGTTATATATGACTGGCGTGAAACTGAACACTCGAACTTTGATGATCATTCGCAAGCATATATACCACACATGGATAAAGATAATGGAGTCTTGATTAGCTTAAATGTCGAGTGCCGCAAGTGAGCTTTGAGTCTGTGGAACATTTTGAAAATGCGATCGCAGAGTTTTATGGTTCCCCTTACGCTGTAGCTACAGATTGTTGCACTCATGCGATTGAGTTATGTCTAAGA
>CEQB01008457.1_pt1 | contig 22859 bp, 42 predicted proteins | sample 530581 | NCBI WGS metagenome assembly CEQB01 (sample SAMEA2620588, study PRJEB7988) | marine metagenome | biome: marine biome (ENVO:00000447); feature: deep chlorophyll maximum layer (ENVO:xxxxxxxx); material: "saline water (ENVO:00002010), including plankton (ENVO:xxxxxxxx)" | depth 75 m
GATGACAAAAACTCAGCTAAAAAAGCTGATTGAGAAAAAGGTGAATGTTTATTTGTCTGCCGAAGAGGCTGTTGAGTTGGGTATCGCTGACGTGATTGTTTAGGAGGATATGGCAATGGCAACTATTAAGGGATGGCATGCTTCTTTAATTGTAGATAAGATTAAAAGAACATTTGATGAGAAGGGGTATGTTTTTTTTGACGGAAATATTTCATGGAACGTTAATATTGTGGGTGTGAGGAATTCAAACCCAAAAGCCAATAGGTTTGATGACATGCTATTGGCTATATACCGCAATGGTCGCAAAAAATGGGAAGTGCGAACCTATCAAATAACGACGGATCCCGGTAAATACTGGCTAAAGAAGCCGATGAATGTTGCCGGCACAGCAATTGTCGTTCCGAATCAATACAGATCAATTTATAAAATTGGCAAGCACAGGGGAGTTTATGAAGCACTTGTGCAAACCGGCGGCCCTATATCTGTATATCGCGACTCAGATAAGGATGAAATTCTAGACATGGAGCCAGATACAGTAACTAGTGGGTACTATGGAGTGAATATCCATAAATCCGGCCGTGTCGAATCGACTAAGGTAGAAAAATGGTCTGCCGGATGTCAAGTTTTTGCGAGAGCTTCTGAGTTCTCTGATTTTATGAAACTAATTAAGAAGTCTGGAAGTTTATATGGTGACACTTTTTCTTACACCCTAATTACTGAAGAAGATTGGAGTATGATAGCGTGAGTCTTGAAGAATTAATATTAAAACATCACGGTAAAGACTTTACGCTCAATCAATTAATTGAAATGGTCGAGCAGGTCGTTGACTCGGGCTTGATTACGGAGCGAGAGCCAGCACCCGAGAAGATTCAAGACAAAGAATTGTCCGTAACGATGCCCATTATTCGAATATCAGAAAAGATGTGGGGTAAGGAAGGTTCACAAGATCGGGAAATTATCCAAAAGCTCCTAGGAAGAATTGTTCAATACGGCACAACTCTAAAGGATAAGATTGATTTAATTAACGATTTCCTAACCAACCCGCCACAAACAGATGATGTTTCCGAAATTTTAACTAACATTGTCCTGTTGGACACCTTGACCAATATTATGGTGCACTTCAATGCATCTGCTGCCGGTTTTACATTTGAAGGATTTTTGTCGGCGCTCTTGTCCGGACAGCAGGTGCCGGCAGGTACTGCTGGAATTCAAGACCTAATCGACGCAGACGATAATCCGATAAGCTTGAAGCTGTTGACCGAGAAGCCGGGCGATGTACACGGCAGCTATAGAGATCTGGTGGATCACTTCATTGATCCCGGCGCCGCCAAGCAAGATCCGGAGAGCGGCCAATATGTTGGTAGCGCCGGCGCCGAGGGCAAGATGACCTATGTTGTCGCCCTTAAGTCGTTTAGGGAAAAAGAGGCAGGAGAAAAACTAAAAGGAAAAGAATACATCAGATTTTTCCAATTTGATTTTACCGCAGAAACATTCTTTGAATCGCTGGTTAGCAACAAAAACAATGTGCCCCTGCTTCTTTTGCCGAAAGATCTGAATGCTGCCCCTGAAATTGGTGGCGAGATGGAGACAGAACAAAATGTCGATTTCCTCTCTGATGAACAAGTAGCCAACCTTCATGGAACATCAAAGAAGGTGTATAATTATCTCGTATCGGTGTATGATGCAAGCTATTTGAATCAGGTTCTGCCCACGATTGAACTTAAGCCATCTGCCGGCGGCAAAAAGATGATAATCGTGTCCAAAGAGACAGGCGAGCCACTCAAAAGAAGTGACGTTGAGCTGCCACCAGCGGATCCACGCAGAAAGCAAGTAGCACAAAGGGGACACGAAGGATACAGGTCTTATGCCGAATCGGTGAACATATTAAAAGCCGCCCTCGCGCGAAACAAGAATGAATTTTGGACTCTTATTTCTAAAACTTCTGGCTATACCGGTGCAGCCGGCGAAACGCAATTTATTATTGGCGCAAACTACTATAAAGAAAAGGGCTATGATAAAGATGGCTTTGGCTATGTTGGAATTATCTACGTCGGCCGTCAAGCGGTCACAGAATTAGCCGAGAGATATGCTGATGTTCTTAACCAGCAGATTTTTGATCTATTCTCAAAAGTGCAAAATCTCTCAGAGCAGATCAATGCCTATTTTGTCGCCGGCGACAAATCAGAGGGCATTGCCGCGGCAAACACAGCAGGCACAATTAAGTCAGAAACTGAAGATTATATGAAAAAAACTAAATCATAGTTCTTGACATTGTTGCATTATTTGATTATAATACTTATACCACGGAGGGAAAGTGCCACAAGTAAAATATGATAATGAGGAATCTCTACAAAAAAAGATTCTCGAAGGCGCAAACGTTCTTGCAGATAACGTTGCTGCCACCCTAGGTCCTCGCGGCCGAAACGTAATTCTACAAGAGAAGAACAAGGCACCGTTCATCACAAAAGATGGAGTTACTGTTGCCAAATTCGTGTTCTTTGATGATTTGATTACGAATTCAGGCGCACAAATTATTAAACAAGCGGCCATTAAAACCAATTCTGATGCCGGTGATGGTACTACGACATCAACCGTAATTACACGCTCTTTGTTGAACAATGCTCAAAAGTATATTACATCCGGTGTTTCTCCAATTGAACTCAAGCGTGGCATGGATCTCGCTAGTCACGCCATTTGCGATCGATTGACTGAGCTATCTCAACCCATAAAGAGCGTTAATGACATTTCGCACATTGCAACTATTTCCGCCAACAATGATAAATCAATCGGCGATTTGGTCGCCATGGCAGTCGATCGTGTTGGTAAGGATGGCTCCGTAACCATTCAAGAGGCCAGAGCCGTCGAGACAACTTTGGATATTGCCGAAGGCTTCAATTTCGATGCCGGGTACTGTGCTGGTGCGTTTGTTACCGACGAACGCAGAGGGGTGATGAGTTATGTAGATCCGCTCATACTCGTCACGGATGCTAAAATCTCAACGGTCGAACAGATTTTGCCAACCCTTGAGTTGATTTCGCGTGAAGGCCGGCCCCTAATTATAGTGGCCGAAGACATTGAGGGTCAGGCATTGGCCGCGCTAATTATGAATGCAATGCGTGGCACTCTACAGGTTGCTGCGATTAAGGCTCCGCGCTACGGCGAAGAGCGCAGAAACATTCTGAGCGATTTGGCGTTGTCTGTGAATGCGGAATTTATCACAAGAGAGTCCGGTATCAAGCTAAGTGAAGTTAAACTAAAGCATTTCGGATCTGCTGATAGCATTGAATCAACAAAATATAATACTACAATCGTAGGTGCAAATAGCGATCATGTCAAGGTCGATGAAAGAATCCAAATCTTAAAAAAAGAACTAAACGAGACCGAATCAATTCATGAGTGCGAGGCAATTCAAGACAGAATCACAAGATTGGCATCAGGCGTGGCGGTAATTTATGTTGGCGCTCACACTGAAATTGAGATGATTGAAAAGAAACACAGAATTGAAGATGCTCTGGAGGCAGTTAAGTCTGCTCAAGCCGAGGGCGTTGTTTCTGGTGGTGGCACTGCGCTCATTCGCGCATGTAAAGATCTAGACATCGAAGTAGAGAACGAAGAGCAGCGGCTTGGCGTTAATATCGTGCTGGAGTCGGCCTTTAGTCCGATCCGTCAGATGGCAGCTAATGCTGGCGAATCGGCTGATTTAATTATTAAGGAAATTGAAGTATCGGATGTTGAATCTGGTTATGATTTCCGAAGCAGGAAAATGGTAAACATGGTTGAGTCGGGGATTATTGATCCGGTCAAGGTTACAAGGTGCGCACTGCAAAATGCAATTTCAGTTGCCGGCACACTAATCACGACAAACCACGCCATTGTTCAAGTGTAGGAGCCAAGGAGGTATCGATGAAAATAGGAGACTTATATTACGTACCGCAGAACGTCACGCTAATGCAATTTGAAGAAACCAGTAACAAGGACGCCACCCCAATCGCATATTATAAAACTGATAAACCAATTAAAGTGGTGGTGGTTGAAAGATACGATAATGATATCGCCGAAGTGTTTTATAATGGCCAAAGGTGGTGCGTCAAGGGTAAAAATTTATATTTATTGGAGGAAAAATGCCCGTTGTAAAATTTACTGAGATAGCGAAAGATTTAAATATTACCGAAGGTAGAACATATAAACTTAGAGAGGTTTATATCAACTCTGAGCATGTTGTACTCATGCGCGAGGATGATCATTCTTTGAAACTTTTGAATGAAGATCAACTGCCTTCTGGCCTCGACAGAAGGCAGAGGTTTACACGAATTTCTTTGCAAAAGGGCTCTTCCGGTCAAGAAATTGTTGTCGTCGGAACACCCGAGATGGTAGAGAAAAAGCTCTTCTCGGCCGGAAAGAAGGTCATCAGGGGGTAATATGTCAAACCAAAGATTAACAGTCCAATATTCGATACGCGCCGATGAGATGGACGCAGAAATTAAAAGACTCATGATAAGGTCTCTGTCTAAACTATCCAAACTTGTTGAAGATTTTGATGATCATGTTCCAAAAATTAATGAACTTGTTGACAACAACAACATTTCTGGCCTCATGCTGCTTATAGGTAGTATTAGGGATAGCTTGGCCGAAGTTGATTTTTCGCTAAATGAATGCTCTTCTGTCGCATATGGACACCATGATTATTTAATGAAGCAGCGGATATCTTCATTGCAAGATATTAATTTGCCCGAGTCGGATACGCCCACTGAAGATGAAAAATAAATATTACCATATCTTTGCTAATACCGTTTGTCCTTTTTGTGTACGCGCAATTAATCTGCTTAATGAGTCAGAGGCTGAATATGTCTTGACCTTAATTGATAACTCTCCAAATTATCTAGAAAGCTTAAAAAAAGAACACGGCTGGGAAACTATTCCAATAATTTTCGAATGTGATAGTGAGACTAAGGAGGAAAGATTAATTGGCGGACATGCCGATTTAATGGATTATTTTTTAACACCAAGAGAAGAGGAACATGAAGACGCCACTAAGATTGTTGAATAATCGCTCCGGAGCATTTTCCGCAGTTTTTAATTCGCTGCCTGACGAGTATGATACTATACATTTTCCATTCTTTGTAAACGGCGGCCTTGAATTGCGGATGTGCATGGAAGATCGAAATATTGTAGGCCACACTCACCACTGGTGTGTTTATGAATTTTGGGATTGCCTGAAGCAAGATCCGCAACGCTTGATTCAGAACATTAAGTTTACACTCGAATATGAACATCTTGAGGAGAGATTCTACTATCACATGCAGGAGAATTTTCAAAAAAATCCTGATGTATTTGTTCGCTCTGCGCAGTTTTACGCTCTCAATCGTTGCAACGCGGAGGGTCAAATATTCGGTGGCAAATGGATTGGCTTGAAGCATGTCAATGATTTAAATTACTACAACATGAAAAATTTAGATTTGCTAAATTTGGAACCTAAAATGCACGATGATATATTGCCGATAAATATTATCGACGCTATTCCCGACGACGAGTACATTATCGCAACCCCGCCCAAATTTTCATATCGCTTGCTGCCAGATGCTCAAGCTGATACAGTTATTAATCCCAACATAGATCACTGGGAGCTTAAAGAAAAAATGGCTGATAGAAAAAAATGGATAATCGTTTGTAGCTATCATAAGAAATTACACGACATCTACAAGGAGTTTGAAATAAAATATTTCAGCAGAAACTGGACCGAAACCACACAAGAAAAAGCAGAGGAAATGTTAATTGTTAAGTCGTGATTTATTGATTGCATGTTTACTTTTTAGCCTAGGCCACGTTCTCGCATGGTTTCAGCTTAACTCGCAATACATTTGGGATTGGTGGCGCGACCATCCTGTTACCACTGTCGCTATATATTCTTTCCCGTGTGGTCTACTTTTTTATTTTGGATGGAGACATGCTACCGTTGCACTTGAATCTATCTGGAGTGCCCGCCTATTAACCTTTGGAATTTCATTTTTGGTATTTCCCCTATTGACTTGGTATTTGTTAAATGAAAGCATGTTTAGGCCCAAAACGTTAGTTTGCGTCATCTTGTCCATAATTATTATATTGATACAAGTATTATGGGAGTAGTATGGTTATGACAACATCTAATAGTTCAACCGAATATAGATCAGCATGGAGAACCAAGTCGATAAAGACTGAAAAAGAATGGGGCTGGGAAACCTCATGGGCGGCAATGTCCACAATTGTTGGCAAGATTCTACATATTAATGCCGGAAACAGCACAAGTTTTAAGTACTACAAAAACAAAAACGAAACTTTGTATATCATGAGCGGACTGGTCGAAATTACGTATGGATCTGAACTTTTTCAGGAGGATCCTGTGCAGCACCCGATGAAAACGGAGTTATTTGCGGCCGGCGATGCAATAAACATTCAATCGAATTGTCCCTACAAGTTGACAGCGATTGAGCAAAGCGAGGTTCTTGAAATCGGCGACAACTCAAGATCAGACTATGTAAGAGTATAAGTTAAATTTCGGGAGACTATGTGGGAATTATTTATTTGTTCGACGTTGATGGCACACTGACGGACGCCAAGCAAAAAATCGAACCTAAGTTTGCGAAACAATTCTTACAATGGATGCAGGACAAAGAGGTTTATATTGTCTCCGGAGGCTCATTTGTTAGAATATTGAACCAGCTTGGAATGGAAATACTCGATTGCTGCTCGGGTGTTTTTGCTTGTATGGGTAATATATTTTATCAAAAAATCGAGAGCATTAATGATGTTGGCTATAGTCAGTGGGAGATAGTTTATGAAAATAAATTTGTACCGCCAAAAGGGCTCTATCGAGACTTGGACAATCTTGTTAAAACTTCCGATTACCACACTAAGACCGGCCGCCATTACGAAGAAAGAGTCGGAATGGTAAACTTTTCGATTGTGGGAAGAAAAGCGACAGCCGAACAAAGACAAGAATATGTAGACTTCGATGAAGAAAACAGAGAGAGAGAAGAGATAGTTTCTCTGTTAAAGGAGAGGTACACGTCACTGGACTTTGCAATTGGCGGCGCCGTTAGTATTGATATATTCAACCTAGGCGATGACAAGTCGCAAGTAATTGAGAAATATTTTAACGAAGCGATCGAGCAAAATAAGATTATATTTTTTGGTGATCGAATTCCATTTCCCGGCAATGATTACCCGCTCGCGGTTGCCCTTGAGCAAAGCGCCAATGGACAAGCTATCGAGGTCGATGGGTGGGCGGAAACGTCTGAATTACTAAAGAGTGGGCAATTTGCGTAGATAGTCGTAAAAATGACTATTTACTGTATGGAGATTATTAATGGATATTTCAACCGCGAGTTGGTTTAATTATTTACATGAAGAAGTTTTAACAGAAGGCCTGCGAGACATAGGCCTCCCCGAATTTGTCATCGACTACTTAGAAGACGCGATGCCGGACACATCTGAGAAGGCTCGCATGTATATCGCGAATAATTGGAAGAAGTCCCGCGGTGGAATGGCTGATGCTACCATGGTAGACAACCTTCAATGGGAGGTGGCTCAGTTTCTTATTGATGATGTGTTTAGAAACTACGTTATAACTAACAATTCTTATGAGCACGGCACAAACTTATATACAAGAGATCCAGTTGCTCGGGTAGTGGCGCCTTATGATTTAAATCAAGGATCTAATCAGCCTCGCGACTTTTACGACGAAGAAAGGATGGAACAAAATAAGAGAGTGGCCTTTGTCATCGCGAACATCCGTAACGCACTGGGCAAGCCCCAAGGTACATGGCGCAAGGCATTTATGAAGGCAGTCAAGGCGTTGAGCAAGGCCGGCCTTCCAAGCGAGAAGGTGGAGAGCTTCAAAGAGTACCTACGCAGCCTCGCCGGTAAGAACTTCCACTACTGGTTGAATCAATACTCTGAGCTTGTTAGCTTTCTCAATGATGACCCGACCAACTACGAACTTATCAAAGATGAATACAGTATTCAGGACGCTCAAAACAAGGCACTTGAATATCTTGCGAACAAAGAAGACCCAGAGTTCATTATCCACACATTTGATGACGGCTCTTACTGGTACAACCTAGATGTGTCATCCTGCGATGTTGAAGCGTCACGAATGGGACACTGTGGATCTGACAGTCGCGGCACATTAGTATCTCTCCGCAAGAAGCAAGGCAAGCGACGTGAGTCATCATCGTATGTTACGATGACTTACAGCGAGTTTGAGAATACAATCTATCAAATCAAGGGACGACAAAACGACGCACCGCCTGAAGAGGTTTGGGATCACATCGCTTGGTTCATCAACAATTATGATGTTACTAGTGTAGAAGAGACAGGCGAGCACTCAGGCGATCAGGAAGGCATACGAGATATGATTGAGTATCTCAGCCAAGAAACCAACGCAAACTTCCACGGCTCTATTGAGGACCGCTTGGAGAAAGCAGAAGATTACTGTGCAGGTCAAATAGAACGCTACACCGACAACCGAGACGAGCTTGAACATGGTGACGTTGGTTACAATCTTGAAGAAGAGATGAATGACATTTACTGCTATGCCAGCGCAAGATATGAATTTCAGATTGATCTTGGTTGGACAGGTTATAGCGCGACGGACACGGGCTACATAGCTGACAATCCGCAAGATTTTGAAGAGATCCCACGTGATTACAGCGGAATGCGCGAGTTCGCTAGTGAACTTGACATTGACGACATGACGTATGAAATGCCGGGTGACGATGGCGACTGGGACGTCAGCCTAAGAAACCTAGTCGGTGTTCAGCCCGATGACGTTCCCGCAGGCTCTGAAAGACCAACGACCCACTTAATCATTACACTGTTTAGCAATGAAACACTTTCAGTCGATGAAGATGGAGATGTGCCAGAGTTTGACGAATTTGTTGACAACATGCTGGCGTTTGAGGAAGACAACGCGCCTACCTACAAAGAGCAAATCAGACAGAACCTTGCTGCTGGCGGCTACATGGCGAAGAGTGCCTACGACCGATCCCGAGAAGAGCTGATGAAGCTCACACACCTTGACAAGTGGCACGTCAAGCAGGACAAAGGTGGTCTTGAATTTGATTGGACAGCAGACGACGGACAGCCGCTTCATACCTATACAGGCAAGTTTGACTCTGCGAGAGCACAGATGTATGGAACAGGAACAGGTAACCGTATGGGTGTGAACCCTGACGCTGTGTTCGCTGAGATATTTGGGTACGGACCAAGGTTTAGTTTTGCCAACATGCGAGGAACAAACGACTACTCAATTCAATTCGCGAGAGAGCTATCCAAAAACATCACAACCCACTTAAAGTCTAAGGCTAGCGCGCCCGGACAACAGAAACTTGACTTCGGTGATAAGTATGGGGGTGCTGATCCGACGATGGTCTTAGCAGACGACACTGACTTCGTTGTGTTCCAAGATGTAAACTACCGCCCAGACGGCAATCGGGAAAGATATCCTCTTATAAAAATCAAGTGGCTGTATCGCATGCGTGTCAACCCTCAATCACCCCCAGAAGAGTTTGAGATTATCCAAGAGATTGCAGCGTTCTTGAACGAGAACGAAGAACTTGTGACTGCTGCTGCTGACAAGATTATCGGTATGGCTCTTGAAGGTCATAGCGAGAAGATTAACAAACGCAGAGATAAAATAATGGATAACTATCAGCTTCAAATCCAGATCAACAATGCCAAAAAGATATACGGCGACGTACTGGATCAATATGGAGACGAAGAGGGATATGGCTCTACCGCAGAGATAGCAAGGAAAGTATATGCTATCATTACATGGTTTGAAGATAATTATGCGGATATGGGCGAAGCCGAAAGATACATCATGGCAACCAAGTTTATTATTCCCATGCTACAAAACAACTTCCGCTCTTATTCGGAGATGGGAGAGATTGACAGAAACACCGGTGCGCCCGTTATGTTTGGCGAGCTTGTACCCCACCAAGTAGCAAAGATGGGTGGGCAGCCTGTTAACATGATCACGAGAAACCAAGCGCCATCGGCCACCGGCACAATGGGCGCCCCAAGACCAGCGCAGGAAAACAAAAAAACATGGAACAGCGACTCAGAGCGCGACAGATTAATTGAAGAAGCCCTGAGCATTATTAACGAAAGAGATCCTTCATACGATTTGAGAATTTACCAGATACTAATTAAATGCTCCATGTCAAAACAGCGTGGCGGCCAGCGCGGCGAGACTGAAACGGAAATTCGTGGAATCGATGGCGTCACGGTTGTTAGTGGGGTAACTTTCCGTGAAGACGCACAAAATTGGTACTCGACATTAAAAATTAAATTCGAATTGTTGGGTCGCCAATCCCGCGATGATTACATGAAATTGGTGCTTTTGCCATCATTGTTAAAAATAAAGGGATTCAAGATTGTCCCCGGAGGCATGGGCAAAGCCGAACTGGTATCCAAGGAACTTAGCGAAGTTGCTGGATTTGGGGGGATGACTGCTGGTGCGGCCAATGCGCCGCGTCAAGGCCCGTTTGTTCCCACACCAACACCCTCAATCCAAGACTTGATAGATGCGTGGGTAAGCAGCGGCGAGAGGGTCTACGATATACCCACTGACAATAATGAAATGTCATATCACACAATGGTGAATGTCGAGGAGTTGTGGGGGCTTATTACTTCACCATTTTATCGAAACACCACAAGGGAATTCGATAGTGTTAAAAAGAACATAATCAATCACGGCACTTATAATCCAATTGTGGTGGCAATAGGAAAAAACGGGAGAGCAAAAATTACAGGCGGCATTGATATTGTCTTTGCCGCTAAAGATTTAGGACTGAGAGAGCTGCCTACAATATTTATGTATCAGCATCAAGTTTAAGGAGGCATTTAGTTTGCGACGTATTATTGATTTCAAGAAACACTTACGTTTGTCAATAATTGCGGTATTCGCGATCATAATGTTTTCTATCTCCCTCTTTATACAAAGTAAACTTGAGAGAAGCTACTTTCCAAATATATCTTTTGGCGAACAATCACATGAAAACATTTCAAGCAACCTGCCCAATCGAGAAAGAAAAACAATCTTTAAGTCTAGAAATTCAACAGTTAAAATATTCTCTATGATTAGTTTTGATGCGCCACCGTTTTTCTCCCCGGCAATTGCTACCGGAACATATGTGACCTATAAAGACAAGCCCTACATCTTAACAGCAGCGCATGTCGGTAACGATTGCGATACAATGATGTTTATTGCCGCCTCGGAGGAAACCGCGCCCTGTGCCGGGTTCGTTTATGTCGACCCGGATATGGATGTTATGTTGATTCAGCTTGAAGATAAATTGCTTACAAAAATCCCCATCAAACTCAATCCTAATCTTAATTTATCAAAAGACTATTCTATCGGAGAGAGGGTTTATTATTCTGGGTACCCAAATGATTCAGCCCTACTAACAATCAAGGGCCACATATCAGGCTATGTTTATGATAAGTTTTTGCTTCAATCATACGCATGGAATGGGGCATCGGGCTCTGGCATATTTAACTTGGATGGAGAACTGATAGGTGTTTTAAGCGCCATCCAGATTTCATATAGTGGCGACAATTACGGCCTTATCGATAGTATTGTTTATGTTGCACCTATTGCCGAGATTGACTTCACCTCTATCGAATAATCACTTGACAACCAATTAGACATTGGTTATACTATATACTTGGTAGGCTTTATGCTCTATCAAATGGAGAACAATAAATGGAAAACAATGATCCAAAAACAACAGAGGAAGATTCGCCCGAAGCTGCCGAACTTAAACCAAAACCACCACCAAAATTGGCCCCGCGCGGCATTCGTACATTTACCGTGTGTCGCCAAAGCGACGAGACGGGTGTGTCCGGTGAGGGCGTGGTAATCGAAGGAGTTGAATTGGCTTCAGGTCACTGTATCATTCACTGGCTATATCCACCACCGAGAGGAGGTATTGCAATTTTTGATTCTCTCGGTGATTTCCTGAAAGTTCACGTCCTCCCCCATCCCGATAATAAAACAATATTCACATTTGAAGATGGCGAGCAAATTACATATCCAACCAACTAATTACTACAGAGGTTAGAATATGAACGATGTCATATGGGATGATTTCTTAACAACAATTGATGAAATATCCAAATATCAAAAGAGGGTGAGAAAGGGACATAAAAAAAAGAAAGCCATGTATGTATCTGGTGGTAAACAAAAAAATACCCCACCTTTTACAAAGCGAGCTAGCACAAGTAGATCTAAGAGCGCGCCCGGCGGTTTTGGGGCGCTTGAGGAAGTTGCGCCTGAAGACGTGACCGTCGACGGATTTGACACGCAGGACGAACTGGCGCCATCTCTGTGGGATAATAAAAAGCTACTCCCTGAAGTTAGGGAAAGGCTCTTACAGATAGCACAAGACTTTATTGATAGCCTTGAAATGGGAATAAATATAATCGATGTGAGACTAACTGGCTCATTAGCCAACTATAACTGGTCAAAATATTCTGATGTTGATTTACACATTGTTGTTGACTTTGCGACAATTGATGATAACACTGAAATCGTGAAGGGCTTCTTTGACGCTAAAAGAGTTAATTGGAACTACTCGCATGAGATTATGATTGATCAATATGAAGTTGAAATATATGTTGAAGATGATGATGAAGATCATATCTCAACCGGCATCTATTCGGTCACCAACGACAAGTGGACGATTGAGCCCGGCCCTAGCGAACAGATTTTTGAAATTGACGAGGGAAATGTTAAGAAAAAAGCAGCATCGATAATGACGCAGATCGAATTTGCCGAAGATGAGATGGAGGAAGATCCCAAAAAAGCATACGAAATGTCAGACCGACTGAAAGAGAAGATCAGAAACATGCGCGCTAGCGGATTGAAAACTTCACAGGGTCAGTATTCAATAGAAAACGTAGCCTTCAAGGTTCTGAGACGCACAGACTACCTTCAGAGATTGTCTGATTTAAAAACAAAGTCGTACGATAAAATGATGTCGATGGAGCAATGAGCAAATTTGATCAATTTAAGTTGTTTTGCACGATTCAATTGCAAAATATCGATCAGCGCGAAATTCAACTCCGCAGAGAACTCCAAGAACTAAACATCCAGAGGGAATATCTTGTTGAATTCTTACAAGACTTACAAAGCAATTTCAGCCCTAGCTCGTCAGAATTTAGTGAAAGCGAGATCCAATTATTCAGAACTTTGTTGATAAAAACAGAAATAGAATAATTACTATGTGTACCAAAAGCAACCAAAGGTCGGCGATTTAATCAGATGGATAGTCGAATACACATCTTTTTTGGCAGGTACGTGTAGTTCTAACGTAAAACCCTACAACCCTGTCTATGAGTATGGAATTGTTCTCGATATATCATCTCAAGATCCCTGCTCTGTCATTGTCTCAATGTTAAGTTGTGGTCAACTGCATGTCCTCCATCAAATACAAGACGGTTTTGAAATTTTAAGCGAATCTTGAGACTCTCTCTGCACTTTTTACTTGACTTGTCTAGATTCCGGTGCTATATTATATGAATGGCTGAATGGTGGAATTGGTATACACATCAGACTTAAAATCTGACGCCCATGGGGCTTGCGGGTTCGAGTCCCGCTTCAGCTACCATTTGCGGGTCAATAGCTCAATGGTAGAGCACCGGGCTTTTAACCCGTAGGCTCTGGGTTCGAATCCCAGTTGACCCACCATCTTAAAAGGAGAAGAAATGAGCAAACTTAAACAGTGGGCCATAAAAGTATTTGAATGGTTGCGGGGTTTTGAAAATCCTCGTGATCGATTCCGACGTGGGGATAAATGATTGACACGGCTGCATTTGGAGTTAATGCATTGGTTGCGCTCGGATTGAGCGCAGCGGTTGGGATTGAGCGGGAAATTCACAGCCAGCCCGCAGGTCTTCGCACTCATATTATTCTTGGTATGGGTGCGTGCCTTGCATCGGCGCTATCAATATCGTTCTCCCACGACTTTTCATCGCCACAATTTCAGAGCGATCCGGCACGAATTGTTGCACAAGTCGTGAGCGGTGTTGGTTTTTTGGGCGCTGGAGCAATTATGCGTTTTGGCGTTAACGTCAAAGGAATCACCACTGCTTCATCACTGTGGACAACAGCCATTATTGGCATCGCATGCGGCGCAGGCTATCACGCGGCCGCAACGATAATTACAGGATTTGTTCTGTTCGCATTGGAAGTTATTAGCCGACCCGTTCGTTGGCTCTTTAAGCCTAAAAGAGTGAGAGAGTTGAAGGTGCGGTTAAACGATCGCCCTCGTATCCTCAATGATTTGCGAACCATTCTGGAATCAAAGAAGGTTAAAATTATTTCAATCTCTACGCACATCAAAGATAAGAGAAAACTTGAACTTGATTTGATTATTCAGTTGCCAAGCGACTTGCAACTTGATACATTAATTAATGTTCTAAATACAATCCAAGACGATGAATTTTCAATGTTTATCGGAAAAGAGGAAACATAGGGCTCTTAGCTCAGTTGGTCAGAGCACCCGGCTCATAACCGGATGGTCCTCGGTTCAAGCCCGAGAGAGCCCACCATTTATTATGAAAAACAAACCCGGCGATATTATTTCGGTACGCTCATTTGCATTGGCTGATAGTGAGTATGTTCGCGTTAAACTTATTAAGCGAGTATTAAAGCCAAAAGATTTTTGGGGTGCTGATGGCTGGGATGCCCAAGTGATTCACAAAAAAGATGTTGATAAATTAATCAAGCATGGCGTACCTTATAAGAGGGGAGACAAGCCTTTCGTTTGGGTATTTGATTTTCAAATTGTAAAAAAATGATACTATCTGCTTGACAAAATCTTGCATTTTGTTATACTAGTTGAGTACGATATAGTTTCGTACGCAAGTCAAATTTATATAAATTAAATTAATAGGAGAATATAATGTCTAGACTTAAACCACAATATACGTCCGCAGTGACAAAACAATACAAGCAAGCGACCGCTAAAAAGCGAGTTCGCTATACCGTCGATCAGAACATCAAGGACCATCAAGATGTTGTTGACGAATTTAACGAATGGAAGGCCAAGAAAGGCCCAACCGCTGTACCATCATTTGGTGGCATATACCATGCCAGTTATGTACCAACTCTCTTTGACATACGAAAAGCAGAGATCAGAGAGGACTGGGGCCAGCGCAACTGCCTGACCGATCGCACTCGCAAGCGCAAGATCATTGGGATCGCTAAGAAATTCGATCCGATGCAGTTCCAACCACTCGATATTGATTACATTTTAGATGAGGATGTTTTCATTATTCGTGATGGTGGTGGTCGAGCCACCGCAGCTTTTTTGAACAACGTGTTCATGGTTCCAGCATCTATCAGGATTGTGAAGAGTGTTGATGAGAGTCGTAAGCTATTCAACGCCCAAGATAAGTTCAACGCTGCCATCTCATCATACGACAAGTTCCTTCAGCAGCTACTTGACAACAAACACTCGCGTCACAAGATGGCTTGCGACACGTGGAGCATCGCCAACTCAAGCGGATTCTGTTTGGATCATCTCAACAAGAGCGCCGAAACACCACTTGTCGAAGGAATATCAACACTACAGCGCGTTATTCGCACTGTCGGTGGAGATCACAAAGACGTTGCATGGGGCAAAAAGTCTGCGCCGAACATTTCGACCGCAATTGACTTGATTAAGGCTACCTTTCAGGGTATCGACGAGATTCCCGTCTCTGCTCTTGAAGCAATCACAGCCTTTATTCACGTTAGCAAAAATCGAATACCTAACGGCGAGGAAGGACTAGCTCGACTGAAGGAATTTATGGCGCTCATACGCGATAGTTCGCCTCAGTTAAGCAAGTTAAAGAACTGGTCAACTGAGTTGTTCTTTGATTCTTCAAATAACTATGCCACTTATGGTGCGGCTGCACTCATGGCAAAGTGGAACGAGGTATTCAAGAACAAGAACAAGGGACGCACCAATTCGTATCGTTACGTCAAATGGGATAGCGATGAAATTGAGATTATCAAATACAAGATCATGCAATTTTCACGTGACGACTCACTTTATCCTGATGCATAATCAACCCCCGAATGGGGGTGTATCTCCGCCGTCTTATAAGCGGTGCATTGTGGAGTAACTGGTGCATGCGGGTTCAAGTCCCGTCGCCCCTACCATATCAGCATGTGTGATGCTGACCCTGCATGCAAGGGAAATTAATGGTTGCAAACATTGGAATCACTACGGAGGATACGGCACTTCGGAAATCATGGGCAAGGAGACCCCTTGTCAACGCCGCAATTTACTACTGGAGAACAAGATGAGTTATCACGATGGATATGATCCGCGCCGAGCAGGCAACAAAAGCAGTTCAAAAGAAAATTACTATGATGAATTAAACTTTTGGATCACTAAGTGTAAAAACCTACAGGCCCTCTTATCAGATGCTCGCGATCACATTTTTGATTATGAAATGTTGCTGTCTGTATTTGTCAAGAGCTTGGAGGGGCATGAATTCGACGAGGAACATCACGAAGATGTTCAAAGGTTTTTAAGAATTTTAGAACAAGAAATGGGAGAGAGGAAGTAAATAAATTGCTCTTTACATTTTCTTGACTTGATTTTTTACCCATATGGTACTATATTATAAGCATGGAGGAAGAAAAATGGATTTCAACTTAGGCGACCTTGTTCAAAATCAAACCGATGGATCTGTAGGCACCGTTGAGCTTGTTGACGGCACTGCCATATGGGTTCGATGGTTTTGTGGTAGAATTAATCATCACAATTTCTTTTCACTTAAAGTTTTGGAGACAGCATGAAAATTTTAACTACGTTTATTCTTGTGGGCATGGTTGACTCATTTGATAAACAGTTTGCCAGTGTTGAAATCAACACTAACCCTGCCACCAACGGCGGCCCTGCGATGGCTGTCATGCCTGTCGCTGCTTTTCCGTGTGAAATTTATGAAGGTAAAGTATTTTACGTCGTAAAGTTGCATGAAGAGCAGGATGCCGTGGTGGTATGTCAGGAGGATGTCAAAAATGAGCCCAGACATGGAGAAACTGATTGACGAATGCATAGAAGCACACTATAATATGATTAAGCACCATAGAAGACAGATTATTGATCTCTGTAGGCGCAAGGCTACTGAAGATAGAATTTGCATGGAGTGTTTCGATTTTGATATTATCGGCAAAAAGAAGAGCGACAAATGAAAATTGGCGATTTGGTACACAGTATTCACGATCATTCGCACCGTGGAATTGTGCTGCAAGTAAGCAGATCCGAAGAGCTTGTTGTTCGTGTTAAATGGTTTGATGGCGACGAGACACTTGAATATGGTAGGATGCTAGAGCATGTTGAGGTTTTGAGTGAAAGTCGGTGATTTAGTCAAGAATAAAGTCACGGGACAAATTTGTGTTGTCATTTGGGTATATGAAACATATGGTACACATTTTAGACTATCCGGGTTTCCTTCCAATCAAGTATTCACATCGCGCCCATGGGAGATTATAAGTGAAGGTGGGTGATTTGGTGAGGGTAAGAAATGATCCTGATGGGTGGCTTGGCATTGGTATCGTTCTTGATATTCTTCCGACCACCAAACAAGTTAAAGTGCATTGGGTTGATGAGTGGGAAGAGTGTCCGATTGATTGGAGCACCATGTGGACATTGGAGGTTATAAGTGAAAGTAGGTGACATGGTAAAAATCCAAGACTTTGATTACGATATAAACCTGCACCAAACTGAGGCAGTGGCCCGTGGAATTATTTTAGAATTTTCGCGTACCGGCCACCACACGCTTTCGGCAAAAGTGGTTTTTAATGATGGACAAGTTAAGTGGTTTGATACATCAAGATTGGAGGTTCTAAGTGAAGGTGGGCGATAAAGTCAGAATGTCTCCTATGTGGAAATATGACGAGGCAACCGGCGTGATTGAAAAAATTACAGCGGATAATTATGTAATTGTCAAATGGGATGGGATCCCCGGCCAATGGCATTACACTGAGGAACAATCAAAAAGACTGGAGAACATAAATGAAACAGAATAAGAATACTTTTAAGAATGACATTACCGTATCTGAGTGTATAGCTTTAAGTGTGAGCGTGGTGGGTATAATTTCGGCACTTGGATGTATTGCATTTGCACTGTGGAGCATCTAATGCTAAGAATTGGAGATTTGGTGCGTTACGAGAACCACACAGCAGTTGTTTTAGAAATATATCAAAGCAAGTGTTGGCGTACTGACGTGTTTGGCTCGTCTATTAGTTGGGGCAATATCGATCCTGAGCCGTTTGCGCGCATTCTCGTTGACGGCATTTTGAGAGGCGTGCCACAGACAGATTTGGAGTTGATTGGTGAAGGTCGGTGATCTTGTGCGACCAAAGAGCTACCAATTCCGTGATCAGATCGGAATAGTGATTGCTGTGGGTTTTATGGGAGGTGTTGGCGTGCGCTTAATGTGCGGGAGAATAGCCACCTACAACAAGGGCTCACTGGTGATTATAAGCGAAGTATAGCGGCTTGACATTTTTCTGACTTGACATATGGATCCCGCGTGACTATATTATTATTATGAACACAAAAATGAAAGGATTATTGATAACAATTGGCATGATGATTGCAATTTTTGCAGTCTCATTTGCTACCACTTGGATGCTCACAACATAAGGAAAAACATGAAACTTGTCAGAGACAACATACCGCAATTAATCAGGGGCGACGGTAAATGGTGTATAACTCGCACTGTTTGCGATTCAAACGAACACATGCAGCACCTACGAGACAAAATTATTGAGGAAGCCGATGAATTTCTCGCTCACCCATGTCACGAAGAGGCAGCCGATATGCTTGAGGTCTTGTGGGCCTTTTGCGATCTCAATAATTTTAATTGGTCTGAGGTGGTTAGAGTTGCTGAAGACAAACGACAAACGCACGGCGGGTTTGCTCGTGGGATTGTGCTACAGGAAGTAGGTGAAAAATGAAAGTAGGTGATCTGGTCACGTTATCGACATATTCTTTACAAACCGCAGCGATGTGGAAATGGAAGCAAATGATATGGAGTGAAAAAAAGAATCTTGTTGGTTTAATTGTTCGTATTGAGGATAATCCATGGAATCGCAAACATACGTCCAAGAATGAAAAGAAATTTTATTATGTAAGGTGGATTCAAGATGGCCCCGGTAGTAGATTTGGAAGGACTTACCACGCTACGGACGGCTACTTTCTCAGAAACGACTTAAAGTTTTTCAAATGAAGGATAAAATAAAAATGAATGTGAACGAGTTTTTTAAGGCCGCTGGTGCCTCTCGAAACAGACGGCTGGTGTGTGCTGATGGTTTTGAAATGAGCGTTCAAGCGCACGATGGAGCATATTGTTCTCCGCGTATTGACAATGCGGAAAAGTATACGCACGTCGAGGTTGGCTTTCCAAGCAAGAGAGAGCCGATATTGATGGATTGGGCCGAAGAAGCCAACGATCCGACAGGTACAGTGTATGGCTACGTGCCAGTGCAAGCAGTGACGAACGTGATTGCTAAACACGGGGGGATTGTCGAAGGCCAAGTGCCTCGCGGAGTGGCCCCAATTCCCGCAAACTTTACTGCTGACAAATAGTTGACAACTTGAGGGTTGCAATCTGCAATAGTCAATGCTATATTATAAGAGTAAGGAGAAAAAATGGGTTATCGTTCTGAAGTTATCTTGGCTGTTGGGCCTGAAGTTATGCCACAATTCATGGTTACAATGGCAAGGTGCCCCGAGGCGCGCCAAATGTGCTGGGGCGAACATGATGAAATGATCAAAGACTATTGCGGTATTAAGGGCGCGTTTCTATTCCGTTGGGATCATATCAAGTGGTACGACACCTTTGAAGAAGTTCAAGCCATCCAAGATTTTATAAGCTGGTGTGAAGATGAGCAGATTGAAGTTGATGGCAAGGAAGCCGATGCATGCAACTATTACCGCTTTGTCCGCATCGGTGAGGAAACCGACGACAACGAGACACAGGGGTGGGGATTTGATATCCATATCGAGAGGTCAGCGACGTATTAAAATGAGTAAAGTTTTCAAAACTGGAGACTTGGTTAGGTTCACTGGTGGTGGTGGTATGTATCCAGCCGGAATGGGCCTGATTGTTAAGCGCGTGTATTCGCTGTTGCACTATACCTCTTCTCATCCCGAAGAGACGGATCTTTATGAGGTGCTGCTATCCAACGGCCATAAGATTTCAGTTCACAAAATGTACCTTCAATTGGCTACTGAGTGAATTATGAAAAAGCCACAAATTATACTTGATGATATTAATGATGAAAGGCCAAAATTCAAGGTTGGTGATCTGGTTAAGGCCAAGGCGGGGGCGATCGGCTCCGCACATGTGCCCCCGGTAAAATCAAATTGGCAGATTGGCCTAATTCTTGAAGTCGATGAATACTCAAGCAGTGAGCCGGGTCGCCGCTATTTTAAGTGGAGATATTTGGTCGCATGGCCTGATGGAACCAAGGCAAAGTATTCGGCTGGAGCCCTCGTTCCCGTCAACCGTAGATGACATTTTCCTAACAAATTTATCCTTGATCTCGATAACAAACTCTGTTATATTATATTTATAAAAGGGGAAAGAAATGAATCGCAACTTTACAACCGAAATTGAAAAGCTGCAATTAATTGTTGAAGATAATTCATGGGCTCAGGGCTTTCTTGATAGCTTGCATTCTCAAATTAAGAACTCAAGACGTTCTCTTTCAAAAAGACAGATTGAGGTTCTCGATAAGATCAAGGGTGAGTATACCGCCGAGGCCATGGCCGCAAAGGCAAGGTGGAATGAGGAATACCAGAACCATCACAAGACAGATGCGATCGTTGTGGCAACGTATTATGCTCACACGGGCTACTTTAAGCATGCTGCGGACTCTATTTTGAATGATGAGAGCTACGTGCCGCCTCTGAATTTGTTTAACAAGATGTGCAAAAACAAGTATGCTGTTAAGGTTCTGAGTGCATGGCATGCCCCGCCGAAATATCCTGCGGGCACCGCTGTTATGTCCCGCGCAGGCCAAAGCTGGGCACTACGTGATGGCGGCGTTGTTATCGGAACAGATGAGCCAATCATCAGCGCATCGAAGGGATGCAAGCGTTATAAGGTTTTGCCTTATGGGGCTCCCCGCCCAGTTATGTGCGAAGAGAAGTACATTAAACTTTTCCGTAAGAAGATCAAATGAATCAGTTTTACTTTGCAAAAGCATCAATTCCCCGAAGAGTGAAGGGGGCAAAATCATTACGCGAGGCCCTTGGACTATGGGGCACTGATCGCTTGCTACACGTTGCTAATTCGTGCGAATCGGCAGTTGATGATTCATATCGGTTTGAATACGGAAGAATTCACAAACGGTATGCGAATTTTTCTTTCCTCATATCGGAAGCAATCGCCCACAATGTGATTGAATACACGGCAGAGACTTTGTTGCTTTGGATGAAGGAGGATTTTGACGCCGCCACATCGGGAGCACAAAAAGATGCAGCAGGCATATGTGGCGCAGAACTCGCGCTAATCATTAAGAATTTTACAGACGCAGCCTGATCGCGCGATTTTTTTCGCCAAATTTTTCCTTTTCAGGAGACTAAACCATGAAAATGACAATCGTAATTGATTCCGAGGACGGGGACGGCATTAAAAATGCGCTTGAGATTGCACGCCTGATGCACGTTAGATATGTTGGTGGTGGGGGATTCAATGGAAACAAAGAATCATTCGGAAAGATTGAGTTTATCAAGGTGCTCCGCAAATTCATGAAGGAATCTGTGGCACACCTGAAGGATGAAAAAGACGGACAAGTCAAGAGCATTGAAGATTTGGCAAACCTCCGTAATGCCAAACGATTTGCTGACCGTATCTTTTTGGGGGAGCGATGATAAAAATAGGCGATCTGGTGACAATGCCTACCTTTGAAACGGGACTCGTCGGCATTGTTGTTGACAAGGAACCGGCGGGCGATGGTTTTATCAAACAACAGATAGGTATACAATGGATTGGAGGATCCGGCAAAGTTGAATGGGAACCCGAAGGCTGGATAGAGGTAATTAGTGAAAGTCGGTGATCTTATATCGTTCAAGCCGATTAACTTTGGTCTGGAGGATTGGTCAAATCCGTGTATTGTTATGAGCGAGTACGAAAGCCCTAACGAAGGGCTGTGGTCTGTTTGGTGCGATGGAGTCTTTTGCGTTATAGATGACACCAACTATGAAATACTGTACTTGACAACTTCTTGACAAGGAAAAACTTGCCGTAACCGCTTCGCGGTGTTATATTATATACATAAGAAGGAGAAATCATGAAGGTGGGTGATCTGATCTGGGATGAGGCTTATGGATCCGGTATTGTTATTGGCGTCAATGAACGAGGGGCGCAGATTGTTTTTGAAAATAATCGCATGTGCCATCTTGACCACAATCTGTTCCACACGGTAGAGGTGGTCAGTGAAAGTCGGTGACTTGGTACGCACCAGAGCATTCCACAACTCTGGTGACACGTGGCTTGTGCTCGAAATTTCATCGAAAGTGCGCGTGCAAAGCGTTGCAACTGGTCGATGCCGCTGGATTGTGGCCTCACTACTGGAGGTGATTAGTGAAAGTGGGTGATTTGGTATCATTCCCTAACTCTGTCGCAGCGCCACAAACAGGTATTGTTCTGCGAACGGAGCCGGATGGCATCGATCGCGGAACATCGCACATTCGCGTTAAAATCTATTGGTTCGAAGATGCAGAGGTATCATGGGAGCCTGTTAAATGGTTGGAGGTTATAAATCCTTCTTGACATTCTCCTGACACAATCCTGATTGACTTTA